>Ga0105251_10000598_pt1 | contig 33059 bp, 42 predicted proteins | sample KBSS64metaG_FD_80424 | JGI IMG/M metagenome (GOLD analysis project Ga0105251, IMG submission 80424) | Switchgrass rhizosphere microbial communities from Kellogg Biological Station, Michigan, USA - KBS S6-4 metaG | ecosystem: Host-associated > Plants > Roots > Rhizosphere > Soil | place...
ACGTACTGGATGCACTCAAAGCGATGGGTAAGGCTACTTACCGTGAAGTTGCTGCCCGTCTGGACGTCGAACCCGTGGAAGCGCTCAAGATGTTGCGTGAGCAGAAGGACCTGGGCTTATGTGATTTTTATGATGGCTCATGGTCTGTTGGTACCGCTAGCGAGCAGAAGCCGAAGCGCATCAGACCAAAACAGACATCGCCACTGGTGGCTACAGTACTGTCTTCGATGCAGGCACAGGGAACTATGAGCGCCTGCCAGATAGCGGAAAAGCTGGGTAAATCCCCTCGCGCCCTGAATGCTTCGCTTGGGGCAATGTGTAAAGACGGTTTGGTTTTGCGCCATGTAGACGGGAAAAACATCACATGGAGCCTGGCCGGAGAACCGGCAATACAGCCAGAACAGCAGGAGACCACAGCGGCGGAGATCAAGTTAACGTTAGCGGCAGATAGCAAAACCCTGGAAGAAATTATTCAGGATATCCCGACGTTCGTCAGCCGTCCGGATGATCTGCTTATCCCTTCATCCCGTTTTATAGCGGCAGAAATTCGCCGTACCAAAGCGAAGCTGGATAACCTGCATCGACTTCAGAAAGCAGCTCGAGAGCTGCGGCGCCACAAACATCTTCTGACGGGGTTGAGAGATGAGTGATTTACCAAAATGCCCTGAATGCGGTCTGTCGCCCTCTGTCAGGATCCGCAGTCGGGGAATGAACTGGGGTTCAGCAGAAATTCGTTGTTCTAACGGATGTCCCGGCCGCCGCGCGGGATTTTCGTTCCCGCCTGAGGGAGAGTCAGCGGCCCGTAAGGACCTTGAGGAAAAATGGAAAGAGCTGGTGGAGGATAAAGCCCAATGAGCAAATCACTGAATGCACGTTGCATCCGTCGCTGGGAGGTTGAGTTTAAGGGCATATGTGATTCGAAGCATAACCCGTACTGGCGTAAGCGTGACCTGCGCGGCTATATCCGTGAATGTGGCATTACAACCGCCGACTGTATGGTTGAGCGTATGGCTGAAGATATGGCGCGATTCGACAGAATTGGGTCTACCTATGGCTGGTCTCCTGAATTTGCTCAGTGGTATGACGAACACCGCGACGAGTACAAGCGTAAGGCCAATGACTACCTAAGCGAATTCGCTATTAACGATGAGATTGACGAAGAAATTCAGAACGAGCTGGAGGCCTGGAATGATTGAGCATGTGGTACTGGACATGTGCTGCGGTTCTCGCATGTTCTGGTTCAACAAACGAGATACGCGCACGCTCTTCACTGATATACGCAGCGAAGAACACGAGCTGTGCGATGGCCGCCGTCTGGTCATCCGGCCTGATCTCATTGCTGATTTTCGCGATCTGCCTTTTGCTGATGCATCGTTCCCGGTGGTGGTGTTCGATCCGCCGCATCTTGAACGTGTCGGTCAAACGGCGTGGATGGGGAAAAAATATGGGCGATTGAACAAAAAAACATGGCGTTCTGATCTGCGCGCAGGCTTCAAAGAGGCATTCCGTGTATTGCGGCCACACGGTGTACTCATATTCAAATGGAATGAAACGCAGATCCCTGTAAGCCAGATTTTGGCGCTGACAGATGAGAAGCCAGCCATCGGCCAGCGTACAGGGAAGAACGATAAAACCCACTGGATTATCTTTGTGAAAGACTAAATTATGAGCATTATTACAACCGAACGCCTGACAAAGATCCATTCTGAAATCATACGGTGATTAGCGAATGTAACTCGCATGGTGTTCATGGGGCCGTAGCGGGAAATGCCCGGTTGTTTGAAAATGTGTTAATCGAATTACTGCAGCACCGTGCCGCCATGATTCAGGGTAAAGCCGGTCAAGCACCAGTCAAGCAATTGCCCTAAGTGCGACGGTCGGGGCAGTTATCACTGCCCGCATATGCTCGCTACTGTGGAATGCTAATGCACTTTGCCAGCATCACCGCAGCATGAGGCAATGCAATAGACAAAGGTATTAAATGGCGTTATATCAGGCGTCGAATTCTCATCCCATTGATTTAAAATATCCATTACTGGCATGCCGAAATCATGTCATGCCAGTTCGTTAAATTTCATTTTATAATTGTGAGGATATATGACAAAGAACAGCCTTGGCGAAGAAACAGTAAACAGCATCATTGAAGAAGAAAAAACATTATCGGAGCAGGTGCAAATTATTGAAGGGCACATTGTTATCAATGTCGCGTATGAGTACAACATTTCACTCGATTCATGCGCAACACATCAGCAAATACTGAACTGGGTATGGCATTTAACAGAAAAAACGTGGATGACACAGAAAGTAACGCGCCGCTTTATTGAGGTTGCTTGTGGCTATCACAAACTTGAGTATCGTTTCTGATCGTAATCTTTGATTTCCGCTAATCAACTAGCCATAATCCTGTCATCGGAGCCTGAACAACTTCGATGACTTCTACGCATTTAAGGGGTCTTAAATGCTATCACATTCTGAACTCCTCACCTTGTCACAGATGCAGAAATGCACCTGAGATTTTCTGCATTCTGTGGTTTCCGGCAAGGGGGTCGTATTACCCTGCCTGTAGACGGAGCATCGGCTGCCATCTGACTATCCCCATTATTGCGAGTACCAGCAGTTGCGCGATAAGCATGAGGTAAAAACGTGAACTTGATGGATCTGTTTTTATGGGCAGAATGGCTAGTTGTTTTAATCCTGCTGGTGGTGCTGTCTTTAAGAAGAATTGATTTTTTATTAATGACATACTAACTTCAGCGGTTTTTTTGCACCCAAAATCTTGACCCTCTTTTTTTTGGTGTTACTGTATAAATATACAGTTATACATTCAGGAGGAATTATGTCGTATACATCTCCCGCGCTCAAAAGCACAGAAACCCCCATGACGCTTGCTGGCCTTTGCCGCCTGGATGGAAAGTACCGCGCTATCGAAACCTCATTGGGCTTTGCTGTCGTTGACATAACCCGCCAGCCTAAGCCTGGAGACACTGTTGCGTTCTCGTTCTACGGCGGCATGCAGTTTGCGAGAGTGCAGGGGAAATCATTAATTACCCCTGATGGTGATGCTATTGAAGGGGATGCACTTGACGATGTGCGGATGGTGGGAGTGGTTATATTTTTGATCAAAGAAATCAACAACGACGAACTTCCAACAATTTAGCCCTACGACAATCCCCTCAGGCAGGATCAGTCATATGCAATCGGTGAGCAGAACAATAGTGATTTATTGATCTACATAACCAATTAGACGTCAGGCTAAGCGAAACCTTAAATGAGGTCAGCGAAGGGAGAAAAGGGACGGCCCCGATTCGTCGGGGGATAGCTGAATTGAATAGGATTTTTCGTTATGAATGAGCAAGAATTAATTGCTGCCGTTCGCCCTGTTGGACGTTATGAAGTGGTGAGCCAGGAGGATGGCTCCTTTGTTGTTATCCCTGTGCCTGCTGAAGCAATGCTGATTACCCGGGAAGCACTGCGACAATGGCTTGAGCGCTTCCGCAACCCTGACAACTGATTTATAATAATCAAGCTGGCCTGAACAACCAGCGCCTGTCGCACCATCACCGGAGAAACGTGATGGCGCAAAGAATGACCCCGTCTTACCTACACCGCCCGTCAGCGCGCGGTGTTTCTGCTTATGCTGGTGGTCCAGCATGAAGAAAGCAGATAGCCTCCATCTTTCGCGTGTGGCCGCACTGGGCTGCATCGTGTGCAGAAACCAGAACCTGGGCGAGACGCCCGCGGAAATTCACCATATCCGAACCGGGCAGGGCACAAGCCAGCGCGCTGACCATCGAAAATCAATTCCCCTATGCCATATGCACCATCGCAACGGCGGTTATGGTGTGGCGATTCATGCTGGCCGTAAGCAATGGGAGGAAAACTTCGGTACCGAGTTGCAGCTGCTGGAGCAGGTCCAGTTAGAGCTGGGGGTGTTCTATGCCTAAATACATCATCACCCCAGTCGGAAAACCCCGCATGACTCGCCGCGATAAATGGAAACAGCGGCCGCCGGTGATGCGCTATCGCATGTTTTGCGATGAAGCTCGCCTTCATGGAATTAAGGTACCGGAGAGCGGTGCCCATATCACTTTCGTTTTGCCGATGCCGACGAGCTGGAGCAAGAAGAAGCGCGCAGCGATGGACGGCCAACCCCATCAGCAAAAGCCCGATCTGGACAACTTAAAAAAATCTCTGCTGGACGCCTTGTTTGAGGATGATTCCCACATTTGGGACGCCCGGACATCAAAACTATGGGGCGAAACCGGAATGATAATTATCGAAAAAATTGGAGAGGAAAATGCGTGACATGTACGAGGTAATGGACCGCTGGGGAGCCTGGGCTGCAGTTGATAGCAGTGGAGTTGACTGGCAACCAATCGCTGCTGGTTTTAAAGGTCTACTGCCGCACGGTAAGAAATCGCGCCTGCAATGTGATGACGATGAAGGGATAATGATTGATGGCTGTGTTGCACGCCTGAAGAAATATAAGCCGGAAGAATATGAGCTGATTATTGCTCACTTTGTTATTGGTATCTCGCTACGTGCTATAGCAAAGAAACGTAAGTGTTCTGATGGAACGATACGAAAGGATCTCCAAACAGCCCTTGGGTTCATCGAAGGGCTGTTTATATTCATAAATATTTAATAAATCGATATCTATCTCATGCATAAGGTCTTTTCGAATTGCTCTTAAAGACCTTTTGGCTAATTTCTGAGGTGAAAATATCCTCATCCAAAAAATCCAATAGAGCTTTAATTTCTCTCTTTGTTTGAGGCATTTCAATTCTTTCTTGGCCCTCGATATTATTGATTTTTAAAGGGAATCCAATTTTTTCTGCTGCAGATTTCAAAACGGGCAGTAATTCAGCGTCTAAGATCCCACTTTTATTTATTAATGTTATTTTATTTCTTATTGGGGTGTCGGCAATAACGCTCAAATCAAGACCCTCGGGTATAGAAAATGCGGCATTACTGGAAAATAATGCAAGGTCTTGGTCTGTAGCCTCTTGAAAATACACTGTCATGTCAAAGATACTGCGAAGTTTGAAAAAGCTTCGGAAATAAATCTTGTCATTTTTAATAATGGCGACTAATTTATCGTCTATATTAAAGCCAACCTTTTCAGCTTTGCTAAAAGTATTTGCCGCCCCAACCAGGGACATTACAAATGATTTAGATGTGTCTAGGATTTGCTTTTTATTAAAGGTTTGTAAGGCAATGCAGCTTTCCGCATTCGGTTCACCAACACCTACAAACAAACCTTTAATGTGGTCTATATTTATTTCTTCAGGTTTCCACTCGGGAATTGCAGTGTTTCTCCTTACTGCATCCATAAGTAAATTAGAATCATGGAAATTCTCTAATTCAAAGCTTTCATTGTAACTAGGGTTATATCCAGCGTAAAATGGTATAACTGAGTCATGATGTGCTTCAAAGTATTGTCTTTGCTGATTAAATGTTTCGTTAATCATAGTCGAGGCAGCTCTATCTAGTTTTATTCTCACTATTTTTATAGCGCTCTGATTATCCATTATTGCAAATAACGGCATGGATTTATCCTTTTACATGTAGGAATGTGTGTTCAGTCAGTTTGACAACTTTAAAATTTATATCCTTGATGTTCGTGATAATCTCTTTGGAAATTAACACGAACCCCACACCCGTATCATCTTCAGCTTCATAGAATTTATACCCATGTAAAGCTAACACGGGATTGAAGTTGTAGTTTTCGGAAAAAGATATATATAAAAGAAGTGATACATAAAAAAATATAGCATACTCTTTTACAGTTGCAATTGAATCCGTCCCAAGTAAAGGGAACAGATAGCTAAGAAAGTAATTAGTTACTTCTTTATTTGCAGGTGACACGGAGTCAATATTCTTGCTAAGAATTTCAAATTTTTTTTCGGCCACAGTTACTAAAGTCAGACAAAGTATCCAACTTACAACCGCCGTAACAAGACTCGTGTATATAAGCCATGTGTTGTGCTTCATAAACCCTATGAAAATCAACGTCACACAAACTGGAGCGATGGAGCTCGCAGTAAGTAGTAGCCTTGCTAAACGATTCATATCAATCCGCCTTGTACTGTATGTGCATACAGTATTTTAGCCTATAAAGGAGCTCATAACCATGTTGTTTAAGAACGGTTTTTAACCTTATCACTTGTAGTGTCAAAAAACACTAACGCGTACGCAAAAACTATCGTAGTCTGTTAAGAGTGGCTTCTAATACACGGACTTAAAACGCTTTTAGAACGCGGTCGTGACAAATTTTAACGTCTAAACCAACGTCAGTGCCTTAATCCTTTGGCCTGTCGAAGCGCTAAAGTCCACTTTGTTGTGGATTCTGAGCTTTATGCGCTATAGGTTAATGTTTTATAAGTGGTCTATCATTCGCACCTGATTCTGATGGGTAACTAGAAACGACACAGAATGTGAGCCAAACAAAAGTGGTTTGACTCACACCAAAAGTCGGGGTTAGCGCAGTTGCCACTTCTTCTTTATGTACCCAGCTGCAAATTCAACTTCTGGGAACATTGTTCTGGAGTTGATGTTCAAAACGTCTAAGTCTTTAAGTATCTGTGATTTCGCCTCGGCTGGAATCACAATTTTACTTGCGGTAAAACCTTTATGTGTTCGGCCAGGGGATGAGTACTCGAGAAGTCCAGCGACTAGAAATGCTCCTGATTGAGCAATAACTCTCCTGTTTGTTTTAGCTGGGTACACAAAATGATATCTGAACATGTCTCCAGGCTTTATCGAATCAGTGAAGTAGGGTTTTTCTACCCTAATGAACTGATATAGGCGTTTCATAGGAGCAAGTTTGCGAAACTCCACGCGAGCACCTTCATTCCAGGATTTAACTTTCTTATATTCCTGCTTAATTTCAGTCTTTTCTGTATCTGTGAGTCGTGCCAAATTACATATCAAACTGATGGTATCACTATCTGAAAATCGTACTCGATTTTCATCAAAGTCCAAAACGTGTACGACACCATTTGCATCATGGTGTGCCTCCTCGTTGCAAGCAAAATATAGGGCAACCAGAGGGTTTAGGGACACATCAAGAAGGCGGGTTGGCAGTCCATAATGCTGTGCTCTGACTAACTTGTCGAACATCAAGCGATCACCATTGAACTCTGTTGGAGATTCAACCATTAACTCGCTGAAAATCTGCCTTTCGGCATTTGCGCGAAGGCCTCGCATAACAGAAGGTCTCAAACTCCATTGAGTGTTTGACTGGCCTCTGTAGCATCTGATGTGTGTTGGAGTTGTTTGCTGGTAAACGTAGCTGAGAAACGAAGTTACTGAATCTATTTTTAGTGACAATTCCATTTTAAATCCATTAAAAAATACTGAACTGAAATTTATAGAGGCATTTCAATAGTGTAACAAGGGCCATTTATCACATTATGGAAGATTGATAACAACTTTTAACAGATCAGTTCCTTAAGCCCTGGCCCCCGCCGGGGCTTTTTATATCCCCTCGCTCTGAGAGGGCTCACGGCAAAAAGAGGGGGCTAAATGTCCGCAGAACCAATAACTGCAACGGTAACGGCGGGCGTGGCTGCTGGTACAACCGGAATCACCTTTGCCACGCTTTTTCCAGAGGCTACGCCCGCAGTGATGGTCTGCTCCCTCGCAGGGGCGGCGCTGTATATCCTCAGCGCTGAGGACCACAAAATCTGGAAGCAGATTCTTTTTGCGCTCATTTCGTTTATCGGCGGCATTTACTGTGCCGGTACTGCTTCAGAAATTATCGCTGCCCTTATCAACGCCGGACTGAATCAGCTTAGCCCGCCAGTCACTATCAAGGTATCGCCCGCGATTGGCGCACTGGCGGCTTCAACGGTTTCCGTGACAATTCTGCTGCGCATTCTTGCCCGCTCAAAAACAGGCAACCTGCCCGGCGTGAAGGGGGAAGAATGACGTGGCTGCTGCAGAACTATCCATGGTTATTGCTTCACCTTAATGCACTGGCCTGCATCATGATTTCGTTCCGCCTGATGTTTTTCCGTAAGCGCAGTATGCGGCGCAGCCGGGTAATGGAGTTTCTGGCCTATGGACTGATTCTGGCTCCTGCATACACGGCTTTCCGCATCTGGCACGGCGATTATGTGCAGGTCGATTACGGTGAAATCCTCATTAACGTTGTTGTCTGCGTGGCTGTCTGGCGTGCGGGTGGCAATATCGCTCGTATTACTGGAGAGAGCACAACGTGAACCAAACACAATTTCAAAAGGCGGCAGGTATCAGCGCCGGGCTAGCTGCGCGCTGGTTTCATTACATCGATGCTGCAATAAAGGAATTCGGCATTACCGCTCCGCTCGATCAGGCCATGTTTATCGCACAAATGGGGCATGAGTCCGGCGGGTTTACCCGTCTGGTGGAAAACCTGAACTATGCTGCGGAAAACTTAGTGCCCACATTTGGCAGGCACCGCATTACTCCCCAGCAGGCCGCCGCGCTCGGCAGAACGGCGACTCAACCGGCCAACCAGAAAGCGATCGCCAATCTGGTTTACGGCGGGGAGTGGGGCAAAAAGAACCTAGGCAACCAGACAGCAGGTGATGGCTGGAAATATCGCGGCCGCGGCCTGAAGCAAATCACCGGGCTTAGCAACTATCACAGCTGCGGCCAGGCGCTCAAACTGGATCTGGTTTCGTATCCTGAACTGCTGGAACGAGATGAATTCGCCGCTCGCTCCGCTGCATGGTTCTACGTCTCTCACGGATGCCTGCTCGATTCCGGCGACGTGGAGCGCGTTACGCTGCTTATCAACGGCGGCCGTAACGGGCTGGAACAACGGCGCGCACTGTTTAACCTTTCTAAATCCGTGCTGGTCTGAGGGCACTATGAGCATCATCGAAATGATTTTGGGCGGTATTGCTGCGCTGGTGGCCATCGCATTCAGCGGTTTTTTTGCTGGCAATATTCGAGGCAGCAGAAAGGCAGAGGCAAAAGCCAAGCAGCAGCGCAACGAAGAGAATGCAGCGGCGACCTGTGCCGCGGCGGAACGTAAAGCTGAAGTCACTAAAGAGGCAAGTAATGTACAGCAGACTGTTAATCACATGCCTGATGACGATGTTGATCGCGAGCTGCGCACAGACTGGACCCGAAAGGGTTGAGGTAGTGGATACTGCTTGCGATTGGGTTAGACCCATTTACGGCACCGCTCATGATTGGGATGTTTTGGACCGCCAGACGAAGAAAGACATCCTGGCGCATAACAAAGCGTGGCAGGCGAACTGCCAGCAACCAACAGTCGTTAACATCCAGAAAGGATAGGCATTCCAGCAGGCATTTACTTAACGCCTATGATGCTCTTTTAATTAGTTACTGGTATAATCCCACCTAAATGAATTCAGAAGGGATCTACGTTGTCCGCGATAAACCACATAAAAAACCCGTTAACGATTATCGGTATTTTTGCGGGGATAGTAGAGGTCTCTGCAAACCTCGTATTACCTTTTCTTAATGAACCACAGCAAAGTACATATATTTGGTTTTTGATGTTATTTCCAGCAGGGCTTGTAGTAGTGTTTTTTTTGACGCTGAATTTCAATCATGTTGCACTTTACGCTCCAAGCGATTATAGCAATGACAGAGGGTTCATGCAGGCTAATGGTAAAATTATCGGTAATGATGTTCAGGATACTGATACAACACAAGGCTTTGAATTAACATGATTAAATTCATTTCAAGTACCTTCAATAATACTACCGTCGAATTGGATGGTAACCATTATGAAAAGTGCGTTTTTGAAAATTGTGAAATAATATATAAGGGGTTGTTACCTTTCAATTTAATCAATTGTAGTTTCATTGGTTGCAAGTGGAAATTCGAAGGCCCAGCTTCTAACACAATTAATTTTTTGAAAGTAATGTATAAAGATATGGGTGAGTTTGGAAAGAAAATGGTGGAAGCTACTTTCGAAAACATAAAAAAATAGCCACAGCCCTTAGCAAGCAGTTTATGTTATATAGCCTCGCGATAGTGGGGCTCTCTAACAACAGAAAATGATTAATGAATGTCTATGCTGAATTTTTCTAATCCCACTCAGAAATCAGAAATCACAAGTCGGTTCATTTACATCATTTACATCATCGTTGAGGCCGAAGAAAACAAGTCGTGGTTAAAATTGCTGACTGTTTCAACAACCGATCATTTCAGAGAATGAACCGAGAGTAATGTACCAGTTCCGGTGATGACGTTTCGTGCGAACCTAACAGTTGACACGTCGCCACCACCTATTCCTAATTCGATAAGCAATGTGGCTAGTTTGTAGTTGAACGTTAACCTACCATCGACTCTGGGGCAGAACAATGTCGATAAGGCAGGATTAGGGCATCTAATTTTTTGATCCTATTATAAGCAGGCTAAATATCAAGCGGAAAGTGCTGATAGTACTAAAACGGCAACGGAACATGGTATATTTGCACATTAGCTCTATCTCGCTGAAGGTGAGGAATGGAAAAATTAAATAAAAAACAAGCAGTTGAAAGGCTGGCCAGGTTCAGGGCTACAGCTGATCAGATCAATGAGGATCTAAACTCTCTTTCTCAAAATGTGATAACTATCTATCAGTCTTTGTCACTTAAAGAAAGGATGACAGAGGAAGAGGAGGTTATATGTTTACAGTTGAGAGGCCTTCTAGAACCGATTCTTCAATCAACTCTTCATTCACATAACTATAACCAATCTATATGGAGAGATTACACACAAGTGGTTAAGGCATTGGGGGCGTCATCTGAGGGTAATCACAATGCCGATTAGTATTCAGGAAATCAGCGAAAAAATTAAGCAAAATCAATCGCAGATTCAACATAACAAGATAAAAATTTCTGATGTAGAAGAAAGTGCCATTAACCATCTTCAAAGAGACGGAAGAACGAGAAGCACGCTGACGATTACCTTCCTTATCTGCTTCTTCATCTTGATAGCTGGCTGTTTTGGTTTTGTCCTTTGGTATAACTCACTTGCCATTGGGTGGATGAAAGATCTGCATTCACAAGGTCTCAACAATGAAGTTGCAAGCATTAAACTACTGGAACTTGATAAAGTTTTGAGCGTCATCATCGGAGCTCTGGGTACCTCGCTAGGATTTATCATCGGTTATTATTTCAAAGAGAAAAATAACTAACATCTCCTTGGGATGGATTCGCAACCTCTATGATCGCTTGTAATGGTAATACGCAAGCCAGCGCCTAAGACCACCGTTACACGCTCATAGGCACAGGTATAACAACAGGCATTCACCGTGTGCATATGAAAAGCTAGATTATCCGAGGGGGATTTTATGAAAATAAATCATGAATATCTGAAAGGTCTTTTGGAAGCTTTTGAAGCCTCTGGAGAGCCACAAACTAATATAAGAAAACTTCAGGAAGCCGGTTTTGACTACTGGACGGAGGAATTCTTATTCCATATGCGCTTGTTAGATGATCGCAATCTAATAGCCAGAACAGATGGCAAATACGGATTCGGTTATTTTGAAGGGTCTGATGATGGTGGGTCGTGGGGGGTGTTACCGTTACGATTGACAGCAAATGGGCATGATTTCCTGGAGGCCCTAAGAAACAAAGAAGTGTGGAATACAGTCAAAAATGGCTTCAAAGATGCCAGCATCGGAACGTTAGTAGATGTGTCAAAGCGATTGTTTGATGGTTTCGTTCAGAAAAAAATAGACAACATCCTAAATTCTTAAAAAACACTTCTAACTTTTTATTGCCGCCTCGCTCATGCGGGGCTTTTTTGCGGCCAATCCCAACCATTGAATGAAAATAAATGTCGTTTAAAAAGGTACTCCTTGCGGATCTGAACACCGAGGGGGCGAGGACACGCGGAAATCGGCTAGTTTTTTGCATTTTATGGGTTTCATCATCATCCGTTTAACCTCTTGATATTTCTGTCCTGAGCATCTGCAGGATGTCGAAATGACCATTTTTTGTTCACCATCATGGATAACGAACTGAAAAATTTCCGGCTGAATATCACTCAGCTGGCCGCCATCACTGATCTGCACCGTCAGACGGTCGCAGGCAAGCTGGCAAATGTGCAACCCGCACCCGGCAGCAATCCGAAACTTAAGCTTTATTCCATCACCGATATTTTGCGGGAGCTGCTGACAAGCACCACACCGTCCGAGCTGGTGGACGTCGACAAAATGCTTCCCCCGGATCGTAAAGCCTGGTTTCAGTCGGAGCGTGAGCGGCTCAAGTTTCAACAGGAAACAGGGGAGCTGATCCCGGCATCCGAAGTCACCAGAGAGTTTTCCTCCATGGCGAAAGCAATGGTTCAGGTGCTGGAAACGTTACCCGATATTCTTGAGCGCGATTGCGCCATGACCCCTGCAGCGGTTGTCAGGGTGCAGCAGGTTATTGACGATCTGCGCGATCAGATAGCCCTCAAAGTTGAGCAGGCCGACTCACCGGAACAGGAGGATACGCAACAAGAGGAGTAAGTCATGCGACAGGCCACGGCAGCGGAAGTCAGGCGTAACGCTTCCGCCATTCTCAAAGCCCCGCGCCGTATGCCTGTGGCTGAGGCGGTTCAGAAATTTATGCGCGTACCCATGGGGGCCGGTAACTCGGTACCGTGGGACCCAGCCGTCGCCCCGTATGTGATTGAGCCGATGAACTGCCTCGCGATGCGTGAATACGATGCGGTGGTGTTTGTGGGGCCGGCACGAACGGGGAAAACGATCGGCCTGGTGGATGGCTGGGTTGTATACAACATTGTCTGTGACCCGTCCGATATGCTCGTCGTTCAGATGACCGAAGAGAAAGCCCGCGAGCACTCAAAAAAGCGACTGGCCAGAACCTTCCGTGTCAGTCCTGAGGTAGCAAAACGCCTGAGCCCGTTGCGAAACGATAACAACGTGCATGATCGTACTTTTCTGGCGGGGAACTATCTCAAGATTGGCTGGCCCTCCATCAACATCATGTCCTCGTCAGATTTTAAATGTGTGGCGCTCACGGATTATGACCGCTTTCCTGAGGACATCGACGGCGAGGGCGATGGCTTTACCCTGGCTTCCAAACGTACCACGACGTTTATGTCTGCCGGTATGACCCTGGTGGAGTGTTCCCCGGGTCGGGATATTCGCGACAGTAAATGGCGTCGCAAATCTCCTCATGAAGCGCCACCAACAACAGGCGCACTTTCACTGTATAACCGTGGCGATCGTCGTCGCTGGTACTGGCCGTGCCCGCACTGTGGCGAATACTTTCAGCCGGAAATGTCGGCCATGAGCGGCTACCGTGATGAGCCTGACCCGGTAAAAGCCAGTGAGGCGGCACATCTGCTTTGCCCGCATTGCAGCGGCATTATTACGGCAGACAAAAAGCGCGCGCTGAACGGGGTGGGAGTCTGGTTGCGTGAAGGTCAGAGTATTGACCGTGACGGCAATATTTCCGGTGAGCCACGGCGTTCTCGCATTGCATCTTTCTGGATGGAAGGCCCGGCAGCCGCGTACCAGACATGGGCACAGTTGGTGTACAAACTGCTGACCGCTGAGCAGGAGTATGAAGCGACCGGCAGCGAAGAAACCCTTAAGGCGGTTATCAACACCGACTGGGGGCTGCCGTACCTGCCGCGCTCTGCCAGCGAACAGCGACGCGCCGATGCGCTGATGCTTCGCGTGGAGGATTACGGTAAACGGCTGGTCCCGCCAAAAGTGCGTTTCCTGCTGGCGGCCGTTGACGTCCAGGGCGGCAAAAAGCGCCGTTTCGTCGTGCAGATTATCGGTTATGGCGAAAACGGTGAACGCTGGCTGGTTGATCGCTACAACATCCGCCAGTCGCTGCGCTGCAGTGAGCATGGTGAGGCGGAGCCGATCCATCCCGGCGCGTATCCGGAGGACTGGCAGCTGCTGGTTTCCGATGTGCTGGAAAAAACGTATGCGCTTCAGTCTGACCCGACGCGCCGTATGCCGGTGCTGGCCATGGCTGTCGACAGCGGCGGTGAAGAGGGCGTAACCGACAACGCCTATAAATTCTGGCGACAGTGCCGCCGTGACGGTCTGGGTAAACGTGTTTACCTGGTCAAGGGCGACAGTACAAAGCGCCAGAAAATCATCACTAAAACCCATCCAAATAATACCGAACGCAGCGACCGTCGGGCCGATGCGCGTGGCGAGGTGCCGGTGTATCTGCTGCAGACCGACCTGCTCAAGGATCAGCTCAGCAACAATCTGGACCGTGAAACCCCCGGTGCGGGCTATATCCATTTTCCTGACTGGCTGGGGGAATGGTTCTACGAGGAACTGACCTACGAAGAGCGCGGAGTGGACGGCAAATGGCGCAAGCCTGGCAAGGGTGCCAACGAAGCCTTTGACCTGTTCTGCTATGCCCATGCCGTTGCGGTTCTGCGCGGCTACGAAAAAATTCGTGACTGGGAAAAACCCCCTGCATGGGCTGAGCCGCAGGATCTCAACCCAAATATTCATGAAGGGGAACGCCCCCGGGAGATAACCGTGAAAAAAACAAAACCCGTTCAGTCGCCTGTCCAGGCTGAACCTGAAAAGGGAGCCGGACTGTCCAGCAGCTGGCTGGGGTCTTCAGGTAAGGGAGGCTGGCTGTGACGAAAGACGACATCTGGAGAACGTTATTAATGGTGCGTCAGGCCTATCAGGACTCGCTGGATGGAAAGAGTATTTCCTTTACTGGCGTAAATGGTCGCGCCATTACCAACCACGACCCGAAAGCGCTGCGCGACGAGCTTGAATACTGGGAGCGTCGCTGGCGCACGGTTAACAGCCGTGGTGGTTCGTACAAACTCGCTAACTTTTTGTAAGGCGTTCTATGGGCATTCTTGAAAGAACACTGGGGGCTATTTCCCCCGGGTGGGCGGCGGCGCGCGCGCGGGACAGACTCCGGCTTAATGCGTATGAAGCGGCCAACCCGTCACGGCTGCACAAGGCCAAAAAGCAAAGCCAGTCAGCGGACACCTCGGTATTTGCAGCAGGCCAGTCTCTGCGGGAACAGGCCCGCTGGCTCGATGAAAACCATGACCTGGTGATCGGCCTGTTCGACAAAATGGAAGACCGGGTAATTGGCGCCCACGGCATCCATGTTGAGCCTCAGCCACTCGATCTTGAGGGCAATCTCCATTCCGATTTTGCCGGGCAGCTTTCGGCACTCTGGGCGGAATGGTCCGTGCGTCCGGAAGTGACCGGCATGTTTACCCGGCCGGAAGCCGAGCGCCTGCTGTTGCGTTCTGCGCTGCGTGACGGGGAAGTGTTCACGCAGTTGGTCAGGGGGAATGTGCCGGGCCTGCATCATGCCACCTCGGTACCGTTCTCGCTGGAAATGCTGGAGGCGGATTTTGTACCGTTCAACCTGAACAGCACCGCCGGCCAGCAGGTTCGGCAGGGCATCATCGTGAACGACTGGGGCCGTCCTGTCGGGTACCGGGTTTACAAATACCACCCGGCGAACATGACGCGGTTCAGCGCCGAACTTAAAACCGTCTCTGCTGACAACATGCTTCACCTGGCGCAGCGCAAGCGTCTGCACCAGCTGCGCGGTATCAGCCTGATCCACGGAGTCATTACCCGTCTGTCAGACATCAAGGATTATGAAGAGAGCGAGCGCGTGGCCGCCCGTATTGCCGCCGCGCTGGGGTTCTATATCAAGCGTGGCGATGCCCAGTCCCTTGGCGATGAAAGTGAGTTTTCAACGCCCGGTGGTCAGCGTCACTACGATATCGCGCCGGGCATGATTTACGACGAACTCCGGCCCGGCGAAGACCTGGGCATGGTGGAATCAAACCGCCCGAACGTTCACCTTTACGAATTCCGTAACGGGCAGATGCGGGCCGTGGCTGCAGGCACTCGCGGGAGCTATTCCAGCATTGCCCGTGACTACAACGGCACCTACAGCTCCCAGCGTCAGGAGCTTGTGGAGAGCTTCGAAGGGTACAACGTCCTGCAGCAGTGGTTTGTGGGTCAGCACAGTCGACCCGTTTACCGCGCATGGCTGGCGATGGCACTGCTGAGCGGCGTTGAAGTCCCGCCGGACGTGGATCCGAATTCCCTCTATAACGCGCTCTATCTCGGTCCGGTGATGCCGTGGATAGATCCGGGGAAAGAGGCTAACGCCTGGAAAGCCATTGTGCGTGGCGGTGCCGGTACTGAAGCGGAATGGGCGCGGGCCAGGGGTAAAAATCCGCAGGAGGTTAAGCGCCAGCGACTGCGTGAAACCGAATTTAACCGTAAACACGGGCTGGTGTTTGATTCCGACGCCGCCAATGACAAAGGAGCGATGCCAGATGCAACGGCAAAACCAGACGATAAACGGCGTGAGCCGGACGATGATGATTAACCCCCGCGCCAGTCTGGCGGGTGTCGATGCGGCAAACGGCCAGTGCTGGTATGAAATCCGTGCGCTGGCTGCAGGTCGCGTCGAAATCTTCCTTTATGACGTGATCGGCGGCTGGGGTATTACGGCTCAGCAGTTTGTCGCTGACTGTAAAGAGGCGGGGGTGTTTGAGGCCAGCGCGGTGGATTTGCATATCCACAGCCCGGGTGGCGATGTCATGCAGGGCTTTGCCATCTACAACACCCTGTCGCGGCTGAAAGCAAAGGTGGATATCTGGGTGGATGGCGTGGCGGCCAGTATGGCCTCGATGATTGTCTGCCTGCCCGGCGCCACGGTGCACATGCCAGAAAACGCCTGGATCATGGTCCACAAACCGTGGGGCGGTATCGCCGGGGATTCTGACGACATGCGCGATTACGCCGCTTGGCTTGATCGTAACGAAGCCCTGATGCTCAGCGCCTACATGAACAAAACCGGACTGGGGCAGGAGGAGCTGGAAGCGATGCTGAAAGCGGAGACCTGGCTTAACGGTGCCGAGGCAGTGGAAAAAGGCTTTGCCGACAAGCTTGAACCTGAACTGCAGGCCGCGGCCTGTGTGAATGAAAATAAACTTAAGGATTACCAGAACATGCCAGAACAGATTAAATCCCTTTTTGCGCCGCGCGCCGAAGCTCCGGTGAATCAGCCACAGCAACCTGCTCCGGTACAGCAGCCCGCGCCGGTACAGGCAAACCTTAACCCGCCAGCACCACAACAGCCCGCCCCGCAGATGGCAAACATCGATATCACCGCGCTGGCCCAGCAGCTGCAGCAGCAGATGCAGACGGCGAACGCGGAGCGCGTCAATTCCGTCTCAGCCGTATTTGAGGCGTTCCCGGCCTTCGCGACGCTGAAGGCGGAATGCCTGGCCGACTTCACCTGCAACGCTGAAAAAGCCCGCGATAAACTGCTGCAGGCGCTGGCGGCGGGCACCACCCCGAGCGCCGGTCCGGGTGCCATTCACCTTTATGCCGGTAACGGCAATCTGGTCGGTGATTCCATTCGCGCTGCGGTAATGACCCGCGCGGGCTATGCGCAGGCCGAGAAGGATAACGCTTACAACGGTTACACCCTGCGCGAACTGGCGCGCGCCTCCTTGGTCGAGCGCGGCATCGGTATCTCCGGCGCTGGTACGGCACAGGCGATGGTCGGGCTAGCGTTCACCCACAGCAGCAGCGATTTCGGCAATATCCTGATGGATGTGGCGCACAAGGCGGCGCTGATGGGCTGGGATGAGGCTACAGAGTCGTTCGAACAGTGGACCCGCAAGGGCACGCTGACCGATTTCAAAACCGCGCACCGCGTCGGCCTGGAATCTCTGGCATCGCTTCGCAAGGTCCGCGCCGGGGCGGAATATAAATATGTCACCATTAAGGATCGCGGTGAGCCAATTGCGCTGGCGACCTACGGAGAACTTTTCAGCATTGACCGCCAGACCATCATTAACGATGACCTGGACATGCTGACCCGTATCCCGCAGGCAATGGGGCTCGCTGCGCGTGCCACCGTGGGCGATCTGGTGTGGGCAGTGCTGACCAGCAACCCGAAAATGTCGGACGGTAAGCCGCTGTTCCACGCTGACCACGGCAACCTGGTCTCCGCCGACCTGAGTATCGAAGGTCTTGATACGGCGCGTAAGGCGATGCTGCTGCAAAAATCTGGCGATCGCCGCCTGAATATTCGCCCGGCCTACATGCTGACGCCAGTGGCTATCGAGTCCCGGGCTAACCAGCTGATCAAGTCTGCAAGCGTGCCGGGCGCGGATGCGAACAGCGGTATTGTTAACCCGATTCAGAACTTTGTGACCGTGGCCTCTGAGGCCCGTCTGGATGACAGCAGCCCTACGGATTACTACCTGACTGCTGCACAGGGACGCGACACTATTGAAGTGGCGTATCTGGACGGTATCGATACGCCATATCTGGAGCAGCAGCAGGGCTTCACCGTTGACGGTGCCGCGTTTAAGGTGCGTATCGATGCAGGTGTGGCACCGCTTGACTGGCGCGGCATGGTTAAAGTCACCAAAAAATAACGACCGTCATCTTACGGTTTTTTATTACGGAGCGGCGCGTGCTGCTCCTTTTTTGTCTGGAGAGAAAAATGGCGAAAAATTATCAGCAGGACGGCAACACCCTTGATTTTCAGAATATCGGTACAACCGATATTCATTCGGGGGACGCCGTGCTTTCAGGGGCGCTGGTTGGCGTCGCTCACGATGACATCCCGGCAGGGTTGTGGGGTGTGCTGCATACCACGGGCGTTTTCGTTCTGCCAAAGGTGGCGGAAGCGGTTACTCCCGGCCAGAAGCTGTATCTGGCAGACGGAAAACTAACGGTTGAAGCGGGAGAAGCGGCGACACCGAATCCTCTGGCCGGTACCGCCTGGGCAGCTGCAGCTGCAGATGTCGATACTGTTCCGGTGCGGCTGGGTTACTGATGAACCGCTTTCGTGCCCGACTGGCCCGTGCAGATGCCCGGATCTCCCGGGCATTTGCGGAAGCACTGCCGGCGGTCCTGTTTATCGGTACTGAGGTGCGTCCTGTCACAGTGATTTTCGAGACGCCCGATGCGCCGGTTGACGTTCCTGCCGGTGGACAAATTCAGGATCGCTCTCCGGGATTCAGCGCGCTGACGACAGATATCGCGGGGCTTGAGAAGCATCACGGTGTGGAGATCAACGGTACGGCTTATCGTGTGACGCACGTCGGCGCTGATGAGGAAGGGCGGACCCGCGTCACGCTGGCGTATGGCACACCGGGTAAGGTGCAGCCGGACATCAATAAGTGGAGCTGATATGGCGCGTGAGTCCAGACTGCGACGGGATTTACCCGTCGATATCGATGTGGATGCCATCTGGCGGATAGCAGAGCACATCGGTGCCACCCATAAACAGTTTCGGGCAGCGTATTCCCGCGCGCTGAAACGTACCGCCACCACCTTGCGTAAAAAAGCGATGTCAGACCTGAAAGACGGACTGGCCCCCCGCAGCCTGGATCTGGTGCGCCGGCGTCTGCTTTCCTTTCGTCTTGATCGCGCTTCTCAGTCACAACTTGATAATTTTCGTCTCTGGTTTGGACTCAATGCCATCAAGGTAAAAGACCTGAAAGGCAGGATTAACGGGCGGGTAAGGCCTCACCATACCCGGCGGGATAAATCCACCGGGAGGTATATCAAGGCGCGACGCCAGGCAGAAAACGCCGGATTTACCCCAAAGGGCAGCCTGCTTTCCCCGCGTACTTTTGAAAACGGTGAGGTGGCACGCTCCCGTCGTGAAAACCGGCGCACGGTGGTTATTCGCGATCCTGATACCCGTCGTACCCGCGAGGCGGAAGTCGATATTTATGAGCCGATGCTGAACTACATCGAGGATAACGCCTTTGCTGAGGCGATTGAGATTTTCATGCATCACTTTGAAACCGATCTGCGCGGGCGCGTGAAAGCCCGTATTTCTGTCTGAGGTAAACCATGGCCGAACCATTGCTGCTGGGGCAGTATCACGATGCTGTCACCGGCGCGCTGAAAAAAATTGACTGGGTTCGCGACGCCGATGCCTATCCGGAAAAAAATGTCCCCCGATTTACCGGACTGACCACCCCGGCGGTCTATTTCTCCATTAACGGCTGGGAGCAGGGCGGGGGCAACGAGGGGCAGCTCAACGTTAATCTGTCCTGCGATTTGTTCGTGGTGGTGGATGCGGCCGGGGCAGGTGTCAGTCGCCCGGAAATTTTCCTGCGCACGGCGGCCGCAGATATCACCCAGTGGATTGACGGCCAGCAGTTCGGCCTGACCCATCTGGAGCCAGCCATCTTTGTCGATGCAGCACGCGATGAGTTTGATCCGCGCATGGATGATTACCTGGTCTGGCGAATCTCCTTCACACAGTCAGCCGCCTTTGGTGCGGATCCGTTTGCACAGCTGAATGCCCCGCTGAAAGCAGCCTGGCTGGGTAAGGCACCGGATATCGGTCGGACACATGTGGATGACTATCAGCTGATTTACGAGGCAAAACCCGATGAGTGATATCGAGGGCGATTTACAGCGCCGTCTGGCGAATATCGTCCGGCGTGGGGTTATTCACTCCGTTAAGCATGATGGTATACCGAAATGCCGGGTTGATCTGGGCGATATCGTCACCACCTGGCTGCCGCTTTGTCAGGGCTTTTCCGGGGAAAACCGGGCTGATTCCAATCCGTATGCGGTCGGGGATGCGGTCACGGTGCTCTCGGAGGCGGGCGAGCTGAATAATGGCCGGGTGTTTCCCGGCTGGAATACCGGCGGTCTGCCGGTGCCGAAGGGCAGCGACAGTGAGCATATCACCCGCTACGGCGACGGTACCGAGATTCGCTATGACCGGGCGGCGCATGCCCTGACCATCACGCTGGCGGAGAATGGGACCTACAAAATTATCGGGAAAGGCACGCTGGACGGCCCGGTGGAAATCACCGACACCCTGACCGTTCAGGGGAAAACGCAGATAAATGCCGACACGAACGTGGCCGGAAATATCGGTGCAACACAGGAGATTTCGGACGGTGCCGGGAAAATGAGCGGGATCCGCGAAACCTACAACGGCCATAACCATAAAGAAAATGGTGACGGCGGTGGTACCACGAATCCTCCCAATCAAAAAATGTGACCTGCCGCGGCAGGTTTTTTTATGCCTGGAGAAAATGAATGGCGAATTTACATGGTGTGGAAACGATCGAGCTGACATCCGGTACGGTCGCGGTCACGACGATCCAGACGGCCATTATCGGTCTGGTAGGTACTGCGCCTGATGCCTCTGCCGGTACGCCGGCCAGTGTCAGCACAGGAACCCCCATTCTGGATAACGTTGTTGATTTTGCCGCGAAAATCACCGGCAGGGCAGGCAACGTGGTGGTGGTTGAGGCGGTAGCCGGTATTCCCGATCTGGAAAATCCTGCGGAGGTGGAGACTTCCGCCGTCTGGGATGCGGCAGCTTTAACGCTGACCATCACGCTTGGCTGCGATGAAGCCGGGAAGCTGACGTCAACCCCTTCAGCCGTTGTTGCTGCGGTGAGCGCGGTGGCAGAGGTGAAAGTGACCGCAGCGGGCAGCGGTAGCGGTATTGTCTCACCGTTCAGGCAGCAGCTTGAAGGCGGTGAGGATGAGCCGTTCCCGATGAATACGCCCGTTGCGATTGTCGGTACCACGATGCTTTCCCGTCTCGGTGATAAAGGCACGCTGAAACAGGCGCTCACCGAAATCAATGACCAGCGAAATGCCCTGACCGTGGTGGTGCGTGTGGCGGAAGGGGCCAGTGAAGAGGAGAAACGTGCAGCGGTGCTGGCCGGGATTGGGGCGCTGTCATCGGCGAAATCCGTGACGACATACCAGCCGCGAATCGTGATTGCGCCGGGGTTCAGTGAGGATGATGCGGTGGGCAAGGCGCTGGAAACCGTTGCCGGCAAGCTGCGGGCGGTGGCGTATGTTGACTGTGAGTCCGGTGCCACGCTGCAGGATGTGGTGCAGCGTCGCCAGTCTTACGGTACCCGCACCGAGCTGCTGCGCCCGCGTGTTCAGGTCAGCAACGCCGACGGCCAGCTGGTTTATCGTCCGTATTCTGCGTTTGCGGCGGGGCTGCGCGCCCGTATCGACTTCGAGAAGGGCTGGTGGTGGAGCAAATCCAACCAGGACATTAACAATATCCTCGGCGTGGAGCAGTTCGACGAGTTTATTCTCGGCGATGAAAACTGCGACGCGAACCTGCTCAACATGCAGAACGTGTCCACCATTATCCGCCGTGCCGGATTTAAACACTGGGGGAGCCGCCTGTGCGGTACCAACCCGCAGTGGCGCTTTGAATCGGTTCGCCGTACCGCCGACGTCATCGAGGACAGCATTCAGGAAACGATGCTGGAATACGTTGACCGCCCGCTGGACAGGGAGAATGCCGACGACATTATCGGCACCATCAACGCCTATATGCGTCAGCTGGTCGGGCTCGGCGCCATTTTTGGCGGCCGCGCCTGGCTGGATGAGGAGCTTAACACCGCTGAGAGCATGGCGGCGGGCGTGCTGTACATCAACTATGACTTTGGTCCGAAATCGCCGACTGAGCTTATCAGCCTGCGCGTCCGGGTGAATAACAACTATGCGCTTGAGGAGATGCTGGCAGCATGAGCGAAAAAAACACATTACGCGTCTGGACCTTCTTCCGGCAGGGGGTCCGCATTCAGGGGGCGCATGAATTCACACCGCCGACGCTGTCCATTGTCAAAACTGACCTGCGCACCGGCGCGCAGGACGCACCCACACCCGTGGATGACGGCATGGAGGCGCTGACCTGTCAGCTGAAATTCTACGGTGTGGACACGGACATGCTGACCGCTTTTGGTTTTGTCAGCGGCAGCCGCCCGCGCTTTACGGCGTATCAGGGTTATCTGGCGAACGGTACCGCACTGGGCACCATCGAGGAGATCGAAGGCTTTGTGCAGACCGTTACGCCGGATGCGCGGGGCAAGGACAGTCTGTCGGAAAATGCCATCACGGTGGAAATCGCGGTGAGCTATTACCGCCAGACCAAAGATGGCCGGGAGCTTTTTGCTATTGATACCGAGCGTTTTGCGCGACGGGTGAATGGTGTGGATGTCCTGTCCGGCCTTGCGGCGAAAGTACGCCTTTAATTCAAAAGAACTTACAACGGCCTGCGGGCCGTTTTTTTATGGAGATAAACATGTCTTTTCCTGGTGAAACCCGCGTGATCAAACTGTATTCCCCCGTCACGCTTGAAAATGGTAGTGCGCTCAACCAGGTGACGCTGCGTGAGCCCCTGGTGCGTGACCGTATCGCCTTTTCCAAAGATCGCGGCAGTGAAGAAGAAAAAGAAGCGCGCATGATTGCGCTGCTGTGCAACCTCAGCGAGCAGGATATCTGGCAGCTGACGGCGGCGGATTATGCGCAGCTGCTGGACGCATTTAACGTTTTTATGCTCCCGCCCAGGGAGCGTCCGAAAGAGGGCTGATTCGGGCGATGCGTTTTCTGGGGCGACGTCTGCATTTTCCTATGACGGAATACCTGGATATGCCGTTCAGCGTATTTTCTGATTTTCTAACCGACGAACTGGAGGCGGTAAACCGTGGCCGGATTAAGCCAGAACCTTAAGGCCGTCATTACCTTTGGCGGCAATATCGACAGCTCCTGGAGCCGTTCAGCGAACGGCCTGCAAAAGAGCCTGAAGAACGTCGGGAAGCAGTCAGAAAAGCTGACGAAAGACCAGACTAAGCTGGCGGCGGAGATTAAGCGAGCGAAGCTGGCCGGGCAAAGCCTGGGAGACCTTAAACGGCGTTACAGCGATGTTTCCCGTGAAATCCGTAAAACGGAGGCCGAGCAGCAGAAGCTGAATCAGCAGATGCAAAAGGCCCAGCGACTGGCAGCGTTCAAGGGGGCCGGGAAAGGCCTGTTTCGCCGGGGGATGGGGATCGCCAGTCAACTGGGGGGCATGATGGCCCCCGGGCTCGCCATCGGCGGCGGTGGGGTTATCGCCTCCGCACTGGGTACCCTTATTGCACCGGCGGCAACCAACGCAGAAACCGCTCGTCGTACAGGCGTGGCGAAAAGTTATGGTGTCGATGTCACCACCTTTGACGCCTGGGACACGCTCGCAAAACAGTACGACATGAACGGGGAGAATATCGGCGATCTGTTTGAGGAGTATCTGCATAAGTCGGGAGAGTACAAGCAGAACGGCAAGCAGGGTTCTTTGCAGGATGCGTTTGAAACGCTGGGTTTTAAAGCTGGTGATTTTGCCGGGCTCAGCGATATGGCGCAGTTCGAAAAAATTGTTGAGCGTGCACTCAGCCTGCAGGATGAATCGAAGGCCTCGTTTGCACTGGATTCGCTGTTCGGTGGTGAGGCCAGCAAACTGTTGATGCTGCTCAGGCAGTCCGGCAAGAGCTACCGTGACCTGATGGACGAGCAGCGGCGCTATAACCTCGTCACGAAAGAGGGGGCTGAAGGGGCTATGGCCGGCAACCGTGCTGTCACGAACCTGCGCACCGTCTTATCCTCCGCTGTAGCGGAGATTTCAGGACAACTGGGTAATGAACTGGCCCCGGATATCCGCCGATTGACGGACGATCTGGCGGAGTGGTTTAAGGGTGGCGGTATAAAGCGGATTGTCAGCTTCCTGCGCAACGACCTGTACCCGGGCGTGCTGACGTTCGGCCAGGGCATTGTGTTTGTCGGGAAAGTAGCCTACGCGCTGGCGAAAAAACTGTCCTGGCTTTTACCGGATGAGCGAAGCGATCAGCGGGATGTACTTAAGTCGCTGGCAATGACGGGTTCGGTTGATATCGCGCGCATGACGGCCCAGAAAAACGGGCAGGGCGAATGGTTTGAGCAGCAGCTCACTGAAAAACCGGCGCTGGTGGATGACGTGAAAAAATCATACCGGGACACCCGGGGATTTTTCCGGGACGACGAGGATGCTTTCAACAATACACTCGATAAGTATGTGACGCCGGAAAGAAGTGTCGCACCGTTCTCCTGGGACTCAGCACTGAACCAGAACAAGGAGGCACCGGCGCAGCCCGGGCGTGAAACATCCGATCAGTCTGCGGGTGCCTGGGATAATTACACATTCCCTTCCTTACCTGCGTTTGAAAAAAGCCTCAACTGGCCCGTAGCCGAGCAATTGACAGGATCCTCAGACAAGCCTTTAACGGTTAATCCGAAGGTGAATGTTGATGTTTATCCTCCATCTGAATCTGGCGGTATGCGGGAGGCGTTCACTGATAATCAACGCCTCCGGGATAACCGCGCGGATCCTCTGCTTTACCCGCCTGAAATTGCCTTACCCCGGTATCCGGCCCAGGAGCCTCTCCCGCCAGCAGGCAAATCAGGCGAAGAGGGTGGCAGTGGCTGGGAAATCTTATTGCAGAGGCTGGATTCAGCGGACAAAGCGCCACCTCCCCACCAACTGACAGATAATCGTAAGTTTGAATACCGGTTTGAAATTTACGGTGCGCCGGGGCAGGACGAGCGAGGGATTGCTGATGAAGTGAGCGCTGTGACGAAAAGTAACCCGGCATTTATGGGTGACAGCAGCATGCTGGACGGAGGACAAATCTGGTGAGTGAAATCATTCCTGTCTTTGAAGACTTCGGGCAGTCCCGGTCCAGTGCGATTCGTGGCGCACAGGCTGCCCGGGTGATGATGATGCTGGGCGACTTTGCCTTTTCCATCGACACCACGGCTTACAACCAGCTGACCCGCGAGGCCAGCTGGCGATGGAGCGAGCAGGAGCGGATCGGCAAACAGGACCTGTTGCAATATACCGGTAAGCCCGGGCGCACCGTCCGGCTTGAGGGGGAGTCGCATGCGTTCTTTCGTAAGGGGGTGGAGGCCGTTAACGATCTCTACGACCTCGCCGATCAGAATAAGCCACAGCAGCTGGTCAGCGGCGAAGGGGATGTGCTGGGCTGGTGGGTGGTGATCGACTTCTCCGACACGACCAGTCGATTTCTGCCTGGCGGCGGCCACCGTAATAAAAACTGGACGATGACGCTGAAACATTATGCAGACGATATATCAAACCCGTGACGGTGACGTGCTGGATGCTGTCTGTGCGGCGCATTACGGCACGGAAAACCTTTCTTATTTAGTGACGCAGATACTCGAAGCGAATCCGGGGCTGGCCGATGTCGGTGCTGTTTATCCGTCTGGCCTGTTTATCACCCTGCCGGATCTGGCTCCGCCGGTTGAGGATTCTGCGTTCAGCCTGTGGGATTAAAATGACCGAACAGAGTGTTAAACCCGAATATGCTCCCGCTTTCAGCGTCAGCGCGGAGGGAAAAGATATTACCCGCGCGCTGCAGCAAAGCCTGGCAGAGCTGACGCTGACCGATTACGGCGGCGCCACGGCTAAAGCGGATGAGCTGAAAATTACGCTGCTGTCGGAAACGCTCCCTTTACCGACAAAAGGTGCGCGACTACGCGTTGCACTGGGCTTCAACGACCAGCTGGTGGATAAGGGCTGGTTCGTGGTATCCGGCGTCGGCAGCAGTGGTCCGCCACGTCGTATCGAGATTTATGCCACCGCCGCGCCCATGAACGCACAGAAACAGCCCGGTGATGTGCTCAGCCAGAAGACCCGAAGCTGGGATAATCTACGACTGGCGGATCTGATTAAAACTGTGGCCACTGAAAACGGTCTGGTACCGAAAGTGGCCGCAGAGCTCGCCGATATCCATATCGATCATGTTGATCAGGTGGCAGAATCCGACGCCAATTTGCTGACCCGCCTTGCCCGCACATGGAACGCCGTCAGCAAGCCGTCGGGCGGTTACTGGCTGTTTCTGCGTCAGGGAGCCACAGTGAAAGCCTCCGGTGAGCAGACATGCGCACTGGTCATCACACCTGAAGAGGTCTCCAGCTGGTCATACAATGAAGGCGAGCGGGGGAGTTCGACGGGGAAAGCGACCGGCAACAGCGGTAAGTCATCGGGCAAAATCGGCGTGCGTTATTACGATGAGGCTGACGGCAAGACCAAAACTACCTCAGTTGACCATGACGGCCCCTCTTTGGCGAATCCCTACACCCAGCCCGCAAAGGCCACTGCTGACCAGCAGGCAAAAGCGAAAAAAACGCAGGCCCGGCGCAATGAGCAGAAAATGACGGTGACGGGACCGTGCCGCCCGAAACATGTCCCGCTTACGGCAGAATCCGGCGTTTCCACATCCGGTTTTGGCGAGCGGGAAGATCGTGCCTGGGTAGTGGAATCACTGGTTTTTTCCCTGACGCCCGCCGGGTTCAGCTACACGTACAACCTGGTGGTTGATATTCGTAAACCTGCGAAATCTTCAAAAAAATCCGGCAGCAAGGATAAGACCGGCCCGGATTACTTCGGCTAACCCTCCGCCATCCGGCAAACAGATACGGAAAAACATTATGAACGGTGTAAACAGCCGGACCGGGAAACGCCTGTCCGGTAGCGATCATCTGCGCCAGTCCGTCAGCGATATTCTCTCCACGCCGCTCGGCAGCCGTGTGCTGGTCCGTGACTATGGCAGCGATCTGTTTTCGCTGGTGGATAGCCCCCGTGACGACCTTACGAGGCTGCGCATTATCGCAGCGACCGCCTCGGCGCTGTCGCGCTGGGAACCACGGCTGAAGGTCACGCGCGTTGTCGTTTCTTTCCCGGCTGACGAAACGGGGTGTGTGGTGGATATCGAAGGGATTAACAAAGAGAACAATCTTCCTGTCAGCACCGGAGGCATACCGATTTATGGCAAACAACTATGACGTAATTAACCTGTCCACCCTCGCGGTACCGGATGCCCTGGTGGTACCGGATGCGGCCGACATTTTTACCCGCTGGCTGGCTCGCCTGCGGGAACTGGATCCGGAATTTGATGCGCTGGTGGAATCTGACCCGGCGTATAAACAGGGCGAAATCAACGCCTACCAGCTCACCCTGGCGTTTCAGCGGGTTAACGACGCGGTACGAGCAGTATTCCTTGCCAGTGCCAGAGGCGCCGATCTCGATCAGCTAGGCGCGGGTTTTAACGTTTCCCGTCTGGTGATTAATCCAGGCGATCCGGATGCGGTGCCCCCCGTCGATCCTGTATACGAGGACGATAATGCTTTTCGGGAGCGGATCCAGCTATCCTGGGCGCAGCTGAATACGGCCGGTGCGCGCAACGCCTATCGTTTCCATGCCAAATCTGCGGATAACGATGTGCTGGACGCGGATGCTTATGGGCCAGAAACGCACAACCGCCCTGGCGAGGTGGATGTGTATGTGCTTTCGCGAACCGGTAACGGCGTGGCTGGTCTTATCCTGATCGAAGCGGTGATGAATAAACTCAGCGCGGATGAAGTCAGGCCGCTCACCGATTTTGTCAGCGTGAAAAGTGCCACCATCGCAAGTTATGCCGTCACGGCGGAGCTCGAGATCCCTGACGGACCGGATGCGCAGACGGTACTGGAAAATGCCATCAGCACGCTGACGAGCTACACACTTCTTTCCCATCGCATTAACGCCATCGTACCACTCTCCGCGATTTACTCAGCACTTCAGCAGCCTGGTGTATCCAGAGTTAAGTTGATCACCCCGACTGCAGATCTGGAAGCGGCTGCAGGACAGGCCCCGTGGTGCAGCGCCATAAATATCACACGTAAAGGGGGCTCCGGTGGATAAATTTCGCTCCCTTCTGCCGCCTTCCGCCATTCATCCGGAGCGGGCACAGGAGCAGGCCGGCACAGAGCAGATTGTTGCGCTGGATACCGACATGGTGCGTAAGGTGAAAAATCCTGACACCTGTCCGGCTCATCTTCTGCCCTGGCTGGCCTGGGAATTTGCTGTGGACTCCTGGGAAGAGGCCTGGACGGAAGAAGAAAAGCGGCAGGTGATTAAGGATGCCGCCTATGTCCATCAGCATCGCGGTACGGCCGGTGCGGTCCGCCGGTCGCTCAGTGCCGTCAGCCTGCCGACTACTGTCGTGGAGTGGTGGGAGGATGAACCCCGCAAAGCACCGTATACCTTTCGCGTGGAGGTCTACAGCATACAGGCCATTGATGAGGCCCTGTACCAGCGTATACGCCGGCAGGTAGATAAAGCGAAAAACCTTCGCAGCCTGCTGACCACCATCGATGTGATTGCCGACCTGGGCGCGAAGGGAACCTATTACACCGGCGGTGCCGTTACCGCCTGGATTGATGTTGTTATAGAAGCAGGAGTTTAACCATGGCTGAGAAGTATTACAGCATACTGACCAACCGGGGCAAGGAGCTGGAGGCGCAGTCCTCTGCGACCGGAAAACCCGTCATCATTAAAGATTTTGTGGTGGGCGATGGTAACGGCCAGGCCGTTAAGCCGGATCCGGTACAGACGAAACTGGTACGTGAAGTCTATCGCAATGCGATATCGGCGCTGCAGGTTTCGCCAGACCAGGAGAACCAGTTCATCGCGCAACTGGTATTGCCCGTTGATGTTGGCGGATTTGTTGTCAGGGAAGTCGGCCTGCTGACAGATGCAGGTGAGCTCTATTCCGTTGCGAACTGTGCAGCCATTGAGAAACCGGAAAACGGTGTCAGCGTGAGCCTGCAATACCGTCTTGCGGTATCGGAGAAGGCAAACATCGAGCTTAAAGTGGCAACCGGCGATGGCCTGTTTCTGCGTATCGACAAAAATCTTGCTGAAATAGCGGCAAAAGGCGAGGTAGCCCAAAAAAGTTCGCGTGAAGCCATTGGCGTTCTGGATGCCACGACCGTGCGTAAAGGTCTTGTTCAGCTAAGTAGCGCCAGTGATAGTTCGTCGGAGGCGCTGGCGGCCACACCGAAAGCAGTTAAGGCTGCATACGACCTTGCCAAAGGGAAGTACACGGCCCAGGACGCAACTACGGCGCAAAAAGGTATTGTCCAGCTCAGTAGTGCAACCGACAGCACGTCTGAGGCACTGGCTGCCACGCCGAAAGCCGTTAAGGCCGCTAATGACAATGCAAACGGTCGTGTGCCGTCAGGGCGTAAGGTCAATGGCCGGGGGCTGAGTACGGATATCAACATTACCGCGCAGGATATCTTTAACGGACAAGCTGTGGGGATTGGTAATGCTGAGGATTTAAATGCCTACACCACGCCGGGGCTGTATTACCAGCCAGCAAACGCGCAGGCGCAAACAGGGAGGAACTATCCAGAGGCTAACGCCGGTTCGCTGGAAGTTTATAAGCATGCAGGTATCACGCAGATTTACCGGGTTTATAACAGCTCCCGCTCGTACATTCGTACGCTCTACAGCGGGACGTGGTCTGGATGGGTTAAGCAGTATGACGCGGCCAATAAACCATCCCCGGCTGATATTGGTGCGGTGAACAAAAGCAGCGACACTATGACGGGTAGGCTCATCATGAATGTTGATGGCGAGGCTATCAGGTTACAGCCGAAAACGGCGGGTTATGCCAGCTATATCATTTGTTATGACTCTTCTAATACTAACCACTGGTATGTGGGCGCAGGTTCAACAACGAATGCTAACGTCACGCTTCTTAATTACAAAGGGGCAAACAACAGCATTATTTTAAACTCTGACGGCACGGTTAACCTGAACCCTACCCAGGGGAAATCCGCAATAGTTAACGGTCCTCTACAGGTTGGCGCGGTTGGCTCTGCCGCTTTAAATATTGGTGATAACGACTCCGGGCTGCGTAGCTCTAAGGATGGTCAGGTCGACCTGTGGGCGAATTCAAAAGTTATGGGGTACTGGAACACCACAACATTTTCATTCACTGGTCAGATAATACCGACAAACTACAGCAACTTTGATGCTCGTTTCATCATTGCAGATAGCGCCAGCTATGCGGGCTTTGCGAGCAATGATGCAGCAAGGCCATACATGCGCCATAAGGCCAGTAATGCCGTTGTCGAACTAGCCAGAAAAGGCGATGCATATACCAAAGCGGAGAGTGACGGGCGTTTCCAGCCGAAAGGGAATTACACCCCGGCAGGTCAGGCGTATACAAAAGCAGAGTCGGATGCGCGTTATGGGGTGGTAAATGGTATTCGCCGTGGTGGTCAACAGCTCAGAAACCCGACTGATGCGTGGTTTGGTAACTGGGAATCACCTGCAGGATGCGTTGTAACGGGAATCACGATGGAAAACAGAAGTGATGGCCGAAAGCTCGGCGTTTATTTCCGTCAAATGCAGTACCTGAATAAACAAACTAATGCATGGGTCAATATCGGGGATTAAATATGGATACGTTTATTAATCCAGTTATTTATAAATACGAACACATTGAAGTAAGCGGGATAATGCGTACCGGACTTTATTTTCATGATGAGCATGGCCGGGACTGGTACGAAACCTTAACCAGCTGGAAAGGTGCTGTTTCTCTGGATGATGACGGAATTGTCGTTGCTTACGAGCAGGATGTTTCGTATATGGGGATGGAAGAAGGCCGCAATGTCTATGAGGTCGACCCCCTGAGTGTGCCGGTAGATGTGTTAGGGAATTACAAATATGTGGATGGTGTTTTTTACGACATCCGCCCTGACGCGACAACGCTTGCCGAACAAACCCGAAAACAGCTCATTGAGGATGCGGGTCTCACAATTTCAATCCTTCAGGACTCCGTTGACTTAGGGATGGCGTCAGAGAAAGAGGTTGAGCAGTTGCGCGTATGGAAAACATACCGAATCAGACTGAGCCGTGTATCAACAGCAAACGCACCTGATATTGAATGGCCAGTCGTTCCCGTTGCAGGTAACGTATTAGATTGATCGCTGCTAACGATCAATCGTGGTGAATTGATCTGTGATATCTATTTGAAGTGTGTGGGTATTGCATTAACAATCTCCTTGGCTTTTTAAGGAGATATTTATGGAACTTACGCAGCAAGAGGCAGAGCTTATAACAGGTTTTATAGGTGAGCACTGGCAAGAATTTGCCGCCAGCGTAGAAGGAGTTATCAGTGTTTGCGCCCTACATCGACTGGCCGAAAAGTTAGGGCTCGAATCAGAATAATAATTAGCCCGCATTACGCGGGCGTTTTATATGTGTTTAAAAATTTGTGTGTTAAAACCAGACCCTGATATTGGACGTTCAGGGTTTAAGTTGTGGATAGAAAACCTGGCTACTGGCTTTTTAAGCGCTTTAGATAAAATTTAGTGCTTGAGATTGATTTAATTATGTGCAGTTAGGGGCATGCCAGGAAAATTTACAAAAGCCGAAATTTGAAGTGAGATAGAAACTTACAAACGAAACGGTGAAGCTTCGTTCAGTCGCTGGAACCGTGGTGTCTTGCGCGCAAACCCAAATGAAACTACTGTATATAAAAACAGTATTAGAGGTATGCGTAATGGAATTCTTCAGACCTACAGAACTGAGAGAAATTATTGTTCTCCCGCTTTTCAGTGACATAGTGCAGTGTGGTTTCCCAAGCCCCGCGGCTGATTACGTTGAGCAGCGCATCGATCTCAATGAGTTACTTGTCGCTCACCCGAGTTCAACGTATTTCGTTAAAGCCGCGGGTGATTCTATGATCGAAGCCGGGATCAGCGACGGCGATCTGCTGGTGGTGGACAGCTCCAGAACTGCTGAGCACGGTGACATAGTCATCGCCGCGGTGGAAGGGGAGTTTACTGTTAAACGCCTGCAACTGCGCCCGACCGTGCAACTCAATCCTATGAACAGCGCCTACAGTCCTATTGTTGTTGGCTGCGAAGACACGCTGGACGTTTTCGGCGTCGTGACTTTCATCGTCAAATCGGCGAGCTAAACATGTTCGCGCTCTGTGATGTGAATTCGTTCTACGCATCATGCGAGACGGTGTTCAGGCCCGATTTAAGAGGCCGGCCGGTTGTTGTTCTCTCGAATAACGATGGCTGTGTGATAGCCCGAAGCGCTGAGGCCAAGGCGGCTGGAATTACTATGGGGGAGCCGTTCTTCAAGCAAAAGGAGCTTTTCCGGCGCGCAGGCGTTGTCTGCTTCAGCAGCAACTATGAGCTGTATGCTGATATGTCGAACCGGGTAATGACGATGCTTGAGGAAATGAGCCCCCGCGTCGAAATTTACAGTATCGATGAAGCTTTTTGTGACCTGACGGGCGTTAGGAACTGCCGGGACCTGACTGACTTCGGCAAAGAGATCCGCGCGACAGTTCTGAAGCGTACGCATCTGACTGTCGGGGTTGGCATTGCGCAGACAAAAACACTCGCTAAGCTGGCCAACCACGCC
>Ga0105251_10000600_pt1 | contig 33007 bp, 24 predicted proteins | sample KBSS64metaG_FD_80424 | JGI IMG/M metagenome (GOLD analysis project Ga0105251, IMG submission 80424) | Switchgrass rhizosphere microbial communities from Kellogg Biological Station, Michigan, USA - KBS S6-4 metaG | ecosystem: Host-associated > Plants > Roots > Rhizosphere > Soil | place...
ACCACGTCGTAGCCGGATTTACCGGTCATCAACTTGCCGTCGAGGGTTTCATTGCTGTCATACACGTCGTAGGTGAAACCAATGCCGGTTTCTTTCTGGAAGTTCTTGGTGGTGTCCGGCGCAATGTAGTCCGACCAGTTGTAGATTTTCACCGTCTCGGCGGCCTGGCTGATAGAGGCCACCAACATCAAGGGCAACAGGGCAATGGCTTTCATGGTTCGATTTCCTGGCGGTTTTAGGGCTGTTTTTATGGCAGGCGATCAAGGATCAAAGCGTTACAGGATCAATACATAGGTCTTGCGCACGGTCTCCTGGATATCCCAGATGCCGGTGCTGTTGGCCGGCAACATCAGTGCATCACCGGCTTGTATATGAACGACTTCACCGTTGTCCGGGGTGAAGGTGCAGCGGCCCTGGATAAAGTGGCAGAACTCCTGGGATGTGATCTGTCGACGCCAGCGCCCGGGGGTGCACTCCCAGATGCCGGTCTCGACACCGTCGTCGCGCTCCACGCTCAGTGTCGACGCAACGGCAATGGGTTCGCCCAGGGGCACGGCGACGGGCGATGAGTCCGGCAGGGAGGCGTTCAGCGTGTCTTTGAATTGAGTGATGCTCATGGGCTTTCCCGTGTGGATGAAGTGACTTAGTGCATGAAACCTTCCATGAACCCAGCCACGCTCGTCGCCAGCTTGCGACGCCAAGGCGTGGTATTGGGGTTGGCCAGTACCTGGTCTTCATGGACAAAACTGCGAATGATCGCGTTGTAGCCCAGCCAGCGGCAGGGCTCGGGCTCCCAGGGCTTGAGTGCCTCGAGGCCGCGTTCGCGGATGACCCAGGGTTGATGGGTTAATGGGGTGTCGCGCCCCAGGATCAGGTCGGCCAGGGTGCGGCCGCCCAGGTTGGTCGCGCCAACGCCCTCCCCGCCGTAACCGCCGGACAGCGCGATGCCGGTCTTGTGGTCGCAGAGCATGTGCGGGCGGAAATTGCGCGACATGCCCAGGTTGCCACCCCAGGAATGGCTGATCCTCACGTTCTTGAGCTGTGGGAACAGTTCACCAAACAGGTAGCGACGCAGCTCGACTTCGCTGTCGGTCAAATCGAAGTCATGGCGCAGCTTCCCGGCAAACTGATAACCGCCGCGCGCACCGAACACCAGGCGGTTGTCCGCTGTACGCTGGCCATAGGTGACCTGGCGACTGCTTTCGCTAAAAGCCTGACCATGGCTCAGGCCGATTTCATCCCAGGTACTGGCCGGCAATGGCTCGGTGGCGACGATCAGGCTTTGCACCGGCAGCTGGTAGCGACCCAGCGGCGGCAAGGTGGTGGCATAGCCTTCCACCGCCGGCACCACCCAGGCGGCACGCACGCTGGCCTTTGCGGTGCGCAGGCTGCCGGACTGCCAGTGGGTGACCGGGCTGTTTTCGTAGATTGTCACGCCCATGCTCTCGACCACACGCGCCAGGCCGCGCACCAGCTTGGCAGGGTTGATGGTCGCGACGTGGGGGGCGTAAATGCCGCCGTAGGGTTTGGCGATGCGGATCTGTTCGGCCAACTGCTGCGGGCCGAGCCAGCGGTAGTCGGCTTCGGTCAGGCCCTGGGCGTAGAGTTTTTCCAGGTAGCGGCGCAGGCTGCCTTCCTGCTCGGGGTAACGCGCGGCGCAGTACAGCACGCCGCCCTTTCGGTAGTCGCAGTCGATGCCTTCACGTGCCAGCACTTGGGCCACTTCGTCGGGAATGGCGTGCAACAGGTCAAACGACGCACGGCGTTGCTCGGGATTCAGGCCGGCGAGCAAGCGATCTTCGCCCAGCAGATTGCCCATCAGCCAGCCGCCATTGCGACCGGAGGCGCCGAAACCGGCGGTTTGCGCTTCGATAATGGCAATTTTCAGCTCGGGGGCCTGGCGCTTCAGGTAGTACGCCGTCCACAGCCCGGTGTAACCGGCGCCGATAATGGCCACGTTGACGTCCAGGTCATGCTCCAGCGTCGGCCGCGCTTGCAGCGGGTCGTCCAACTGGTCCATCCATAAGCTGATAGTGCGCCATGCCGGCATGCCCAACTCCCCCACCTTGTTTCGACAGAGGGAATGCTAGGGCGCGGTGTTGGAAATTGTCTTGTGCGCGTGCACGCAGGGAAATCTCTGAGATAGGTATTACCCAACCCACCCTGCATTGGCTATTTGACGTGCCACCCGCGGATGTCGTACTGGGCGCGGATAAGAGCCAATTCGCCATTGATACTACCTTGGATATCTATCACTCCAAAGAGCCTCTCCAGCGTATTGGACCTGTTGAGGGCTACCTCTCCTTGATCTGTGATGAGTACCACTCCGGTCTTCGTATCCCAGTAAGAGATGTCCACAACGTGGGGGCCTCCTACCTTGTAAGTACCAGACGTTATTGTCCTGGGCTGGAGTTGCACTAGCAAAACCGAAAACGCCTCGGGATCATTAGCATCTGTTTGGCGACCGAAAAAACGTAGCGTATCGAGCTGTTCGTGTGCGTACACGTGATCGGCTGTAAACTGACTGACCTGACCGTCGATAGTGACGGTTCCGAACATATGACCTTGGGGACGGACCTCAGGTTTTTGTTCGAGTTCATCTAATATTTTTCTGAGTTCGGACATGATAGTTCTCCGGTAGAAGTGAAGAATGCACAAGCATTACACAACTAATTTCCAGAAAAAAAACCTGTCAAGCTTGACAGTGACAGCTAGTTTTCGCTGGTCGGTCGAACACCTCCCTTCTGATCACCCTCGTCAAGCTTTCTCTCACAAAGCGCGTTCAAGTAGGCCCTGGGTGTCTGGCCCGTATGCTGGCGGAACGCGCTATAGAATGCCGATAGCGAATTGAAACCGGCGGCAAACGCCAGGTCATCGATCTTGATTGGCGGCACGGCCTTATTCAGCGCGACCAGCAAATGCTGGAGCCTGGCCTGGTTGACGTAGCGGTAGAAGCTTTGTCCCAACACCTGGTTCAACAGGTAGGAAATCTGATTGCGGCTGTAGCCGCACTCCTTGGCTACTCGCTGCAGGTCCAGCTCGGGGTCCAGGTAGGGTTGTTTGCGTTCGAAATACTGCTGCAGGTCATTGGCCATATGCCCCAATTGCTGGGGCGACAGGCCCAGGCGGCTGACAGAGGGCCGTGCGGCCTGGGCCGGCTGTTCATGCACCAGCGAAGCATATTCGTTGACCCGCCAGATCAACCCGTCGCGCACCGTTATGGCTTCGCTGGTGCGGAACGACACCAGGCCCTGGCTGCCCCGCAAGGTGATGCGGTACTGGATGAACGCGGTATCGCCGTCGGCGCGGATACGGTCGCTGTGCTCGATCGCTTCGTCAGCCTGACGGGGCATGCTGGCTTGCAGGTAATCGCGCAAGCCGGCGAAACCGACGACACGGTTCTGGAAAAAGTCGTGGTATTGGATATCCGGGTGGTAGTAGGACATCACGCCTTCCAGATCCCGGTGGCGCCAGCAAAGGTGGTGGCGCAACACCAGTTCGAGTGTGGCGCGGGATTGATGGCATTCATCGTCTGCAGCGATGTCGGGCATGGAAGGCTCTGCGGCGGGTAAACCCTGGAGATTGCCGAATTTCTGCGGGTGCTTCAATGGCCAATTGGTACTTCTGACTAATGGCCTATTGCCCAATCACAAGTAGGACATGACCCACATCAACCTTATGGAAAACAACCGCCGAACGGGGCCGAAAAAGTCACCTTGCGGTGACGAACGAATGCTATTTTTAAGCTCTACAACGCCACGACCAGTGAAGGTCGTGGCCCCCTGCCGCGAGCTAAAGGAAGCGCTCAATGAACAAGGTGGGCAACATGAACAAAGTGACGTTCCCCAACGCCTGCCAACTGATGCGCTGGCATTTCCATCCGATGGGCTTCGAGGGCAGCATGGACGCGCCCGGCAGCATGATTGCCCGCCTGTTCGACCGGGCCAGCGGCGAGACGTTGATCGCCATCGCCGGCATCCCTTGCGCCACGGTGATGAATGCCGCCGATGTGGAGCGGATCATCGAGGCGGTGGAGGATGAGTTGGAGTCGTTTGTGCCGCCGCAGTCCCTGCGGGCCTGAACTCGATCCTTCAGACAGCCCATATCTTCTGTGGGAGCGGACGAGCCCCCTCCCAGATTTGAACGGCATTGATCCGTTAATTGCGTTGGTCGTCGAAGAAGGCTTTCTTGCCATCTACCCGCTCCGAGGCCTTGGGCACATTCACTGCCTGGCCTTCGGGTTTTTCCACATACCAGTAGCAATGACTCACCGCCCGGGTGATGCCCACATACGCCAGGCGCAATACCTCGTCTTTCTGGGCGTTGTCATACGGCTCGCTGTCCCCGTCCTTGCCCAGGCCCGCCATGCGGTACACCTGGTTTTTATACGGGGAATGGGTGACATGCTGGCAATCCCCAAGCAGGAATACCGCATCGGCCTGCAGCCCCTTGGCGCTGTGGTAGGTCAATTGTTTCAGCCTGCGCGCTGAAGGCGGCAAGCTAGAATCCACATTAACTGCAGGCTGGATATGCTCTTGAATCAGTAACTTATCGCTACTTTTTCGATAAAGCATTAACACTGATTCACCGCGTTGGTAATGCTCCAGCAACTGCCGCCCCAATGCTGCGTCGTCGCGCTCCAGCACCTTGACCGGCACCAGATCCTTGGGCGCCCCGCTGGCCTTGGCTTTCTTGCCGGGGATAGCCGGTGCGGCACGCACGATGTGCTCGGCCGCGTCGATGATGTGCTGGTGACTGCGGTAGTTCTCGCCCAGCATCACTCGGGTGGTGGCCGGCGACGGGAACTCCTTGTTGAATTCCATGAAGTACTTGGGCGAACTCCCACGCCAGCCGTAGATCGACTGCCAGTCATCCCCCACACACAACAGTGATGAATGCTGGGCGCCGCGCCCGACGTGCATGGCCGGGCCACGGCTGCGGATCTCACGCAGGCTGGCGCGGATCCACGAGACGATCTGTGGCGAAACATCCTGGAACTCGTCGATCATCAGGTGCGACAGCGGCCGTAACAACGGATCGCTGAGCAGCTTGAGGTTTTCCGGGGTGTTCTCGCCGAACAGCGAAAACATGCGGTTGTAGGTCATGATCGGCGGCGACTGGTCCAGCAGGTGATCTTCCAGGGCCTTCCAGAAAATGCTCAGGGCCTCGAAGAAGAAGCGGTCTGGATCATCCTTGGCAAAACTCATCTGCCCAACCGCGGTAGGCACATCCAGCCCGAGGTTCTCGATAAAGCCGGCCGCCATCACGAAACTGTCCAGCAACGGCGCCGACGCCAGCTCGCCTTTGACTTTGTAATCGAAGCCTGGCCCGGCAGCGGCATCACCGGCCAGGCTACTCAAAAGGCGTTTTGATGATTCGTAGCTATCGAGCCATATCAATGGCTTACGACAGAAAGCTTGAAACAGTGTGCGCTTTACCGCCCACTCGGCGCGCACTGACAGTTTCGCGTTGGGCCGGCTGAGCTGAGCATTTTCCCGAGCATCGAAACCCAGCACCACCCAGGCGTCCAGCTCGGGGATATAGCCATGGCAATGAAAGTGTGCGCCATTGATCTCCACGGTCTGGCGATTGGGTTCGATGCCTTTGATCGGCCAGGCACCGGCGCGGAACCACAGGTCCTCGATGACATCACAGAGTTCTTCATCACGTTTGGCTGCCAGTTCGGTCACCGCTACGCGTTTTTGTACGTCAGGGTGATCACGCTCCAACTCCTTGAGCTGCGGCCCATGGCGCGCCAGCGGCGCAATCAGCTCGCGAAAGCGTGCGTGCCGCCCGTGCAGGTGGTGATAACAGGCATTCATCTGCTGGCGTTGGGCGTCGTTGATACGCAAGTCAAAGGGGTTGCTGTCGGCGTCGTCAAAACCCGAGCTGAGGTTTTCGAACGCTTGCAGGCGTTCAAAGCCCGGCAGGCTGCGCACCATCGGCAGAATGCGCGAGTGAAAGGTGCGCACCACGGCCTGCGCTTCTTTCATACCCAGGGGTCGGCCCCACAGGCTGAGAATTTCCATGAGCTTGTTGATGAAGTCTTTGCGCGACTCCCGGGTAAAGGTCACCACCGTCATCGAACTCAGCTCAAAGCCCAGATAATGGGTCAACAACAGGATACGCAGCACCAGCGAGGTGGATTTACCCGCGCCAGCTCCGGCAATCACCGACGTTGAGGGCGTATCGCTGAAAATCATCTTCCATTGCGCCGCACTGGGCTGGGCATGGGCCGGCAGCAATCGCGCGACATCTGCCTTGATACGCTTCTTCAACTCGGCGGTGAGCGGCAGGCGCCAATCATCGAACAGGCTATCGTCCACGCCCGGCGCACGGTGCTCATCCGGGCGGAAATCACGAATCAACAGGACCTGTCGGCCTTCCTCGATGCCATCGGCCTTGCCTTCGCGGTAACCGTACTCCACGCCCGCCTCGTGCCCACTGCGAAAACCGTCGGCCTGTCCGTGCAACCAGGAAAACCGGTGCTGGGCGCGCAAGCGGGTCAGGCCGTGGCCAAACAGGCGCGCGGCCAGGCGTTTCAATAGCGGCATTTCGGCCAAGGGGCGCAGTTCGGGAGGAAGATCAGGCTTTTGTTGCGACACGCGGACTCCTGCGATGAGCTGGCTTCTGACAAGTGCGCCATGGTCGCCGGAATCGACGTTCAGTGCCAGCCAATTGCTTTGCGGTCATGCAGTTAGGCGATGAACTGAAAGTCAAAACGCCGCTAACCAATCCATTAAATCGATAGGAATCAGGCATTTTTTACGCTTTTTATCGATCATGGGCTGCAGGATCATAGGGCCATCCACAGGAGACGATCATGCTTGAACTGCGACCTTTCAAATCCCTGGGCGGTGCCCATCATGGCTGGCTTGACGCCCATCACCACTTTTCGTTCGCCGAGTACCACGACCCCAAGCGCATGCACTGGGGCAACCTGCGGGTGTGGAACGACGACATCATTGCGCCCGGCACCGGCTTCCCGCAGCACCCGCACCGCGACATGGAGATCATCACCTATGTGCGTGAAGGTGCGATCAGCCATGCCGATAACCTTGGCAATAAAGGCCGTACCGAGGCCGGCGATGTACAGGTGATGAGCGCGGGCACCGGCATCGCCCACAGCGAGTACAACCTGGAAGATGCGCCGACCAAGATTTTCCAGATCTGGATTATTCCGAATGAAGCCGGTTTGCCGCCTTCGTGGGGCGCCAAGCCATTTCCGAAAGGTGATCGTGAGGGGTTTGTGACACTGGCCAGCGGCAAGGCCGGGGACAACGAGAGCCTGCGCATTCGTGCGGATGCGCGGCTGGTGGCAGCGAACCTGAAAGCTGGGGAAAGTGCTGAATACCGGCTGGACGGCGGACGCCGTGCGTACCTGGTACCGGCGACGGGCGTGATTGAAGTCAATGGCTTGCGCGCACAAGCTCGAGACGGTGTGGCTGTAGAGAATGAACAGGTATTGCGGGTAACCGCGATCGAGGACAGCGAAATCGTCCTGGTAGACCTGGCCTGACCTCGATCAACTGTGGGAGGGGGCTTGCCCCCGATGGCTGTGTTTCAGAAAAAGAGATGCAAACTGACACACCGCTATCGGGGGCAAGCCCCCTCCCACATTGTTATTACGGCGTTATCCGGAGATGGCGCCGTCGACCAGCACTTGCGCCTCTTCCACCAACTGCTTGAGGTGATCCTCACCGATAAAGCTCTCGGCGTAGATCTTGTAGATATCCTCGGTGCCCGATGGCCGCGCGGCAAACCAGCCGTTGTCGGTCATCACCTTCAAGCCGCCGATCGCCTGGTTGTTGCCCGGTGCGTGACTGAGGATCTGCTGAATGCGTTCCCCGGCCAGTTCGGTCGAGGTCACCTGATCCGGCGACAGCTTGCCCAGCAAGGCTTTCTGCGCCGGGGTGGCCTTGGCGTCTACACGAATCGCGAACGGCTCGCCGAGGGCATCGGTCAGGCCGCGGTAGAGCTGGCTCGGGTCCTGGCCTTTGCGCGAGGTCATTTCCGCGGCCAGGAGTGCTGGGATCAGGCCGTCCTTGTCGGTGCTCCAGACCGTGCCGTCCTTGCGCAGGAACGAGGCGCCGGCGCTTTCTTCGCCGCCAAAGCCCAGCGAGCCTTCGAACAGGCCATCGGCAAACCACTTGAAACCGACCGGCACTTCGTACAGGCGACGGCCGATGCGGGCCGCCACGCGGTCGATCAAGCCGCTGCTGACCACGGTCTTGCCCACCGCCGCATCTACGCGCCAGTCCGGACGGTTCTGGAACAGGTAGTCGATGGACACCGCCAGGTAGTTGTTCGGCGCCAGCAGGCCGCCGGACGGCGTGACGATACCGTGACGGTCATGGTCCGGGTCGCAGGCGAAGGCCACGTCGAACCGTTCCTTGAGGCCGATCAGGCCCTGCATGGCGTAGCTGGAGGATGGGTCCATGCGGATCTGGCCGTCCCAGTCGACGCTCATAAAGCGGAAAGTCGCGTCGACTTCGGTGTTCACTACGTCCAGGTTCAAGCGGTAGTGCTCGGCAATCGCCGACCAGTAGCGCACCCCTGCTCCACCCAGCGGATCCACGCCCAGGCGCAGGTCGGCGCTGCGGATGGCGTCCATGTCGATCACGTTGACCAGGTCGGCCACATAGCTGTTGAGGTAATCGTGGCGATGGGTGGTATCGGCCTTGAGCGCCTGCGCGTGAGTGATGCGCTTGACCCCGGCCAGTTTGTTCGCCAGCAGTTCATTGGCCTTGGCTTCGATCCACTTGGTCACGTGGGTATCGGCCGGGCCGCCATTGGGTGGGTTGTACTTGTAGCCGCCACTCTGCGGCGGGTTATGCGACGGCGTGATGACGATGCCGTCAGCCAAACCGGTGGTTCGACCACGGTTGTAGCAGATGATCGCGTGGGAAATCGCTGGGGTGGGTGTGTATTCATCGCCTTCGGCGAGCATCACGTGCACGCCGTTGGCGGCCAGCACTTCCAGGGCGCTGGCACCGGCAGGCGTCGACAACGCATGGGTGTCCAGGCCGACAAACAGCGGGCCGTTGATGCCCTGGGCTTCGCGATACAGGCAGATCGCTTGGCTGATGGCGAGCACATGCCACTCGTTGAAGCTCAGTTCGAACGAGCTGCCACGGTGCCCGGACGTCCCGAACGCCACGCGCTGGGTGGAGATTGCTGCATCAGGCTGGCCGGTATAGTAGGCCGTGACCAGTCGCGGGATATCCACCAGCAACTGGGCTGGCGCCGGCTTGCCCGCAAAAGGACTGATTGTCATGCATAAACCTCGGAAAGAAGGATTCGGAAAAGATGGCAGTTTACTGAGAGTTGGACTACTGCGCGACGGTATCGATCCCACAGCAGTAAGAGAAACTTCACGCAATCATCCCATTTGAGCCTGACGCAGGGCCTCGCTTATGGCAGCCAAGGCGATCTCCAGGTTGGGCTGCCCATGAAAGGTATGGCTCATGCGCAAGTGCTGATGATGCAGCCCACTGACACTGAACAGCTCACCGGGTGCAATCACGACCTGCTGGGCAAGCAGACGCTTGAAGACCTGACGCATGTCGACGGCCTGGGTGGAACCCAGCCAGAACGCCGCCCCGGCAGTCGGCATCCGATAACTCACCTGCTGCCCCAGATGCTGGTCAAGGCGCCCGCTCATTTCAGCCGCTTGTGCCTGCAGTAGTTGGCGTAATGCCCGCAAGTGCGGGTCTATTCGCCCGCTCTGATAAAGGCGGGCGATGGCGCGCTGGCGGATCGACGATAAGCGGAATGAGCGCAGCAGAAACTGGCGCTGCAACTCATTGCTCATGCGCCGAGATAACAGATAGCCGTAGGGCGCTTCCGCCCCCAGTATCTTCTCGAACGAGGAAAACACCATCAGGCGCTCCGGGTTCACCCACTCGCGCAGGGCCGCCTGGGGCTCCTTGAAACCCAGCTCGCCAAAGGTGTCGTTTTCCAGCAGCCAGCAACCGTATCGGTCCAGCATCTGTGCCAGGCTGAGACGGTCATGGGCAGGCAGGGCATTGCCTGATGGCAGGCTGACCTTTGACGACAGCAATACCAGGTGCACCGGCTCATCGCGCAACAGTTGGTCAAGGGTCGTCAGGTCCAGGCGCCCTTCCGGGGTCCAGGGCAACTCGATGATGCGCACCGCGCAATCCTGGAACAGGCGCAAAATCAGCCAGTCACAGGGGGATTCAACAATCACCGTGGTCCCCCTGAGGCCCAGCACCTCAATCAGGATATCCAGCACCCCGCGCAGGTCGGCACCGATGTAGATGTCGTCGGCGTGCCAGCAACGCGTGGGCGACGAGGTGTACCGCGCCGCCAGCGCCGCACGCAGTTCCCACACGCCACACGGCTGTGACCAGGGTTGCAGATGACGTGGGTACTGGCGCACCAGCTCCCGTTCGAGGCGCAACAGCGCCCCATCCAGCGAAGCCAGCAGCGCCGGTTCATCGCCGCTGAACACCGCCATGCATGGGTTGCGTGCCGCCGCGTAGAGCCGGTCAAGCAAATCGCCGCCGCCCCCAGCCACGGTGCTTGATGAAAGCGGCCAGGCGTAATAACCCGACTTGGCCACCGAGTAGACTCTGCCCTCCTTCTCAAGCAGCGAGTAGGCGTATTGGATCGTCGAGATCGATACGTTCAGGCGCCTCGCCAATTGCCGCAGCGATGGCAGCTTTACACGGGTATCGGTGCTGACTTCGTTGATCAGGTTGATCATGTAGCGGTAGACCGCCTGATACGCGAAGTCGGCTTGTCGCTCGCCGCGCAGCGTCATCGCCCGGACAATTGGCAAGCGGGCGTGTTGCCATGGGCCATGACGCCTGCATTGCGCGATTTCCCACTCGCGCCGGGCACCGGACGCTTGCGATAGAGGTGCTGCAACAAGGGCATCGGCAGGCCACTGGTGTCGCTGACCCACTGTTGCAACATGTCAGCCGATTGCTTGCCCTGCAGAACCTTGTGCAGCTCAGGCAAGGCCACCAGCATGCCAGGGTGGCATTGACGCAAATAACCTTCCAGCCGCTCCCCATGGTGGATAAACGGCGAGAACAGCAGGCACACCAACTGTGTTTCATCCAGCCCAAAGAACTGCTGCGCGGCGGTACTCGGCAGGGCAGCGTCTTCACCGATGCCAACCTGCGCCAGCCACTCCTCGGGCAGGTGCTGGCGACGCAGGAACTGCGAGGCCTGGCGGATAAAGCCGTGCACCCCCTCTTCGTAGTCAAGGTCTCGCAGGCAACGGGCCTGCAAGCCACGCAGATGAGCCATCATCAGAGGATTGGAGTAGCCAGGATGGCTGAAATGAAATCCAAGCGGATCGGGAGCAAACGCCATGAATTCAGTCAATATCGGCGACATTTGCGTATCCACGTCCTCCAGCAGGTCGGCAATGCTGATGTAAGCCAAGTGACGGTGACCCGCCTTGCTGGGGTTGGCACTGGCGACATAATGTTCACCGTACACCTCGCGGTAGTAGCTGGTGCTCCACTCGTCCATGCGCGCAAACAACCCGGTGAGTGACAACGGCCAAGTGCTGGCGATCGGCACGCCGGCGCTCTGGGCTGTTTTCTTCAGCCAGGCCAGAAACTGCCCTTGCTTGCGCGGGGAATCACCACTGACCAGGGCATGCACCCCGCCATTCCAGGTGGTCACGCGCTGGTAGAAATCCCCGAGTGCCAGATACGTGTCGCTGCACAAAGTGGCACGGCAATCACCTGAGCTCAGGTGGCCGATCATCAGCATGTTGCGCTGGCTGGTTTCTCGCCCCATGGCAGAGACCGGCCGTTGATGGTTGAAGGGCAGTACTTCCTGATTCTCCACCATCAGCAGTTCAACCCTCGGATCATCGTGCAGGAACAAGCGCCCGTAACCCTGGTTGAGGCTGTCGAGCCTGCTGTCGGTCATGCCCGAATGGCGCAACGTTGCCACCCGCAGCTTGAAGGTTCGTGGCGCTCGCCCGGCGATGGTCAGCTGTGCAGCACGCAGCAATGCCAAGGTACAGCTGCTGACTTCGCCTCCACCATGGGCCATCAACACTTTGTATTCTCCCACCTGCTCCATGCCACCCGCGGCCACGACAATTCGCTGGACCAACAACTGAAGCGCTGTTCGCTCCGCACGATTAAAGTGCCCGATCAAACGCTGCAGAACTTGCTGGTAAACATAATTCATAGCCTGTTCGTGAATAGTGCTCATCGTTCTACTACCTGAATTGAAATGTCAGTTTCGAGCAACTACTGAGCGTGTTTGCCCGATCTATTACACGCATAGAAAGTTCCACGTCACATTGTGAAGCGCTAAATAAACAGTAGCACCGAGCAACAAAACGACACGGAGATTCCCGGGTATCAGCCCAGCCTTGAAATCCTCCACCCCTTGATTTATCTAGGCCAAAACGAGGCCAAGCTGGAAATCCAGGAAAATCCCTACAACCTCCTACACGCCTTTAGCCAGTCATTCAAAGACGTGTCTGACAAATAAAACCACGAACTTTCCAACTTATTGGATTGAGGTTCGTCCTGGATATATCGACTTCCCTGATTCCACACAAGCGCAGCAGTCTCTGCTTCGAGCACTCGCGATTGCACTGTCGGATATTCAATCATTGCTCAGTCCTTGAGATGAAAGTTAAGGCGCAATTATCAGTGCTGGAATAATGATTAATAGATACAGAACCTGGCCGAAAACCAGTGCAGATAAATCACCGGTGCCTGTATTAATCACACGCACACAAAGACGCCGCGCTGGATTTCAGGGCGGCGCCAGAGAGGAAGGCCGGATTCAGGGGCTAAAGCGCCAGCTGGGCGCCTGGCGGGCGATGCAGGTTCCGTCCTGTCAAATGGCGCATTTGCCTCACGCGGCGAATGGCAGGAACGCTTGTTTACGAATATTCCTACGCCCTAAACAGCTTCAACCTGCAACGCAACGCGTTCGCGGCACGGGCATTCGTCCATGTAGCGGTGCGCTTCCACAAATTGGCTGAAGGGAAACACCGTGGTTTTCAGCGGCACCAGCACGCGGTCGGCGGTCAGTTGGTTGATATCCCGCAGGGCGCGCTGCAAAGCCACCTGATCCTGGATGATGCCCAGTTCGGGTTTGCCGGTGAAGTTACCAATGCAGTGCACAAAGAACTGAATGTTCTTCTGGAACGCCGCACACGCCGGGAATGGCGTCTGGTTACCGCCCTGCAAGCCATACAGCACCAGGCTGCCACGCGGTGCCAGCACATCGCCGAGCAACGACATCTGCGGGCCGCCCAAGCCATCGAACACCACGTCGACACCGCGGTTGTCGGTGAACTTGTTGATTTGCATGAGCAGGTCCTGCTCTTCGGTGACGATGACCTTCTCCGCACCGAGGGACAGCAGGTACTCGCGCTCCGCACTGTCCTTGGTCGCGGCAATCACCCGTACACCCAGGGCCTTGCCCAGTTGCACAAAGGAAGGGCCGGCACAGTGACTGGCATCGGTGACCAGGGCAAACTGCCCAGGCTTGACCCGGGCCAGATCCACATAGGCAAAGTAGGCAATCAGCAGCGGCGTGTAGTGCACGCTGGCTTCAATCGGGCTCAAGACATCCGGATAGCGGGTCAGGGCCGAACGGGGCAGGACGATCTGCTCGCCATACACCGGGTAATCATTGGGGCTTTCAGCCGGAAAACTGGCGACTTTGTCACCCACGGCCAAATCATCCACGCCATCGCCGACGGCGACCACAACCCCTGCCATCTCATGGCCAAGGCCGGACGGCAAGCGTGCATGGGAAGACGCCAGGTTCTGGCGCCACAGAATGTCATACCAGCTGATGCCAATCGCTTCGACACGCACCTGCACTTCGCCCGGTGCGGGCTGCGCAGCTGCATGCTCTTCGCATTTGAGCACCTCGGCCGGACCAAACTTGTGAAAACGGATCGTGCGGGACATCGCAAACCTCGTCAAAGTAACCTCTAATGCCATGAACTCTATCTGGGCTTTGCGGGTAAGACCACCGGTCGCCATTAATAGTCGACATGCCTGTCATTGATTCCGCAACTGAGGAATAGACCTCAGAGCTTGTAAGAAAACTCAATTTTCCTGTGCAGAGTAACAGCCTTTACCCGTAAGATTCATGCCGGTCATTCTTCTTATATGGCTGCTCTCGTCAAGTTTGCTGACTCTTCCAGGACACAAGATGAACCGTAACGACCTGCGTCGTGTCGACCTTAACCTCTTGATTGTATTCGAAACCTTGATGCATGAGCGCAGCGTGACCCGCGCCGCCGAGAAACTGTTCCTCGGCCAGCCGGCCATCAGCGCGGCGTTGTCGCGCTTGCGCGGGCTGTTTGATGATCCGCTGTTCGTGCGCACCGGTCGCAGCATGGAGCCGTCGGCCCGGGCGGTGGAAATCTTCGCCCTGCTCTCCCCGGCCCTGGACTCGATCTCCACCGCCGTCAGCCGTGCTGCCGAGTTCGACCCGGCCACCAGCACGGCGGTGTTCCGCATCGGCCTTTCCGACGACGTCGAATTCGCCCTGCTGCCCCAACTGCTCAAACGCCTGCGCGCCGAAGCCCCCGGCATCGTGCTGGTGGTGCGTCGCGTCAACTACATCCTGATGCCGGGCCTGCTGGCCTCCGGCGAAATCTCCATCGGCGTCAGCTACACCGCCGACCTGCCAGCCAACGCCAAGCGCAAAGTGCTACGCCGCAGCCTGCCAAAACTGTTGCGTGCCGACAGCGTGCCGGGCTCCCTGAGCCTGGACGACTTCTGTGCCCGCCCCCACGCGCTGGTGTCATTCGCTGGCGACCTGAGTGGCTTTATTGACGAAGAGCTGGAGAAGCTCGACCGCAAACGACACGTGGTATTGGCGGTACCGCAATTCAACGGGCTGGGGACGTTGTTGGCGCGTACTGACATCCTGGCGATCGTCCCGGATTATGCGGCTGAGGCATTGACATCTGCGGGTGGGTTGCGGGCGGAGGATCCGCCCTTGCCGGTGCGCTCGTTTGAACTGCATATGGCGTGGCGCGGGTCGCAGGATAACGACCCGGGAGAGCGGTGGTTGCGGTCGCGGATTCAGATGTTTTTTGGCGACCCCGACAGTTTGTAATCGAAGTCCCCATCAAGCTTCAAAAAAAACCTTTAATAACATGCATGACCGACTAACCCAGTGCGCCGCAGCTTGTCCGGCCCCCCTGAGTTCAAAACCGAATCAGCGGCAAATTTTGGCTCGTTAAGTTGATTGTCACATCCTGAACATTCCGCAAATCAACCTTCTCTGAGTTTACTCATGTTCTGATCTTCGCTTGGTGCAAACCTCTCCTCACCCGCTACGGGTACCCAGCCGTTCAACGGTGTCAGGAAATGCAGTTCAAAACGACGTGACAGGAACGCCCATTTTCCGTTCCGACGTTCAAACCTGTCGTGATACAACCCGCTGACTTGGACCGGGCCTTTTTCAGTGTCGACCTTCGTGCCAGATTCCGCTCAGGAGCGACACGTCGATGCGATCGAAGGCATTGGCGTAGGTGCTGATCAGCGACTCGATGGCGGCGCGACCTCCAGGGCGTCCAGTCGGGTGTTCAATTCTTCACTGTTCATGTTGAGGTGTCCTGCGGGGGCTTCGCAAAAGCAACAAAAGCAACCCTCTGCAAGGGTTGCATTAAGTTCGATCGGGAGGTCAGATCTGCGACAGCCCGCCGTCGACCATCAGTTCCACCCCGTTGACATATTTCGCATCGGCGGATGCGAGGAACAGCGCTGACGAGGCGATTTCTTCAGGTTGGGCCATGTACCCCAGCGGAATGATCTGCTCGACATGGTGGCGCAGCGCGGCAATGTCGCTTTCGCTCATCTTCAAGCCGTTGTCCATCAAGGGGGTACGGGTGAAGCCAGGGCTCAGGACATTCGTTCGGATCTTGCGGCCTTTGAGTTCGTTGGCCCAGGTCCTGGCGAAGGACCGCACGGCAGCCTTGGATGCGTTGTAGAGGCTCAGTCCTTCCATGCCATTGCTGGAGCAGATAGAAGCCGTCAGCACAATCGAAGCGCCGTTTTTCAACAAAGGCATCAACGTCTGCACAGTAAAAAACACGCCCTTCACGTTAATGTCGAAGAGGTTGAAGTACGCCGCCTCGGTGGTCTCGCCCAGCGGGTTCTTTTCGCAAATACCCGCGTTGGCAAACACTGCGTCCAACTGATCGTTGCGCCCCTCAATCGTCGCCTTGAGCTGATCGAGATCAGCTTGGCGCGCGACATCGGAAATAACCGCGATCGCTCTATCGCCAAGCCTGGCCACCGCAGCCTCCAGGGTGGCTGCTGAACGCCCAGTGATGTAAACACGCGTGGCACCCTCTGCAATCAAACCCTGCGCAATCGCATACCCGATCCCGGTGGATGCGCCGGTGACCACTGCCACCTGACCAGCGAATTTACCTGACATATCTGACTCCTCAGTCTCGTTTGTGTGGACCGACTGGAACCACAGTGCGGCCATTTTGAGAGGAATCAGGCACTCGACGGCACTGCCATTAATGAACGCTGGCCGTTCAATTTTGTGAGGCGTCAGCCCAAGTTTGATCGTTTAGATTGGGCCCCATTGATTCGGAGCATGACCCGCCATCGTGAATATTCTGGAACCGAAGGGTTCCAGGCAGGAGACCTTATGCCACAGACAAAAATCGCCCCACCGGAACCGCGGCGCTGGTTGATGTTCGCCATCTTATTGGTCGGTGCGTTTTTACCGCCGCTGGATTTTTTCATCGTGAACGTGGCGCTGCCCTCTATCCAGCAATCGCTCGGCACGGCCTCCTCCGCCGAACAGTTGATCATTTCCTCGTACGCGGCGCTTTATGCCGTGACACTGATTACCGGCGGACGGCTGGGTGATATCTACGGTCGCATGAGAATGTTTTTCCTTGGCCTGGTTGGTTTCGCAGTTGCCTCACTGATCTGCGGCGTCGCCGAGTCACCTTGGGTGTTGATCGCCGGACGTTCGCTACAAGGCGTGACGGCTGCCGTCATGGCGCCCCAGGCACTCGCTTCTGCGCAGGCTATATTTCCCGAGTCCGAAAAGCCCTTGGCGCTGAGTCTCTATGGCGCGGTCTTTGGACTGGCGTCGGTAGCCGGCCAGGCACTTGGCGGGATATTGATATCGCTCGACTTGATGGGCTTGGGGTGGCGGGCGATATTTCTGGTTAATCTACCGATTGCGTTGCTGGTCATTCTGATCGCCATTCCCGTGGTCAGGGAAACCCGCGCGCAACAGACAAGCAAGCTGGATCTGGGTGGAACCGTCCTGTCCATGGCGACCCTTGGGGCGCTGATCGTTCCATTGATCGAAGGGCGTGAAGCCGGCTGGCCCTTGTGGGCCTGGCTATCGCTTGCGGCAGTACCGCTGCTGGGCTGGCTGTTCTGGCGCTACGAAGCCCGTTTGCACCAGGCGCAAGGCTCACCGTTGCTTGATCCTGTCGCATTGCGCACGCCTGGGTTGGGCCGGGCACTGCTCGTCGCCCTGACCTTCTACGCGATCGGCGTGTTTTTCCTGCTGTTTTCCATGTATTTACAGGGAGCGCTGCATACGAGCCCACTCAATGCAGGCCTGATCTTCCTTCCTTTTGGCGCGGGATTTTTGCTGGGCCCGCTTTCCACCCCTCAATTCAGGCGTTTCCTGGGGGCTTACGTGAACCCCGTCGGAATGGGGATTGAGGTGCTGGGGTTCGTGCTCCTGGCCTGGCTCGTGGCGCACACACCGATGGCCGTCACGCCCCCTGCGCTGCCCCTCGCCGTCATTCTGTTTCTGATCGGTTTCGGACAAGGACTGGCCCTGCCGACATTGATGCGAATGATCACAGGACGCGTGGCGCCCGCGTATTCCGGCATGATTGCGGGCATTGCCAGTTCTACCCTGCAAATCAGCACATCACTGAGCGTGGCGATAATAGGCGGCATTTTCTACACCCTCCTGGGCACGGATACGGACGCGGCCGCCATCACTCACGCCTTCACCGTTTCCATACTCTGCATCGCGGCATGCCTGGCCTTGGGCGCGGGACTCAGCCTAAGCCTGGCGCGCCAACCGGCTGCGCAATTGCAAACGGCAGCCCTGCGTCCAGTAAAGTGAATCATCGGCCCTGCTGCGAGCCGATCATGCTCGAGGCAAGGTCGGCAAGGGCACGAAGACTGTCCATCTGCCGCATGTCCTGGTGGTAACCCATCCAGATGTCGCGACCCGGTGGCGGTTCATGCGGATCAATCAGCCGCAGCGCCGTCAACTGGTCGCCCAGGACGCGGGGCAATACGGCGACACCCTGCCCTTGCGCGCACATGTGCGCCTGGACTGTGCGGCTGCTACTGGTGAACACCTTACGGGCCAGAGGGTAACGCTGCTGCAGCCATTGCACATCGGGATAGTGAGACTGGGCAACACTCATGGTGATCAAACCCACCCCGTCGCCCTGCGGCTCGGGGTCAGCGGATCCGACGGCCGCGTATAACCCGTAGCTCAAGGTAGTCAGTTTGCGGTGGACAATATCGGGTTCGGTGAAAGGAACGATCCGAAAGGCAATGTCGGCGTCGCGACGAGCCAGGTCAAACAATCGATGTCCTGCGATGACCTCGGGCACGATCAGCGGATAACGTCGTCCCAGTTCACTCAGGACCGGGGCCAGCACATAACAGGCGAACCAGTCGGCGCAAGAAATGCGCAACACACCTTCTGGCTGTGCGCTATCCCCCGCCAGGCGCCTTTCGATTGCCAAGGCACTTTGTTCCATTTCCTGCGCCAGACTGAGCAGCTTTTCTCCGCCGTCGGTCAGGACCAGACCTTGGGTGGTACGCAGGAAAATGGGCTGGCCACTGGACTGCTCAAGCACCTGCAAGCGTCGCCCCACGGTCGGATGGCTGACACCCAACTGCTTGGCGGCAGCGCCCAACGACCCGCTACGGGCAATCGCAAGAAAGACCCGCACATCACTCCAGTCCATGCGTTACCCCGTACAAAAATGAGCAGTGAGAGTGCAGCAATGGCACTGCCGTAGCAATCCCAGGGCCGACATACTGCTCTGCATACACCTTCGTTGAAACACCAACCGGGGACTGCAAATGTCGACTTTGTCGCCGTCGCTCATGCTGGAGTTGCAGGGCATACATGATGATCACTCAAGCGATACAATCGCTGGGTGAAGCAACCGAACTCGTTCAACGCCTCAGCTACTAAGTACACCGACTAAATGCCAAACGTAAAGCGGCCCCTACCTCAGAAGGACTGCTGTCACTGGGAATATGCACATGGCGCGCGTCATTGATTCCCTTGCTGGTCCAAACCTCCAACTTTTCGTGATGACTGGGGCGAAAGGTTATGTGACCTTCCTTCCTTTCGATACTGCACTTCTTCATGTCCTTGAATAAAGCACGCTTGCTCTTGTAGCCCCAGCGCTCCAGCGTCCGACTGACCCACTGATCATATCGCTGAGTGGACAGGTCACGGTCGTACAGGTCCATATCGAATGTCGCTTCAGGGTGAATCCAGACATCGCTGCGTGGCTCGGGAAGCACGAATCGGCTATGGGCCAACGCATCCAGCACCAGGGTGCCCAACACGTGATCATCGATCTCGGTGTCGGACTGGTGCTCGACACCTTGTGGGTCAGCGCGACTGCTGCGATAGCCAGAATAAGTAGTGACGTAAAAAAGCTCCTTATTGACGCCGGCATCCGCCCAGGCTGTTTTAACGACATCATTCATCTTTTCCTCTCCCTCAACAGAACAGGCGTCGGCTAAAAAATATTGATTATCTGAAATCTTGTACGCGCCGTCGTCCATGGCGAGCACGCGTTGTTCCCGTAGATCAACGACGCCCCCCGCCTTCGACCTGCACAGCGACGACCACTCTTTCACGTTATCTGCCTCTAGCCTATTGCGGCCATTGATTATCCAGCCTTCGACCCTGCCAGCCTTGAGTGCACTCTCCGCGGCTGCTTTGGCCGATCCCTCAGGCATATTCTTTACGGAGTTTATGATCTCTGATTGCCAGGCCTGTAACTTTGAATCGGGCAAGGAATTCGGATAGCTCCCGCTGGCGTTGGCGTATCCGAGGCCCGAGGTCCGAGGCGATGCGCATCACAGGCTCGTTGCCGGTCGTTGTGGCTGACCCAACAGGTGCATTTGGCAATGTGAGGCAGAAACATAAGACAAACTGCGGCTACCCTGAACAATGTCCCATTCGACAACGGCAAGAATCAGGAGTGATGGAAATGCGCAGTTTTACCCTTCAACGTATTGATCATGTTGTTTTGCGGGTCAAGGACATTGAGCGCAGCCTGGCGTTCTACACATCCGTGCTGGGGTGTGATGTCAAAAAACGCCGTGACGACCTCGGCATGATTCACCTGAGTGCTGGCACATCCATGATTGACCTGGTTGATGTGAACGGACCGATCGGGCGTCAGGGTGGGGAGCCGGCGGGCAAGCAAAGACACAATGTCGATCACGTTTGCCTGCGGGTCGAGCCGTTCGATGAACAGGCCATTCTCCAGCACCTGGCGGCAGCCGGGGTATCCGCTGAAGCGGCCGTGATGCGGTATGGCGCGGAGGGAACCGGGTTATCGATGTATCTCAATGATCCTGATGATAATCAGATCGAGTTGAAAGGCCCTGCGGTGCAGGCTTGATGGCTGGAAAGCGTCGAGCCTGAGTCATTATCCGACTGTGCCAGTGAACTTGTGCACGCACCCTTCCCGGTAAATTCAATCTGTTCGACCGCGTTACGGTGCCCCCACCGTCAGGCTTCGGCGTCCTAATCGAAAGCCCCCTCGAGCACCTCATAAATAAGGCCGGAAGCAATAGCCACGAGGATCAGATCGGTGCCCGCCTGCTGCCATTCGTAGCCGTCATAATGCGGCAGCCTGCCCAGCAGGCGCCCATCGAGCTTCTTGGCAATGCCTGGAGGCAGCGGTTTGCCTCGCGCTAACTTCTTCTGTATGCCAGGCGGCAGTGATGGGCCTGGGCTCCAATAGTCACGATAGCCACCAAGCACCCCCAGGATGCCGCCACGGTCGATACTGGGGCCGTGCCCCCTATCATCGGCGTCTGCACCTTTGTCCTTATGGCCCTGGTTGCCATGACCCTGGCCGCCTTGTGCGTTGCCCTTTGCGGAACCCTGGCCCTTGCCGTTGCCAGGGTCGGCCACCGCCGCCACCGGGCCCAGGACCAAAGTGAGGCACGTAACAGCAACCGCCAGCGTGCGAGGTTTGAACATGATCGTCTTCTCCGTAAGGGAACGTCCCTTGGAATGTAGTCGACATTGGCGATAAACAGCGTGCCTGTTTTTCACATAATAAAAATAGGTAATTTTATTTAAGATATAAATAATATTAACTGATAATTAGCTTATTCCAAAAAAGACTTTCCACAAGGTTTTTTATAGATATATCTTCATTTCACAGACCGACCCCATACCTGGCGGAGGACGCACCCACACCCTCCAGGTTACCTCCATGCCAGACATCGCCTTCCCCACGCCCCTCAAGAAATTACCTCTTTCACTCCTGACCGGCTCCCTGCTCCTGACTGCTGCGCCCTCTTTTGCCGAAGACGCCAAGCTCGACACTGTCACCGTGATTTCCACCGGTCTGCGTGGCCAGCAACGCACGGTGGCCGACAGCCCGGCGCCGATCGATGTGATCAACAGCGACCAGTTGCTCAAGACCGGCCGCGCCGAGTTGTCCGAAGCCATCGCCAAACTGCTGCCGTCGTTCAACTTCGGCACCAACATCGCCGGCTATAACTCGGTGACCCGCCCGCTGAGCAACCGCAGCCTGGGGCCGGCCTACACCCTGGTGCTGGTCAACGGTAAACGCCGGCATAACGGCGCCACCGGCCAGCGCGGTTCCATCGATAACAGCGGTGCGAATGCGGTGGACATCGACCTGATCCCGGTCAGCGCGGTGGACCATATCGAGGTGCTCAAGGACAGCGCTGCCGCGCAGTACGGTTCCGATGCAGTCGCTGGCGTGATCAACATCATCCTCAAGTCCGGGAAAAGCGGCGGCCACCTGGAGACCAGTTACGGTCAGTTGTATTCCGGCCAGGGCGAGACCATCAAGGTCGCGGGTGACCAGGGCTTCGAACTGGGCCAGGGCGGCTTCTTTCACTTCTCCGCCGATGCGCGCAAACGTGGCAGCGCATCGTGGAACGACAAGGCCGACAGCAGCGTGCGGGCGTTTGCTGACCCAACCAAGGAAGCGGCCTGGGACCGGGTGGCGATCAAGAACGGCGACCCGGACCTCAAGGCCTTCAACCTGGCCTACAACGCCGAACTGCCGCTGGAAGACCTGACACTGTATTCGTTCTCCACCTACGGTGAACGCGATGCCGAGGCCGCCAACTACTTCCGCCTGCCGACCGGCACCGCCGCAGTGCCCGAGGTGTTTCCCGACGGTTACTTCCCGCTCAACAACATCAAGGACCGCGACTACCAGTTGTTGTTCGGCGGCAAGGGCCTGGTGGCCGACTGGAACTGGGACCTGAGCACCACCTACGGGCGCAACAACGTGCACCACTCCAGCGACCTGAATATCAACCCGTCGCTGGGCACCGCGTCGCCGACCAAATTCGACAACCTGGCGACCTTCCGCTTCGAGCAGTGGGTCAACAACCTGGACTTCACCCGCCGCTACGACAGCCTGTTCAACCTGACGCCGCCGGTGCAGGTCTCCGCCGGCCTGGAACACCGCTGGGAGCATTTCAGTACGTTTGCCGGCGAGCGCGAGGCCTATATCACCGGCACCTACCCCGCCGCATCGGGCGCACAGGCGGCGGTGACGATTCGTCCGGAAGATGAAGTCAGCCTGATCCGCAATAACTACGCCGGTTACCTGGACCTGGGTTTCGACCTGACGGACCGCTGGTTCCTCGACGTCGCCGGGCGGGTCGAGCACTACGACGATGACTCGGGCAACACCTTCGGCCTGAAAGTGAACTCACGCTACGAACTCACCGACAGCGTGGCTGTGCGCGGCACAGTGGGCACCGGTTTCCGCGCACCCTCCCTGACCCAGATCGGCTACACCGTGGCCGACAACCGCGTGGCGACCGATGTGAACGGCAACGTGGTGCCGGCCGTGACGCGCCTGACGCCTTCCGGCAGCAACCTGGCCAAGGCGCTGGGCGGCGATGACCTCAAGCCGGAGAAATCGCGCAACCTGGGGCTGGGCCTGACCTGGCAACCAGCGCCACGCACCAGCGTCACCGCCGACGCCTACCTGATCGACATCGATGACCGCATCGCCCTGACCAGCAATATCTACGACCGTGGCAACGGCGCGATCAACGCCATTCTCGCCGCCCAGGGCGTACCCACCGGTACCTGGGTCAACTACTACACCAACGCCTTCGACACCCGCACCAGAGGCCTGGACGTGGTGGCCGACCACACCACGCCGCTGGAGGCATGGGGCGATGTGCGCTGGAGCCTGGGCTTCAACTGGAACAAGACCACGATTGAAGGCACTCGCGATACGCCGGCGGCACTGGCCGGCTCCGGCGTGACCCTGGTCGGCCGCGACCGCGAAGGCGACCTGACCGACGCCTCACCCAAGACCAAGTGGATCCTTGGCGCCAACTGGAAGGTCCGGGACCTGGCCGTCAACCTGCAAACCGCGCGCTACGGCGCGGTCAAGACCCTGGCCGTCAACCCCTCCGGCGACCGCAGCTTCGGCGCCAAATGGATCACCGACCTGGACGTCAGCTACACCTTCGTCGACAGCCTCACCGTGAGCATCGGCGGCACCAATATCTTCGACGTGCGCCCCGACAAACACGCGGTGTACAGCAACCTCGGCCTCGCGGCCTACGGCAACCCGCCGTTCTACCCCGGCGGCGGCTACTGGTACACCAAGCTCGCCTACGACTTCTGATCCACACGCCACATGAGGGCACACCATTGAATACCGCCAACTTGATGAGCCGTCTGCTGGCCCCCTGCGCCCTGGCGCTGAGCCTTGCCGCCTGCTCGCCCGGGAATGACACCCAGGCGGGCAAGACCCTGAACATCGCGTTTTTCGGCGATAACACCACCCTGGTCAGCGTCGATCCGTTCCAGGTCTATTGGCTGGAGCACCGCGTGCTGCTGCGCAACGTGGCCGAGTCCCTGACCGACCAGAACCCGCAGACCGGCCAGATCATTCCGTGGCTGGCCAAGCGCTGGGAAGTGAGTGACGACGCCCTGACCTATACCTTCCACCTGCGGGAGGACGTAACCTTCAGCAACGGCGAGCGCTTCGACGCCAAGGCGGTGAAAACCGCCTTCGACAGCGACAAGGCACTGGCCACCGAATTGCCGGCCACCTTCGGCGCCACCTACCTGGCAGGCTTCGACCACGCCGAGGTGGTGGACGACTTCACCGTCAAGCTGGTGCTGTCCAAGCCCAATGCAGGTTTCCTGCAAGCTACCTCCACCACCAACCTGGCGATCCTCGCGCCGGCTTCCTACGCGCTGAGCGTGAAGGAACGCTCCCTGGGCAAGATCATCGGCACCGGGCCGTTCGTACTGGCCAGCTACACGCCGGAAGTCGGTGCGCACCTGACCAAGCGCAAGGGCTACGCCTGGGCCTCGGCCAATATGAAAAACCAGGGTGAAGCGCACCTGGACGCGGTGGACATCAGCTACATCCCCGAAGAAAGCGTGCGCAACGGCCTGTTCCTGCAAGGCAAGGCCGACATCCTGTGGCCACGCAACCCGTTCTCGGAGGTCGACCTGAAGCTGTTCCAGTCCAAGGGCGCGACCATTCAGAGCCGTTCGCTGCCGGGGCCGGCGCTGAACCTGTACCCCAATACCCGTGGCGAGCGGGTCCTGGCCGACCGGCACGTGCGCCAGGCGCTGCAAAAGGCCCTCGACCGCAAGAGCTACGCCAGCACCGTCTACAACGCTGAGTTCCCGGTGGTGGATGGCATCTTCGATGTGACCACGCCGTACTTCAAAAGCCAGGGCGCCAAGCTGGCCTATGACCCGGCAGGCGCCGAGCAACTGCTGGAGCAAGCCGGCTGGACCAAGGGTGCGGATGGTTACCGGCAAAAGAACGGCAAGCGCCTGAGCCTGAGCTACAACATCACCCCGGCCGAGACCGCGGGCGACGTGCTGATCCAGGACCAACTGCGCAAGGTCGGCATCGAGTTGAAACTCAGCGTGGTCACCCGCGCCGAATGGGTCGCCAACAACTCGGCGGGCAACTATGACCTGACCATCAACTACATGACCCGCGCCGACCCGATCATCCTGCAGACCATCCTCGATCCACGCAGCGCCAACAGTTCCACGCTGGCCACCAACACCTATGAACCGGCGGTGCTTGAAAAGGCCAAGGGCTTGTTCGACGCCGGCATCACGGCCACCCAAGCCCCGCAACGCGCTGCCGCCTACGGCAGCCTGCAGGATTTACTCATCGATGAAAGCTCGGCATTCCCGGTGTATGAGCGCGTGTGGCAGGCGGCGACCTCGCCCAAGGTAAAAAATTTCCGCTGGACCGCCGAGGGCTTTGCGCTGCTCGGTGATATCGAGATCGGCACGCCATGAGCCGCTATCTGATCGGCCGTATCGGCCAGGCGCTGCTGGTGCTGTGGGGGGCCTACAGCATCACCTATTTCATTCTGTATCTGCTGCCGGGCGACACCTTGTCGATCATGCTCAGCGCGTCGGGCATGGAGGCCGACGCGCTGTCGGTCGAGGACCTGGCCAAGGCGCGGGCCTACTACGGCCTGGATAAAGGCCTGTTCGAGCAGTATGTCGACCTGCTGCTGGGGGCGTTGCGGGGGGATTTCGGACAGTCGCTTTCACTGAATCGCCCGGTGGCCGAGTTGCTTGCCGAACGCCTGCCGCAGACCCTGTCCCTGGCGGGCCTGGCCATTGTGCTGTCGCTGCTCGGTGGAATCGGCCTGGCTTACCTGACCGCCTATATCCGTTGGCAACCGCTGAAAACAGCCTTGGCGCGCCTGCCGTCGCTGGGGTTTTCGGTGCCGGTGTTCTGGATGGGGCTGTTGCTGATCCAGGTGTTTGCCTTCGGCCTCGGCTGGTTCCCGGCCACCGGCAGCCGGGGCCTGGAAAGCCTGGTGTTGCCCGCCGTCACCTTGGCGATTCCGAGTGCAGCGGTGTATGCCCAGGTGCTGCAACGCAGTTTCCAGGGGGTCTGGAAAGAGTCCTACATCACCACTGCGTACGCCAAGGGACTGAGCCGTGGCCAGGTGCAGGCACGCCATGGCTTCAAGAATGCCGCGCTGCCGATCCTCACCCTGATCGGGTTGCAGGTGGGCAATACGGTGTCGGGCGCGGTGTTGGTGGAGACCATCTTCGCGCGCTCCGGCATTGGCCGCCTCGCACAGGAAGCGGTGCTGCGCCAGGACATTCCGGTAGTGCTCGCGATCGTTTCGGTGTCGGCAGCGGCTTTTGTCCTTGTAAACCTGCTGGTCGACCTGTTGTACCCGTGGTTCGACCCGCGCATCTCCCACATCCCAAAGGTGTCCTAGACCATGACTGTCCTTGAGCAGAACCTGGGCCGCAATACCCTCCCGGCCAGCCCTGCACCGTGGCGCCGCCGCAGCCGCCGGCAACGCGTGGCGGCGACGGTGTTGCCCCTGTTGCGCCGACCGGGGTTCAGCCTGGCGCTGCTGGTGGTGGTGTTTGCATGGGTGGCGGCCGTGGCGCCGCACGTGTTGAGCAGCTTCGATCCTTACGCCACCTCGCCCGTCGACAAGCTGCGCGCGCCCAACCTGATCCACTGGTTTGGCACCGATGAGCTGGGACGCGACCTCTATACGCGGGTGGTGCATGGCGCCGGCCTATCGGTCCTGGCGGCGTTCCTTGCGGTGGGCATCGCCCTCTTGGGCGGGCTGGGCCTGGGCATCCTGTCGGGTTTTGCCGGGGGGCGCATCGACGCGGTGATCATGCGCTTTGTCGATGTACTGCTGGCCCTGCCCGGCCTGCTGCTGGCCCTGGCGATTGTCACGGCCATCGGCTTCGGCACGGTGCCGGTGGCGATTGCCGTGGGCATCGGCATTATTCCGGGATTTGCCCGCACCACCCGCGCCGAGGTGCTGCGGGTCAAGACCCTGCCCTACGTCGAGGCCGCGCGCCTGGGCGGTGCCAGCTGGGGGCGCACCTTGCTGCGGCACATCTTGCCTAACGCATGGGGGCCGGTGGCCGTGCTGGCGACCCTGGACTTCGGCGCGGCGATCCTGGCCACCGCAGGCCTGAGCTTTCTCGGTTTCGGCGCCGCGCCACCGGCTGCGGAATGGGGCACCTTGATCGCCAACGGTCGACACTTCCTGATCACCGCTCCCTGGGTTTCCCTGCTGCCCGGACTGTTCCTGGTGGCCGTTGTGTTCAGCCTCAACCATATTGCCCGCACCTTCGAGGAGATCCAGCGATGAGCGTTCTAGTAGATGTTCGTCAACTCAGCGTCAGCTATCGGCACGGCCACACGGCGGTCAATCGCCTGTCACTGAACATCGCCCAGGGCGAAACCGTGGCGATTGTCGGCGAGTCCGGCTCCGGTAAATCGACCCTGGCCAACGCTATCCTCGGTCTGTTACCGGACAGTGCGCAGATCACCGCCGGCCAGCTGTGGGTAGACAGCCACGACCTGACCCACGCCAGTGAACGCCAAAAGCGCGCATTGCGCGGCCGCACCATCGGCCTGGTGCCCCAGGATCCGACGGTCAGCCTCAACCCGACCCTGCGCGTGGGCCAGCAGATCGCCGAGGCGCTGATCCTGGCCAGGGGCAAACGCTACCCTGGCGTCGATGCGGACATTGTCGAACTGCTGCAACAGGTGGGCATCGACACGCCCGTACTGCGTGCGCGCCAGTACCCTCATGAACTCTCCGGCGGCATGCGCCAACGCGTGCTGATCGCCATTGCCCTGGCGGGCAACCCGCGCTTGATCATCGCCGACGAACCCACCAGTGCCCTCGACGTGACGGTGCAGCGCAAGATCCTCGACCACTTGCAACGCCTGGTGAGTGAACGGGGGATTTCGCTGTTGGTCATCACCCATGACCTCGGTGTGGCCGCCGACCGCGCCGACCGGATCCTGGTGATGCAACACGGTGAAGTGGTCGAACAGGGCACGCCAGGCCGGATCCTTGGCGCGCCACAACACGATTACACCCGGGCACTGATAGCCGCCGCTCCGGCGTTTGCCAAACGGCGCGAGCCCTTGCCGCCCATTGACTCGACCCAGGCCCCGATCCTGAGCCTGAAAAACGTCGGCAAGACATTTGCGCTGCCCAAGGTCAAGGGCGAAGAATCAACGTTCGTGGCCCTTGAGGACCTCAACCTGCAGGTGTATCCCGGCCAGACCCTGGCCATCGTCGGTGAGTCCGGCTCGGGCAAGAGCACCGCGCTGCGCATCGCACTCGGCCTGGAAAAACCGACGCAGGGCCAGGTCTGGTTCGAGCAACAGGACGTCACCCACCTGAACTGGCGCGACTTCCGCCCACTGCGCCAACGCCTGCAACTGGTGCAACAGAACCCATTTGCCGCCCTGGACCCACGCTTCACCGTGTTCGACAGCATCGTCGAACCGCTGGTGTCCTTCGGGCGGCTCAAGGGCGCCGCGCTGGAGCAGGCGGCGCGGGAGTTGATCAACCGCGTGCATTTACCGGTCAGCTACCTGGATCGGCTGCAGCGAGAGCTGTCCGGCGGCCAGTGCCAACGCGTCGCCATCGCCAGGGCCCTGGCGTTAAAGCCTGACCTGTTGTTGCTCGACGAGCCGGTGAGCGCGCTGGATGTGTCGGTGCAGGCGCGCATCCTTGAGCTGCTGGAGGAGCTGCAACGGGAGATGGGCATTGCCTATGTGCTGGTGTCCCACGATCTGTCGGTGGTGGCCAACTTTGCCCATGAGGTGCTGGTGTTGCGCAATGGACGGGTGATTGAACACGGCTCGGTGGAGCGGATATTCAGTCACCCGGGGTGTGAGTACACGCGGGAATTGATTGCTGCCATCCCCGGCCGGCACGTTACGACTCAGGCAGCGTGAAGAGGACCTGTCCCAGACTGCATCGGGTTACTCAATCCAAGTGTGGTCGCTATTAATACTGATATGCTCTGCCAACGGAGCAAAATGGGCATTTGCCTCGGCCATCCATTTCACGACAGGTTCGACTGACAACACAACTCCTTTTTCAGCTATGTCATTGATCGAAGAAAAAGCTGATATATATCTTTGATATTTTGGATGCTCTTTGCGCACCACATCATTTAAAAGACCTGGACCAAAAACTCTTGATTCCTCCGTCATGTACTGGGTCATGTCGTCGATCTGCGCTTCTGTTATAGCTCCGTGTGGGCGATCTTTAAAGAAACCGGGATTCTCCTGATAACGGGCCCAGCCTTCTTCCTGGATCTTTTTCAACAAGGGGTTACCTTTCAACGTGCCGAAATTGCTTGAGTTAAAGTCAAGCTTCATCCCCAGCATGGGTTCATTGACAACGTCATTCAATAGCAAGTCACCCGGTGAAACCTTATAGACTGACGTACCGAAACCAGGTAGGAGTTCGTCATCTGTATCGAGATAAATGCCTCCAAAATGCTCCATCATCGGATAACGCAGTATATCGCTGGCGGCCGATAGGTTACGATCACTGCCCTCGCGGGCAAGCAGTGCAAAGGGCTCATGAAACTTTGTTTTCTGAAATTCAATGAAAAATGGCTCTTGACGCATATCAATGATGGTCGCTGATGGCATCGCCTCTTTTAACACGGCTAACTGTTCGTTGGCATGCATGCCATCCAATAACACGTGTACAGTGGTTGAAAAGCCAGCCTGCTCTTTTGCGAGCGCTGCATTTTTTTCAATCACCTTAGCTCTTTCCATCAGCTTCTCGGCATCGCCCATCCATATTTGATGAATTTGTTTAGGGATCTCGACTTGACCTGCAGCCGCCTCAATACGAGGCAGGGTGGGTAACTCCTCAATGCCAAATTGCTTTAGAGAAGCAAGACGTTGTTCATCCGTCACCCCGGCGAACGCTTCGGGTTGCGCATACTTGAACCCTTTGCCCTCCTCCCATTTCAGTAGTCGATGGGTGCTCGCGAGTCTCCAGGTATTATGTTGCAGATCAAACTCAACGGATTTCCAATAACCGTCAACTTCGGCCATATAGCTGATGGCGCGCGTGGCAGTGTGTTCATGGATTCCCCTGAATACCGTTGACGTCTCGAGCTTTCCGGCTGCTTCACCTCGTCCGCCCCCCTCTACCCCAGTTCTTCGCCAGGCACCGGCCTCGTCAGGATTAGCGACAATAGCGCCACTGACCAATTTTGCAGGATCCTTGGGGTCTGGGATTCTCAGATGATAGCTGAGCCCATCAGCCATATCAGGTTGTTCTGCAGCAAAGTACTTTCTGCCCCGAAACATTATCTCTCGCATCCCAGGGTATTGTGCGGGGGGCTCGAGTTTTTCCGCGTTCATGACCACTGGCGTACTTACAAACTGAAGATCTTTTGTTTGCGCGTCATAGTCCCAGCGGTAATGTTTGCCAACGGAGTAACGTTCCAGGCCTTCTTGCAGCGCAACATTCGCATCCGTCATGCCTTGAGCCACCTCGTGTATCAACTGCAAGCCTGATATAACGGCCACAGCATTGCCCTGAACGCGATCGCTGGCAGTTTTCCCATAAATTCCGTCATGAATACCAAAAACGATATTCCCCGTATTGCCGACCAATGGTACATAACCGAACGTGTTACCCCAGAAATCTTTGGCCTCTTTCCACGACTGTTGAGATGAACCAAAAACCTCAGTCTGGTCAGCCCATCGGGCATTGTTTGCGTTAACAACCTGGAATCTGGAGGCAACCCCCTTACCGTTATTACCCTTCAGCCGTCCAAACTTAAGCCGGTAATCACTGCGTCGTGCACGCGTATAGTTAAAGAGCTCTCTCACCGGAATCGCTTGGTCAGCAACCAGACTCTTATAACCTTCATAGGTCGCCCCACCACCCGCAATCAATGTATCCAGCACATCACTTGCACGCGGCCAATGAACATCTATGCCCCCTTGCTTATCACGTGCATTGAAGCTGCGATTGAGGTCATCTCGATTTTGTTTAGCCCATTGTGCAAAATCGTCATCGCCCTGGATTTCATGTGCTTTTCCATGTTCCAGATCAATCATCAACCCCTTGTTGGGTCGATGTTCAAAATTGCCCTCATAGGGCGTGTAAGCAATAAAAGCATACCCGGACAATGGGTAGCCGTAGATATTGGGAACAATGACCTGTCCATTCTCCTGCACTGTTCGACGCACCGCTTCTTTGGCCTCAGCGCTTAACTTCCCGCCCTGCGCCTTATCGCTCATCAGGCTGTTTAAGATACTCTGCAAGGCATAAGCATCCGCCTTCCCGGCACGCTGGGCTCTAGTACCTGATTCGTCGCGCATAGGCTTGGCGACATCGGCCTCCCAACTGGCTTGCAGCACTTTCCCGAGTGACTCAAGGGCCTCTACATGTTCTTCATCTGCCGGCTCGATGTGCAAAAAACTGAAGTTCACGGGACCACCGCGCTCAACTCTATCGTGCTCAAGGGCACCGGCGGCCAACTCCCAAGCAAAATAGGTTCTCTTTTCGGCGCTGCTCAGATGCTCCGGTTTTCCCATGCCCGTGTACGTTTTCAGGGTGACCGTTACTTTTTGATGGGGGTCGCAACCTGCCGCCAACAAAGCACCGCTGAAATAACCTGCCGGTGTCAAGAAAGGTTTGAGGTGTTGATACCTGACATTTCTTTCACCTTCAGAACCAGTCTCGATATTGTTTATCTGCGTCTTGATTCGATGGGTATAGTTCTGGACAAGCCGCCTTCTTTGATCGAGGGAAAGGTCTGCTCGCGGCGCACCTGTAGCGGCAGTTCCAGCGATAATCTCGGCAGGGTCAAGCAAAGAAGCCACGCCGATAGTCGGAGAGTCGGACCGTGAATCAGTGCTTCGAGTGCCCGATATTCCCTGATTGGCAATCTGTTTGTCGTTCGACGCTTGAGTGGGGGGTTTGAATGGCGGCTGCGATGTAACCAATGCGGCGTTCAAAAATGAATGCATAGTCTCTCCTGAGCTTCTTCCTTAAAGGTCCTGGTATTCAACCGATCTGATCGGTTGCCTGCACAGCCCTCGATGTTTCCTGGCAGTGCGACTCCTTTCGTGGAGTTCGATATTTGCTGGTTCCAAACGCAAATGTAGGAATACATATCAAAGGCGAAAAACAGCAGGGACCGGCTCGACCTTTGCGTGGAATCACATTTTCCGCACCTTTGTACGAGCTGAGGCAGGCATCAAGGGCACTGAGCGCACCTGAAGGTCGCCTGTCCTTACAGACCACGCAAAAGACCTTTGTCATCACGCCTATTGATAGCCCCCTAACGAAACCCCCATGCTAGAGGGCTAATCTCGCGCTTATATCATTCCGAATGATAGTTACCTTTGCTTCATTCGATTCGTGACATAGCACAGCGCCGCGCATGATCCGCCCATCTCAAATACATTGGCGGATGCACCTCATGGAACAGTCACTCAAACATTTGCGCTTCCCCTTGGCCATTTTGGCGGTAGTGGTGATGAGCGCGTGCGGTAAAACCCCGGAACAAGCGGCCGCCATGCCAGCTGCCAAAGTCAGCGTGGCCAAGGTGCTGGAACAACCGGTCAACGAGTGGGATGAATTCACCGGTCGCCTGGAAGCCCCGGAAACCGTACAGATCCGTCCGCGCGTGTCCGGCCAGATCGACCAGGTGGCCTTCACCGAAGGCGCGCTGGTGAAGAAAGGCGACCTGCTGTTCCAGATCGACCCGCGTCCGTTCCAGGCCGAAGTGCGTCGCCTTGAAGCCCAGCTTGCCCAAACCAAAGCTGCCGCGACCCGCAGCGATAACGAAGCGCAACGTGGCGAACGCCTGCGCCAGAGCAATGCGATCTCCGCCGAACTGGCCGACTCGCGCACCACCGCCGCCCAGGAAGCCCGCGCCGCCGTCGCCGGGATCCAGGCGC
>Ga0105251_10000608_pt1 | contig 32818 bp, 18 predicted proteins | sample KBSS64metaG_FD_80424 | JGI IMG/M metagenome (GOLD analysis project Ga0105251, IMG submission 80424) | Switchgrass rhizosphere microbial communities from Kellogg Biological Station, Michigan, USA - KBS S6-4 metaG | ecosystem: Host-associated > Plants > Roots > Rhizosphere > Soil | place...
CGCGCCACATCGGTCAAGGTCAAGCGGCGTCCCGCAATGAGCGCTTCCACCGAACGCAACAACACTGCCTCACGCAGTGCATGCATACCGCCAAGTGATTCGGACAGGCACTTCTGCAATACTTCGCTGGCGCGCATGGTCGTCAGTCCCTTTTGGTTTCGTCACCTTGAAGACTGCGCCATGCGCGCACTCACTTCCAGCCTGAAACTCCATAAGTCGCTGATCTCACGATGAAAAACGTGGGGATACCTCAGACTCTGACCCCTGTTTTTCGGTCACATCGTAAGTTTTGGTCCGCCTTTACTCGGGTCATCTGGCCCGCGCGTCATTTCCTGCTGCGCTAAATCCTTCTGCTCGGCTTGCGCCAGCACAATTGACTTCGCTTGCTGATAGCGTTGCTCGATGGGTACAGAGAGAGCCTCAGTGGTGAGCATATGAGCTCGATTTGCATAAGGATCGGGCGAAGTATTGGGGCCCGCGCGGAACAGATGCAGAATTTCCCCCGCTGCATAGTGCTCGGTCGGCTTGTTGAAAGCCAGCTGCAAGTCATCCTGCCCACTGAAATTTTTCTCTGTTCCCATAACGAGAGCCGCACCCCACAAGCGTTCGCTGGTTTCATCCCAGCATTTGTTTGCATGCTGGTCGAGCGCGCCGACAAGGCCGCGCAGCTTGTCACCCAACACTTTGTCCGACTCGAATGATTTGGGTGTTCCATCAGTCGACATCTGCGCCTTCCGCTTGGGTTCGACGACCTTGTCGAAGTCGCGCAGATACGCATCCCGATGCGTGATGCGGCCGTCTTTGTTGAGGTCCTGTGGCGGGTTGGCGAGTGTATAGGGTGCATCTGCGACTTTTTCCGTGATCTTCTTGACTACGTCAGCGTCGCCGAGCTTCGCGGCTTTCCAGTCGCCATACAGTGCGCCAAGTTCTATCTCGTTTAAGTAGCCAATGGAGCCGAAGGGCTTGTTCTTGAACTCGGGTATTTTTTCCAAATCCTTGAAAATAGGGAACGCATTAAAGATCGCGTTTGCTTCAAGTCCGGAACGATATTGAACGTACTCTTCAGCCGTCTTTCCTGTAAAGGGGACATTGCCAGTATTGAACTTATCGTGACCGATCTCGTGGGCGAGTGTGCCGAACATGTGGCGCTGTGGCCAAGTTGATGCATCAGGCGAGAGTGCTGCATTCCATGCTTCGCGGTCCACGATAATTCTTGGAGGGTTTCCGGGCGCATAAGAAGGCAGTCTTGCTCCCTCTCTTTGGTCAAAAATGCCGCCTCGCTCGAAAAAATCGAGGAACTCAGACGTTGCTGTGGGCGATTCAAGAATCCAACCCTGCATTGCCACCGGCATTTGCTGGAACTGCGGTTCATTCCGCAGTTGTTCTACTCGATCAGTCTTGCTCATGATCCTGGTTTCCTTACCGGATAAATGTTGATCGAATCGACACAACGATACGTCAACGGTGTAGTGGTGATTTCAATCCAGTTGCCAGCACGCTGTGTTTTATAGGTCTTGCCGCGATCTTCGCCATCTGCATCTATTGTTATTTCCCAGGTGGCGTCGATCAGTTTGCTGGCCTCCTCAGGGGAGACGCATGGACTGCTCGCAATGCCGATGTCAATCTGCCCAGACAAATCGCCATACCAACCAAAGATCAAGATGTTACCGTCCGACAGCGTCGTTGGGCCGTCTCCGGAAAACTGCTGCGCATGAAGCGGCTTCATCTTCAATACATTGCGCAATGCTGCTTTGACCTTTTCCTTGCCGTGATCGCCATCAAGCGACCATCGCAACAGATGGTCGATGGTCACGGAGTCTTCCGGATTACTGGGGGATGGTTGCTTTGGAGGGCTTTTCCCTGTCGTGCTACAGGATGTTAGCAAGCTGAAAGAAATAGTCAGTGCGAGAGCGCGCCGACGGTGCGGTTTTGCAGCAGCCCAACATTTTAGAGTCGCCATGTCCATACACTCTATTCCTTAGGGAAGCCCTGAACAAGACGGGCCAAATCGGTAACACTATCAAGACATGATCGAGGGCGGGGAGCATGGCAAAGCTGAGCTTCTCCGACGCCGAGCATGCCGCTAAGCGCGAGCGGACCCGCCGTGAGGTGTTCCTCGCGCAGATGAATCAGGTGATGTCGTGGAGCGCACTGCCGTCATAGATCCAGCAGCACTATCCAATGGATAGGCCACCGAAGGTCAGACTGACAGAAGAGGAAATTGCACTTTACCCCCTGTTTTGAAGACAGCGCGGTTGGACGCCATCTCAGCGATCCTCTGATGCGTGGTGTGCGATGGCCGTTTCAGTCTTTGCTGGCCACGCTCACCACCAGATCGCCGTCGCGCACCTGCACGCGCAGCGTGCTGCCGATGGTGAAACCCAGTTCCTCCATCCAGCGGCCGCCCAGGCGGAGGGCGGGCGTGCGCTTGCCGTTGACGGAGTGGCCGCAGCCGACGGTGCAGGTCTGCGGCGGGCGTGGGCGGCGGGGGGGCGCGAGGCGCGGGCAAGCTCGGCGGCATTCGCGGCGGCGACCTGTTCGAGCGTCAGCATGGGGATGAGCGACGATTCGGCGATCGTCGAGCACCGGCAATGGGGTGGCTTGCGCGGCGCACGCTTGCGGGGAGTAGCGGGACGGAGTGACGGTTGACGCATGGCACAGCCTCCTTGGCAGACAGGACCCCGCGCCGAACGGCGACGGGATGTCGGGAGGTTAGAAACCGCACGTAGCCGGCGGGCTTATTTCCCCGAAGGGTGTTGTATTCGCCGCCCTCCCGACGCAGACAGCGCGTCGGAGCGTGCCTGCGAACAGGCACAAAAAACCCACCGGTTTGACGGAGGTGGGTGCCGCTACGTGAGGAGTTTCTACGCTCCTTGGAGGAATGGTGCTACTGGTTTTTGGAGATGTCAACTGGTTTTGGCCGTAAAACCACGGTGAGCTTTTAAGTGAACCTGACCTTGTTATCCACGCAGGCATGGTAGAGTAAGTATTTAACTGAATTTGATGTTCAATAATTCCGACGAGGTCTAGCACGGGGGTGGAGTATGTTTAGGAGATTGTTTCTGTCGCCTGGATTTCGCGAGGCTGCATCAACTTCCTCTTTATTCATGTTATACATGCCGATTTGGTCGGGATCTGCATTTTCTAGCCAGATGAAGTTCCCAGCGTGGTCTAGCCGTTCGGCGGATTTAACTATCTCAAATTCAGTCAATCCGAATTTACGGGGCTTTCCCATGCGCACTACTAGACAGCTAACATTGTGGAAGCTTCTATCGGATGGCTCTGCTTGGACAGCGATGTTGAAGCCTCCCCGGTCCTTGACGCTCGGAAACACGATTCCTTCAGCGTTATTCCTTGAGTAGATTGATTTCGCTAGGGCGCGGCTAAACATGTATTCATTAGCGGACGCGTGCGGATCAGCTAGGACGCTTGCAAAGAATTTGTCGATGTAGAGTTTCTTTAAAGCCTCGTGGCGAGACATCGAGTTTAGAATTTTTGCGATAACCATATCAGGGTCTCGTCCAGCGAAGTGCATGTATCCATTTTTCTGGACATTTGCATATTCACCTATGACCGCTAGCAGAATTGGATATTCGCTCATGATTCGGAAGCCTGCTAGCTGAACTAGTTGCCCTTCTGTTGCACCCACTTCGGCAAGGGCTGTCTCTTTCCGTGCGGCAATATACAAGCACGGAAATCCACGATCATTCAGTCGTCCTTGCTTGGTGAATTGGGTTGGCGGATAATAAAGGTCGGAAATATTCGGATAGATTTTCTTTTCTACAGTTCTCGCGCGCCAGAAAATGCTGCCGCGGCCGAATTGAAGAGAAAGAATTTCATACTCTTTGAATAGCTGGTTTGCGCAATGGCAAAAATCTGCCTCGGATGCGCTGGAGAGCGCCTGATGAAATACTTTTTCGCAGTCATCAAGAGTCATTGTGCCTAGCCTAATTGGATTCGATTGTGGAGCTGGCGCTACCGTCGGTGGAGCACGCACACAAGTTAAAAAAGGCCCGCTCGGCGTTGCCGCTAATGGGCCAAATTTATATGACTAACAGGGTCAGTCACTTATCGGTTGAGTTGGGTGCTTTGCGCGGGCGATATGCGGGCCTAATGCCCGCGAAGCACTGGGTCTTGGCTTGGGCCGTGTAACGGGTCGGGTTCACTTGGAAGTCAACCTGGCCCCGTTATTGGTTAGGTGCCAAACTCATGGCATCCGCCCGCCGCTCTCGTCGAAGCCAAGCAATAAGTTATGCACGCGAACAACCTCCGCCACAATAGGTTGAACGAAGAACTCCTGGTCTAGTATTCGGAGGCATCCGGTGTTGATAAAGTACGCACGGAAGTAGTGCGTAGGAATCTCTTGTTTTTGCAGCGGACCGAACCACTCGGGGATGATGTAGCCTACAATTCCGTCTTTTAGGTAGTTATCTAAGCGCTCGTCGAAGTGTTCAGCTGCATCTCGCAGGTCACGGTTGCGTAGAGCGGAGGTTTCACTGATCCCAAACGCAGCCCTAAGCCTTGTGCCACGGTCATTGAAATTCTTCCTGGACGGCCAAAAGTATCGAGAAATAGCTGCCGCGCGGAATAAAATATTTTGCACGTGATCTAGCGCGATCGAGCAATCGAAGTCTGAAGCGATGCCTGCCCTGCGCTCGCTAGACAAGCGGCTTACCAACTCTGATGTCAGGTCGATGGAAAAACAAGCCTGCCTTGTGTGAAAGAGCATGCTTTGTATGTAGAAGACTTCATGTTGCGGCCAAATCGGCAGGGAATCTTTCATTGGCCCTAACGCCTTGAATTAGGCCGCGCCGCGAAGCGGCATCGGCTTGAATGAATTGTTAGGGGGCTGGCAGCGAGAACGAAAGTGCCTTTTTGCAGTTTTGGCACTGAATATGGCTGTATCCGACAAGCTGACGGCGATCAGCTTGGTTTAATTTTCCGCAGAGCGGGCAGTTTCCAAAAACCAAATAAGGATTTCCCCCAAAGGTGATTTCGGAGTTAGGTCCGAAGCCAACGGAGTTCCCTTGAACCGTTATGTTGCCTTGGGTCGATATGCCTTGCATTGAGACGGCTCCGGACAACCCTTGGAATGTGGTGTTGTTTACAAAGTTCTTGCTCCCGCCGCTGGAGTGCAAGAGCGTGCTTTGTGCATGAACTGTTGAGTTCTCAATGGCGTTGGTGCCGCCAGACTTCGAAACGAACTGGGCAGACTCCGCGAGAATGAGGGAGTGAACAATCTGTTGGAAGCTTCCTTCTTCAGCGATGGCGATAAACTCTTTCTGGTACGCGCCCAGGCTGCGGAGGAAGCTCTGGACCTCGTTCTGAAGTGTTTTGTTTGTCTCGACAGTCTTTGCGACCTCGACAATTGCCTCTTCTAAGGTTTCGACGGTCTGAGCCAAGCCATTCAATGCTGTGATCTGCTCCCAGACCGCACTCAATCGCGCATCCATATCCTTATCGGAAAGGTGGCGATCAACCGCCTGTCCAACCTGCTGAATCACGGGAAGGGGGAGGAGGCTGAGGCAGAACCCGAGGAAGCGCAGCGGCTGCTTAATGCCGTGCCTCTCCCACAGCTTCCTGACTGCTGATGCTGAAGCCTCAACTTGTTGCGCATGTGTCACGAAGCCCCCTAAATACTATTCGGCGACAAAATGGTATGTAAAACAGGTGTGCAGCGTGCCGATACAGTCGCTTTTCGTAGCAGCACGTGTTGCAGCTTCGATATTTCGTGGTTCGAGCCGCCGCCTAATCCTTGCGGCTAAACCCACAGCCATTCCCCCAGTGCATCCCGCACAAGGCCGACGCTATCACTTATTGACGGGCGTCACAAGTTAAAGGCCGCTCGGCGGAACCGCCGGCGACCTTAATTTGTAGACAAGTTGTTTGACCCCGCGCCATCCGGATTTACCGAACGACGCGCTCCGCGGATAAGTCAGTTACTGGGCGCACTCCAAACCTGCCCCTTAACCCCACGCACGTTCGCATCCGCCGCGCTATCCAGATCAAACACAATTACACTGTTCTCGCCCTTCCGCTGCATCGGCGCCGGAAAATACAACGCCCGCTGCGGCCCGATGTTCCAATGCCGGCCCAAGTTATGGCCGTTGGCCCAGGCGAAGCCCTTACCGAAAGCCTGCATGTCCAGGAAAGTGTCGGTGGGCGTGGCGATCTTGATGGTGCCGCGGTGGAAGGCGGGGCCGTCGACCTTGGCGGTGGTCCAGCCGGTGATCGTGTTCGCATCGTCCATCGGCAACGGGAAGGTCTGCCAGCCGGTCAGCGGCTTGCCGTCGAGCAGCACCGGGTCGATCAGCCCGGCGCGGCCGTCGGCCAGGTGGGCGCCGTAGTTGATGCGGCCGCCGTTTTCCACCAGCACGTCGATGGTGTGGGTGCCGGCGGGGATGTCCACGTCCACGGCCACTTGCTGCAGGCGGCGCTCGGCGCTGCCGGCCAACTGGCGATCGACGTAGACGCGGGCATAGTCGCGCACCTCGCCCAGGTACAGGCTGCCCTTGCGCGGGCCGGTGACGGTGGTGCGGTAGAGGATGTAGCCGTAGGCCTGGCCGAAGCGCTCCATCGGTTGCGGGGTGTCGGTGGTGGCGGCCGGCGCGGGCAGGTTGTCCCACAGTGAGGCCGATTCGCGTAGCGGGGTGGCCGGGAGTTCGGCGAAGCGGATCGGGGTGGGCAACGCGGGCGGCTGCACGCCGGTGACGCGGGTGATGGCGTCGCGGAACAGGGCGAACTTGGGCGTGGGCCGGCCGGCTTCGTCCAGCACGGCGTCGTAGTCGTAGCTGGTGGTCTGCGGGGCGTAGTGGTCGCTGGCGTTCTTCTGGAAGTTGGCGCCGTTCATGAAGCCGAAGCTGGTGCCGCCGACGAACATGTAGAGATTCGCGGAATGGCCCTGGCGCAGGATCCATTCGAATTCGCTGGCCTGCTTGGCGGCGTCGGTGGCGGCATGTTTCTCGCCCCACTGGTCGAACCAGCCGGCCCAGTATTCGCCCACCATCTGCGGTTGGCCGGGGCGGAACTTGGCCAGGGTCTGGAACGCTTTCTCGGCGTCGCCGGGGCCGAAGTTCACCACGGCCAGGGTGTCGGGCAGGGTGCCGTTGGCGAGCACGTCGGCGCCGTCGGAGGTGAACAGCAGCGCCTGGTCGAAGCCGGCCTTGACGAACATGGCGCGGTTGGCCTGCATGTAGGCGTGGTCGTCGTTGTAGGAGCCGTATTCGTTCTCGACCTGCACGGCGATGATGGGGCCGCCGTTGCGGTTGAGCTTGGGCTTGACCTGCGCGGCGACGGCGTCGAGGTAGGCCTGGCTGGCGGCGAGGAAGCGCGGGTCCTGGCTGCGCACGCGCATGCCCGGTTCGGCGAACAGCCAGGCGGGGTAGCCGCCGGCTTCCCATTCGGCGCAGACGTAGGGGCCGGGGCGCAGGATGACGTTGAGGCCTTGCGCGGCGGCTTCGTCGATGAAGGCGGCCAGGTCGTTGTTGCCGCTGAAGTCGAACTGGCCCTGGCGCGGTTCGACCAGGTTCCAGAACACGTAGGTCTCCACGGTGTTCAGGCCCATGGCGCGCGCTTTCTGAAGGCGGTCCTTCCAGTAGGCGCGCGGGATGCGCTGGAAGTGGATGGCGCCGGAAATGATCTGGTAGGGCTTGCCGTCGCGGGTGAAGTGGTCGCCTTGGGTGGAGAAGGCGGGCCAGGGTTTAGCTGCGTGTGTTGGCTGTGCGGATGCCGGTAGGGACAGCAGGAGCGACAGGGCAAGGGCGGACAGGGCGTGGCGCAGCATGTGGGGGTCTCTGGCGGGGCGAGGTTTTGGTTTTTGTAGGAGCGGCTTTAGCCGCGACCGAGGGCTGCCGGAGAGTCTCTGTCGCGGCTGAAGCCGCTCCTACAGGGGGAGCGGTGCGTCTAAACGAACGAGGGCGGGAGGTCTTCCTTGGCCGCGCCGAAGGCGGGGTTGGGCTTCGGGCCCATCTCCAGTTCCAGGGTGCCGCCGGCGGCGAGGTCGGCGTGGCGCAGCCAGCTGCGGGTGTAGGGCTTGCCGTTCCAGCGTGCGCGCTGGATGTAGACGTTGGCGGCGCTGTTGCCGTGGGCGACGATGCTGAGGGTGCGGCCGTTGCCGACGTCGACGTCGGCGCGCTTGAACAGCGGGCTGCCGAGCACGTAGGTGACGCTGACCGGGTCCACGGCGTAGAAGCCCAGTGCGCTGAGCACGAACCAGGCGCTCATCTGCCCGCAGTCTTCGTTGCCGGACAGGCCGTTGCGCGCGTCGTGGTATTGCTCGCGCAGCAGCCGCCGCACCATCGCCTGGGTCTTGTACGGCTGCCCGGCATAGGCGAACAGGTAGGCCACGTGGTGGCTGGGTTCGTTGCCGTGCGCGTACTGGCCGACCATACCGTCGATGTCCGGCGGCGCGTCGGCCGGCAGGTCGGAGCTGGTGGAGAACAGTTCGTCGAGCTTGGCGACGAAACCGTCGCGGCCGCCGAACAGCTCCATGTAGCCGTACAGGTCGTGCTGGTTGAGGAAGGTGGCCTGCCAGGCGTTGGATTCGGTGAAGTCGCGCCATTTGGCGATGTGGCCCATCGCGCGCGGATCGAACGGGGCGGCCCAGTCGCCGTTGCTCAGCCGCGGCTGCACGAAGCCGCTTTTGCGGTTGAACACGTTGCGGTAGTTGCGCGAGCGTTCGCGCAGGGCGCTTGCCTCCTTGGCGGCGCCGGCGGCCTGCGCCAGGTGCGCCACCGCCCAGTCGTCGTAGGCGTATTCGAGGGTGCGGCTGACCGCTTCGTCGACGGCGTCGCTGGGGATGTAGCCCAGTTTGCGGTACTCGCCCAGGCCGTGCGTGGTGTCGTCCATCGCGCGCTTGCGGTAGGCCGGCCAGGCGGCGGCGTAGTCGATGCCGGTGAAGCCCTTGGCGTGCGCTTCGGCCAGCACCACGGCGGAGTGGTAGCCGATCATGCAGCCGGTCTCCACGCCCTGCAGCGGCCAGATGCCGACGCCGTCCGGGCATTCGTTGGCGCCGCGCACCAGGCATTGCACCAGGTCGGGCACGCGTTCGGGTTGCACCAGGGTCAGCAAGGGGTGCAGGGCGCGGTAGGTGTCCCACAGCGAATAGGTGCTGTAGTTGTGGTAGCCGTCAGGCGCCTGGTGCACCTGCAGGTCCATGCCGCGGTAGCGGCCGTCGGTGTCGCTGAACAGGGTGGGCGCGAGCAGGCTGTGGTACAGGCCGGTGTAGAAGATGCGCTGCTGTGCATCGTCGTCGCTGTCGATGCGCACCCGCGCCAGTTCCTTCTCCCACGCGGCCACCGCGGCGGCGTGCACGCGCGCGAAATCGAAGTCGGGCAGTTCGGCGTCGAGGTTGGCCAGGGCGTTCTCTGCGCTGACCGCGGAGATGCCGACCTTGACCAGCAGCGGCGCGTCGGCCGCGTCGGGGTAGTGCAGCGCGACTTTCAGGTGGCTGCCATCGGCGTGGCGCGTGCCGGCCGCCAGCGGCTGGTCCTCGGAATAGAGCTGCGCGTTCGCGAACGGTCGCGACAGGCGCATGGCGAAGTAAAGGTAGCGGCCCTTCGCCCATTGGTGCACGCGGCGCCCGCCGGTCAGCGTCCGCCCATCGACGATGCGCAGTTGCGCGTCGCTTACCCGGGTGGCGATGCCCGGCTTGTCCTGCATGCCGTGGCACAGGTCCAGCAGCAGGTGTGCCGGCTTGCCCTTGGGGAAGTGGTAGCGGTGCAGGCCGGCGCGGGCGGTGGCGGTCAGTTCGGCGTGCACGCCGCTGTCCTTCAGGCGCACGCGGTAGTAGCCGGGCGAGGCGGCTTCGTCGGCGTGGTCGTAGCGCGCGCGGTAGCCGGCGTCGGGATCGTCGAGCGGGCCGGGGACCAGCTTCACTTCGCCGGTGGCCGGCACCACCAGGAAGTCGAGCATGTCGCCGATGCCGGTGCCGGACAGGTGGGTGTGCGAGAAACCCATGATCGAGCCGTCGGACTCGTGGTAGCCCGAACATGAATCCCACACCGCGTTGTAGGTGTCCGGGCTCAGTTGCACCATGCCGAACGGCAGCGTGGCGCCGGGGAAGGTGTGGCCGTGGCCGCCGGTGCCGATGAACACGTCGACGTGGCGGGTGAGTTCGGCCTTGGCGCGCGCGTCGGCGGGCAGCGCGTAGCTGCCCGCGCGCGCCTGCGCCAGGCGCGCGATGCCGCTGCCGCCGAACAGGGCCAGGGCGATGGCGCCCTGCAGGAAACCGCGTCGTGTGGCCATGGTGCTGTCCTCGTGTGTGCAGCGGAGAGGGATGGTGTTTTTGTAGGAGCGGCTTCAGCCGCGACAGGCAGTGTCGGTAACGCCTGTCGCGGCTGAAGCCGCTCCTACAGAGAGCGCTAGGTCTTCAGCAATTGCGGCTTGCGCTGGTGCAAATCGATGATCAGTTCGCCGAACAAGGTGTTGGCCCAGGCGAACCAGTCGCGGGTGAAGGTGCTCGGGTCGTCCTTGTCGAAGGCTTCGTGCATGAAGCCGGTGCCGGCGTCGGTGCTCTTGAGCCACTGCAGGCACTGGCGGATCTGCGCGTCGTCGTCGCTGGCCAGGGCGTACTGCATGATCGACATCGGCCAGATCGTGCCCATGCCACTGTGCGGGCTGCCCACGCCTTCGGCGGCGCGACCGCGGTAGAAGTACGGGTTGCGTTCGCTCCAGGCCAGTTGCCGGGTGCGCAGGAACACCGGATCGCGACGGTCGCAGCAGCCCAGGTAGGCCAGGCTCAGCAGCCCGGGCGCATTGGCGTCGTCGATGAACAACTGGTTGCCGTAGCCGTCCACCTCGTAGGCCCAGAACGGCTGGCCGTCGGCGTCGCGCATCTGCCCGAAGGTGCGGGTGGCGGTCTCGACCTCGTCGGCCAGCGCACGGCACTCCGCGGCGAAGGCGGCGTCGTGGTGCAGCGCTTCGCTCATCGCCGCCAGTTGCCGCAGCGAGGTCACCGCGAACAGGTTGGCGGGCACGAACAACGGGTACACGCAGGCGTCGTCGGACGGGCGGAACATCGAATGGATCATGCCGTTGGGCCGGGTCGGTTGCCCGTAGCCGTCCAGCACCAGGGTTTCGGTCGCCAGCGGCGATGGCCGCTGGAAGCGGTAGGGGCCGCGATCATGCAGGCGCTGCTGTTCGCGGAAGGTGCGCACCACCACGTGCATCGCCGCGCGCCAGTCGTCGTCGAACGGCGCGGCATCGCCGCTGGCGCGCCAGTACTCGTGCGCCAGCCGGATCGGATAGCACAGCGAATCGATTTCCCACTTCCGCTCGCCGACGCCGGGCTTCATCTCGGTGAGGTCGGCCACCGACCACTTCAGGCGCTGGCTGGTGCCGTCGGGCAGGAACGCATTGGCGTAGGGGTCGAGCTGGATGCAGGCGGCCTGGCGCTGGATCAGGCCATGGAACATGCGCCGCAGCGCCGGGTCGGTCTTGGCCAGCGGGATGTACGGATGCACCTGCGCGGAGGAATCGCGGAGCCACAGCGCCTCGATGTCGCCGGTGATGACGAAGGTGTCCGGCTTGCCGTTGCGGGTGCCGGTTTCCACGGTGGTGTCGAGGGTGTTGGGGTAGCAGTTCTCGAACAGCCAGGCCAGGCGCGGATCGGCGATGCCGGCCTTGACGGTGCGCAATTGGCGTTCGACCGCGGTACTGACGAAGCGGCGCTTGCCCGGTGGCGGTCGCTTGCTGGGCAGGTCTGCCGCCGATGCGCCGGACGCGGCGAAGCCGGGCATGGCACCGGCGAGCAGGCCCGCGCCGGCGGCGCTGCCGAGCAGGTGGAGGACGTCGCGGCGGGAGGGCATGGTGACTCCTGGTCTGGTTTATACGTGTAGGCGCAGTGCTTTTCTGTAGGAGCGGCTTCAGCCGCGACCGGGCCTTACCGGTAACGCCCGGTCGCGGCTGAAGCCGCTCCTACAGGACGCGATGGGGGGCGTATTCGCTGGTCACCGCGGGATAGCCGCGGTGCCCTGGATCGAAAACGCGGCTGCGCCGCCGGGGGCGCCGGTGTCGGGCTGGCCGCCGCCGACGAACACGCGATAGTCGCCCGGCTGCACCGCGCGCTGGCCGGCGCGATCGACGTCGCTCAACTGGCGCGGCATCAGCTCGAACTGCACGTCGCGCGTTTCGCCCGGTTGCAGCGTCACCCGTTGAAAGCCCACCAGGCTGCGCAACGGCGACTGCGCACGCGGCGGGTACTGCAGGTACACCTGCACCACCTCGTCGCCAGCGCGCGCGCCGGTGTTGCGCACGGTGGTGGTCACCCGCAGCGGCTGCCCGGCCTGCAGGGTCGCGGTCGACAATTGCGGCGCGTCGTAGGCGAACTGGGTGTAGCTCAACCCGTAGCCGAACGGGAACAGCGGTTCGCCCTTGAAGTAGCGATACGTGCGGCCCTTCATGTCGTAGCTGACGTACGGCGGCAGGTCCTTGGTCGAGCGGTAGAAGGTCACCGGCAGGCGGCCGCCGGGGTTGATGTCGCCGGCTAGCGCCTGGGCGATCGCGGTGCCGCCGGATTGGCCGGGATACCAGGCCGCCACGATCGCGTCGGCATGCTGCTTGGCCCAGTTCAAGGCCACCGCGCTGCCGCTCATCAGCACCACGATCAGCGGCTTGCCGCTGGCCTTTGCCCGTTCCAGCAGCGCCTGCTGCGCGGCGGGCAGGGCGAGATCGTTGCGGTCGCCGCCGTCGAAGCCGGGCACGTCGATGCGCAGTTCCTCGCCTTCCACGTCCGGCGACAGGCCGACGAAGGCCACCACCGCATCGGCCTGGGCGACCGCGCGTTCGGCTTCGGCCAGTTGCAGCGCCGGCGGCGCCAGCCACTCCAGGCGCACGCCCTGGTCCTGACCGCGATGCTCCAGTTCCAGGCGGATGCGGCGCGGACGCGCGTCGTCGAAATGCACGACGGCCTCGACGTTGCGGCCGTCGGCATTGTGCATGCCGGGCGGCAGGTGCTTGTCCTCGGCGTTGCCGGCGACGACGAGGGCATCATCGATGTACAGCCGCACCGGATCGTGGCCGGCGCAATCGAAGCAGCGCGCCACGCGTACCGCCAGGGTGTAGTCGCCCGGGCCGGGCGGCAGCAGTTCGCCGCTCCAGCGCACCGCGTAGCGGTCCTTGTCCACGCCCTTGGCCGGCGCCACGTGATCCCAGTTGAAGCCGACCACGCGGTCCTGGCGCTGCGTGCGCGGGGTGCCGGCCAGGTCGACGTTGTCGAAATATTCGCCCCGCAGGCCGGGCTTGCCGTCGCTGCGCAAGGCGGTCTCGGGAATCATGCCGGGCACGCCGGCGGCGAGCGGCGCGCCTTGGGCGTAGCTGACGTTCGCGGCGCCGAAGCGCTCGCGCAGGCCCAGCAGCGGCGTCACCGGCGCGGCCGAGGTGCCCTGGTAGTTGGCTTCCAGCGCGGCCAGCGCGTCGGCATTGGGGCCGATCACCGCCAGGCGCAGGCCCGGCTGCAGCGGCAGGGTGGCGTTGCGGTTCTGCAGCAGCACCAGCGATTGCTGCGCGGCCTGCAGCGCCAGCGCGCGGTGCGCGGCGCTGTCCACGTCCTTGGCGCCCAGCCGCGCATACGGATCCTTGCGCTGCGGCTGCAGTTCGCCGAGCCGGTAGCGCGCGGCGAACAGCCGCACCAGCGAGCGGTCGAGCGTGGCTTCGTCAGCGTCGCCGCGCTCGATCGCCTTGCCCAGTTCGGCATAGGCGCGGCCGCAGTTGAGGTCGTGCCCGGCCTTGAGCGCGGCGGCGGAGGAGCCGGCGTTGTCGACGCGGAAATAGTGGAACTGGGTCATGTCGTCGACCGCATCGCAATCGGAGACGACGAAGCCCTTGAAGCCCCAGTCGGCGCGCAGGCGTCCGTTGAGCAGCCAGTCGCTGGCGCAGGCCGGGGTGCCGTGCAGGGAGTTGTAGGCGCACATCACCGAGCCGGCGCGGCCGTCGACGATGGCCGCGCGGAACGCGGGGGTGTAGGTCGCCTCCACATCGCGCGGCGACACATCCACATCGAAGCCGTGGCGGCCCGGTTCCGGGCCGCTGTGCACGGCCAGGTGCTTGGGCGTGGCGATGGTGCGCGGGTGGCTGGGATCGTCGCCCTGCAGACCGCGGATGAAGCCCACCGCCAGTTGCCCGGTGAGGTAGGGATCCTCGCCGTAGGTTTCCATGCCGCGGCCCCAGCGCGGGTCGCGGAAGATGTTGATGTTCGGCGACCAGATGGTCAGCCCGGCATAGCGCGGGTGGTCCTTGCCGGGCCCGCCGGCAAGATTGAACTTGGCGCGCGCCTCGGTCGAGGTGACGGTGCCGACCTGCTCGAGCAGCGTGGCGTTCCAGGTCGCGGCCAGGCCGATCGCCTGCGGGAACACGGTGGCATAGCCGTTGCGGGCGATGCCGTGCAGGCCCTCGCTCCACCATTCGTAGGCCGGTACGCCCAGGCGCGGAATCGCCGGCGCCGCGTTCATCGCCTGGGCGATCTTTTCCTCGCGGGTCATCTTCGCCACCAGCGCGGCGGCGCGCTCCTCGGCGTCGTCGGCCTGGGCGAGCGGGGCGGCGGCCAACCCGAGCAGACACAACCCCTGCGAAATCCCCTGTAGGAGCGGCTTCAGCCGCGACCGAGCGGTATCCGCATCGCGTTGCGCGCAAGCGCGCGCGATGCCCAGGATTTCCGTGCCGCAAGGCGCGGCCCGGCCAGTGCTTGCACCTAGCATCACTTCGCCTCCGCCGGCTCGGGCGGCGACCCGGCCAGGGTGGCGGCCAGATCGCGCACCTGCAGCGCGCCGCGCAATTGCTCCAGCGTCGCCGCGCTGCGCACGTGCACGGTCAGCGGTTCGCCCGGCAGCAGGTCGAAGGCGTTGTCCGACAGCGTGGCGTCCAGATCGCCGAACGCCAGCCACACCTCCCGCGCCAACGTGGCGCTGGTCAGGGTGATCGCATAGCCATCGCCGTCCGCGCGCAGTTCGGTGCGGATGTCGGGGCTGGGCAGGTGCAGATGCTTGGCCGCATCGAAGAACACCAGGTTGCGCGACAGCACGCGCGCGCCGTCGAGCAGTTCGAACACGGCGAAGCTGCGCATGGGATCGGCGCGGCGCAGCAGCTGCGCGTCGCTGAAGCGGCCCACGCGCACGCTGGACAGCGGCGCCAGGGTCACCGGTTTCTCGCTCTTGCTCAGCACCTTGCCGGAGACGTCCATCACCCGCATGCGCCAGCGCGCGGCCAGCGGCGCGGTGCGGTCGGACACCAGCGTCACCTCGGTCTGGCCCTTGTCGTCGCGCAGCGCGGCGATCAGCTCCGGCGCATAGAAGCGCTTGGCGTGGTAGTGCAGCGCCTTCCAGCGGCCGAAGTAGTCCAGGCTGGACCACGACGCGCCCGGCCAGACGTCGTTGAGCTGCCAGTACAGCGAGCCCATCGATTGCGGCCGCGACGCGCGCAGGTGCTCGGCGGCCAGGGCGATGCCCTCGGCCTGCATCAGCTGGCTCAGGTAGACGAAGCTCTCGAAATCCTTGGGTTCGCCGAATTCGCGGCGGATGTACAGCAGCAGGCGCTGGTTGCCGTTGCCCTTGTCGAACTTCTGGTGCGCGCGCATCACCGGCGATTCCGGCTGCAGGTCGCCGGACTCGGCGAAGGCGCGGATCGTGCGCATCTCCGGGAACGACTGCAGGCCGTACTCGGACATGAAGCGCGGGGTCACGTTGAGGTAGTCGGTGACCGGCAACGCCGGGCCGCCCCAGACCTTCCAGTAGTGCATGTCGCCGTCGTCGGGCTGGTCGGCGGCGCCGTCGAAATCGGTGCCCGGCGAGGTCGCCCAGTACGGCGTGTCGCTGTCGTACTTGCTCACCGCCTCGCGCAGCACGGTGCCGAACAGCGTGGTCATGCCGCGTTCGATGCGGCTGCGTTCTTCCGGATCGATCGACTGCTTGAACTTGACCCGGTCGCCCCAGTTCTCCCAGCCGGTCTGCACTTCGTTGTTGCCACACCAGATGACGATGCTGGGGTGGTCGCCCAGGCGCTTGACCTGCGCCTCGGCCTCGGCGCGGGTGTTCTCGCGAAACGCCACGTCGTAGGGCGGGATCGCGCCGCCGAACATGAAGTCCTGCCAGATCATGATGCCCAGGCGGTCGGCGTCCTCGTAGAAGCTGTCCGGCTGGTAGTGGCCGCCGCCCCACATGCGCAGCATGTTCATGTTGGCGTCGCGCGCCGATTGCAGGATGCCGCGCATGCGCGCCGCATCGACGCGGCTGGGGAAGCTGTCGAACGGGATCAGGTTGGCGCCCTTGGCGAACACCGGGATGCCGTTGACCACGATGGCGAACCCCTTGCCCCACTGGTCCTTATCGCGGCGCAACTCGACGCTGCGCAGGCCGGTGACGCGCTGGGTGTCGATGCTGTCGCCGGCGGCGTCGCGGATGCGCGCCTTGAACGTGTATAGGTCCTGCTTGCCGTAGCCGGCCGGGAACCAGCGCTGCGGCTTGGCGATGCGCACCGGCACGGTCAGCGTATTGCTGCCCGGATCGAGCACCGCCTTCTGGTTGAACTGCGCCACGCGCTGGCCGTCGGGGCCGAGCACGTCCAGCTCCAGTTGCACCTCGCCGCCGCGGCCGGCCTGCACCTCCAACTGCGCGAGCAGTTGCGCCGCCTCGGCGTCCACGCGCTGCTGGGCGATGTGCAGGCCCTCCACGCGCAGCGCGTCCCAGGCTTCCACGCGCACGTCCTGCCAGATGCCGGCGGTGACGATGCGCGGGCCCCAGTCCCAGCCGAAGGTGTACGGCGCCTTGCGCACGTAGGTGGAGCTGTGCCGGGCGACGGGTTCGTCGCCGAACGCGGAGTCGTAGGCGCCGGGCAGCGCGTACGGCTGCTTGGCCAGCCACGGCTGGAGCTTCTTGATCGGCGAGAACAGCCGCACTTCCAGCACGTTGTCGCCGCGCTTGAGCAACGGCTTGGCGTCCACCCGCCACTGCCGGAACATGTTGTCGGCGGCCAGCAGTTTCCTGCCGTTGAGGTAGACCTCGGCGTAGGTGTCCAGGCCGTCGAACACCAGTTCCACGTGCTCGCGCGCCAGCAGCGCGGCATCGGCCTTGAAGCGCGTCTGGTATTGCCAATCGCTCAGGCCGGCCCACTGGATCCTGGCTTCGTTGTCGCGATAGAACGGATCGGGCACCACGCCGGCCGCGATCAGGTCGGTCTGCACCGTGCCGGGCACCTGCGCCGGCAGCCACTGCGCGGCCTTCGGGAAGTCCTTGGCGTGCGCCTCGCCCGGCGCCAGCCGCACCTGCCAGCCCTGGCGCAACGACAGCGACGACGGCGGAGCCGCATGACCCAGCAGCGGCAACCCCAGCGCCAGCAACAGCCCGAGCCGGGCGGGGAAGCGCGAACGCGGCGCGGAACGGGGATGGCGATGCGGCTGGGTCATGCGAGGCTCTCCAAGGGTCAGCGCGCGGCGGGGGGCGCCTGCGCGGTGCTGTCGATCAGGTGGACGGCGCCGATGGCGTAGTACGGGCCATCGATGCGCGCGGTGGAACGCAGGCACAGGTCATGGGTGCCGGTCTGCTTGGGCAGCGGCGCTTCCAGCGAGAACTGCTCGCCCAGAGTCTTGCCGCCCGGCAGCGGGATCCGCGCCAGCAGCTTGCCGTTGCAGTCGCCCAGGTGCACTTCCAGTTCGCCGTGCGCGGTCCGGGCCGGATAGCGCTTGACCTTGACCTGGTCGTGCGCCAGCCCGTAGTTGCGCGCCAGCCGCGCCGCATCGATGCGGATGCTGCGGATGCCGTCCAGGCGCGCGTCGGCATAGCGCCAGCAGCTGCTGAACAGGTCGATGTTGAACACCGGCGTGTCCTTGCCGGGCATGTCCGGCAGCAACGGCACGCGCAGGCCCAGGCTGCCGTCGGCGCAGGAGCTCAGGCCCTGGGTATCGCGGCTGAGCAGGCCGGCGCGGTCGAGGATGCGGGTGCGCGGCGCGGCCAGCACGCTGCCGTCGTCGGCGTAGGTGGCCACGCGCACCGTGGCCGGCAGCGTCACCTCGAACGGCGCCGCGTAACGCGGCGAATCCGCCTTGGGCTCGCTGCCGTCGGTGGTGTAGCGGAAGCTGCCGAACTTGGCCTGGTTGCCGAGCACGATGGTGGCCTTGCCGCTGTCCAGCGCCGCGTTGTCGCCGCCCTGGATGACGATGTCCGGCGCGAACGCGCCGTCGCCGTAGTCGATGCCCAGCGCGCGGTAGCGGTTGAGCTGCGCCGGCAGGCGCTGCAGGAAGCCGTCCCAGCTGCGCGCCGCCATCGGCGACCACGCGGCTTCGGCCAGCGCGCCCAGGCGCGGGAACAGGGCGTGGTCGATGTGCCAGGACGAGGGAATGTACTCGGCCCACAGCGCGGCCTGCGCGCCGAGCACGTGCTTGCTTTCCTCGGCGCTGAGCGCGGCCGGGACCGGATCGAACTCGTAGACCTTCTGCAGCGGCAGCACCGCCAGGCGTCCGTTGGGTTCGTCGCTGCGCGCGCTCTGCAGGTTGTCCAGATACAGCCAGCCGGCCGGCACCAGCACCACGTCGTGGCCCTGCTTGGCCGCCGTCACCGCGCCGTCGACGCCACGCCAGGACATCACCGACGCGCTCGCCGGCAGGCCGCCCTCCAGGATCTCGTCCCAGCCGATCAGGCGCCGGTCGTGCTTGGTCAGGTAGTCCGACAGCTGCTGGTTGAACCAGCCCTGCATCGCATGCGCATCCTTGACCCCCAGCTTGCGCATCTGCGCGCGCACCGCCGGCGAGCGCTCCCACTGGTCCTTGACCGCTTCGTCGCCGCCGATATGGATGTACTGCGAGGGGAACAGCGCCAGCACTTCGTCGAGCACGTCGCGGATGAAGCTCATGCTCTTCTCGTCGGTATCGAACAGGTAGGGATTGACCCCCCAGTCCACCGACACCTTGGGCCGCTGTTTGGTGACGCCGACCAGCTCCGGATACGCCGCCACCGCCGCCTGCGCATGGCCGGGCATGTCCAGTTCCGGCACGATGGTGATGTGCCGCGCGGCGGCATAGGCCACCAGGTCGCGGATCTGGTCCTGGGTGTAGAAGCCGCCGTAGCGGTCGGGCACGCCCTGGGTGCCGGCGCCGGGCGGGGTGCGCCACGCGCCGATCTCGGTGAGCTTGGGATAGCGCTTGATCTCGATGCGCCAGCCCTGGTCGTCGGTCAGGTGCAGGTGCAGCACGTTGAGCTTGTGCTCGGCCATCGCGTCGATCACGTGCTTGACCGTGTCCGGGCCGTGGAAGTGGCGGGCCACGTCGAGCAGCAGGCCGCGCCAGCCGAAGCGCGGCCAGTCGCGGATCTTGACTTCCGGCACGTCCACCTCGCCCTTGCCGGCGTCGGGGGTGAGCAGTTGCCAGGCGCTCATCGCGCCGTAGAACAGGCCGCGTTCGTCGCGCGCCTGGATCAGCATGGTGTTGCCGTCCACGTCCAGCCCGTAGCCTTCCGGCGCCTCGACCGGGGCGTTGGGATTCAGCTGCAGGCGGATCGCGCCGTTGGCCGGAATGGTCTCGGCGCGCACCTCCAGCGCCAGGCCGCGGGTGCTTTCCAGCAGCGCGGCCAGTTGCCGGGCCACGCGCATCGCGACTTCGTCGTCGGTCGGCACCGACAGCGTGCTGCCGGTGCCGATGGTCAGCGTGGCGTCGCCGCGCTTGACCTGCGCCGGCGCCGGGATCAGCGGCAGCGGCGCGGTGTCGGCCGGCTTTGGCGCGGCCGGCGCCGGCGCGGGCGCCGCGGCGGGCTTGGCCGGTTCGGCGGCGACCGGGGCGTCGCGGCCGCAGCCGCTCAGCACGGCGGTGAGGGCGAACAGGGCATATCCCAGCCACGTGCTGCGGGAGGCCGCCGCGGCGCCGGTGTCGGCGGTCGGCGGGCGATCTGGCGTTCGGGGGGGCGCACCTGCTGCAATCATGCGGTCGATCTCGTGCTGTGGGTCCTCTATCGTAGTGGATCAGCGTGATGCGGTCGGCAGTTCGTCCCACACCTTCGGATCCTCGGCGCCCAGCACCCAGCAACTGAAGCCTTCCAGGCCGTACTGCTTCACCAGGTCGTAGCGCGCGCGGAAGCTGCGCGCGTCCGGGCGGAACACCCACTCGCGCATGTCGTCGCGGTAGAAGTAGAACCACGACTCCTGCTCGACCGGATCCCATTGCACGGTGGCGTTCTGCTCGATCGCCAGCGGGAACGATTCGTCCGCGTCGATATAGGCCGCGGCGATGTTCGAGGCCTCGGTGCCGTCCTCCTTGACCGGGTTGCCGGTGTACCAGCGGTAGCCGTAGGTGGCGATGCCCAGCGACAGCTTGTCCTTCGGCACCTGGGTCAGCGCGTAGTCCAGGTGCTTCTTCATCCACACCATGCCGTCGACCGGGCCGGGCGTGGTCCAGCGGGTGTGCTGGTCGTAGGTCATCAGGCTGACCAGATCCACCGCCTGGCCCAGCGCCTTGAGGTCGTAGGCGCCGCGCCAGTACTCCCACATCCACTTGGAAAACGGCCCGCCCTCGGCGTAGCCCGGCGCGTTCGGCACCACCGCCACCGACATCCTGAGCCCGGCCTTGTGCAGCGCCTCGGCGGTCTGCTTGACCATCAGCGTGTAGGCGTCGCGGTCGGTCCAGGCGATGTTCTCGAAATCGAACTGGAAGCCGTAGTAGCCGTGCTTTTTGCCGTGCACCAGCAGCGCGGCGATCATGCGCTGCTTGGCCGCCTCGTCGTGCATCAGCTTGTGGAAGCCGTCGCGGCCGGTGGTCATCGACAGGATCGGCATCACCCGCAGGTTCTTGCGCTTGGCGATGTCGTAGATGTAGGCGTTGGGGGTGCCGTTGACCAGGCCGTTCTGGTCCACGCCGTACCAGGTCGGCACCACCACGTCGATCTTGTCCACGTTGGCCAGGAACGAATTGGTCGATTTCTGCGTGCTCATCAGATAGAACAGCGCGGTCGGGTTCTTGGCCATCGCCGGGGCGCAGACCAGGACCAGGGCGAGCAACAGCCCTGCGAATCGCTTCATCATCGGGGGAATTCCGTTAGCGGGTGGGGGAGGGCAGCGCGATGCGGAACACGTAGGCGTGTTCGCCGGCCGGCTTGGCCGGCAGGGTCAGGTGCAGGCCGTCGGCGCGCTGCTCGAACGGCACCTGCTTGCCGGTGGCGAGCAGGGTCACGCCGCGCACGCCGTCGGCGGGCGTGAGCGAGCGGATCACCGCCTTGCCGTCGGCCGGCCAGCCCAGCTCGATCGCGTACAGCGCGCCGTGGCCGGTGGTGAAGCGGAAATCCTCGGGCGTGTAGGGCTTGGTCTTGGTGTCCTGGAAGGTGCCGCCGACCACTTCGGTGGGGCCTTCGCCGTAGGTGCGCCACGGCTGGCTGTCGTAGATCGCCTCGCCGTTGGTCTTGAGCCACTTGCCGATCGACAGCAGGATGTCGCGCTCGGTGTCGGGGATCGAGCCGTCGGCGCGCGGGCCGATGTTGAGCATCAGGTTGCCGTTCTTGCTGACCACGTCCACCAGCATGTGCACGATGAAGGTGGGGGTCTTGTAGGTGTCGTTCTCCACATAGCCCCACGAGGCGTTGCTGACCGAGGTGTCGGTCTGCCAGTGGGTCGGGTGGATGCCGGTGAGCTGGCCGCGCTCGATGTCCAGCGTGCCGGCGCCTTCCGGGAACGCGCCGAGCTTGTAGTTCACCACCACTCCGTCGCCGCGCGCGGCGCCGTGGTTGTAGTAGTACGCCAGCATGGTCGGCAGGGTGCTGCGGAAGGTCGGGTGCGCGATCCACCAGTCGAAGTAGATCAGTTCCGGGTCGTAGCGGTCGACCAGCTCGGTGGTGCGCGCCAGCCAGTCGTCCAGCCACGCCTGTGACACCGGCGTCCAGTCGTTGGCGACGTCGGCGTCGTCCTTGCCGCGCAGGCGGATCTGCGCCGGGCCGTACAGGCCGGCGTAGCGCGGATCGTTGACGTCCGAGTCGAAGCGGCGGCCGCCATCGAAGAACCAGTTGTGCTCGGCGCGGTGCGAGGACAGGCCGAAATGCAGGCCTTCGGCGCGGATCGCCTTGGACAGCTCGCCGATCACGTCGCGCTTGGGACCCATCCTGGTCGCGGTCCAGTCGGACAGTTGCGAGTCGTACATCGCGAAGCCGTCGTGGTGTTCGGCCACCGGCACCACGTAGCGCGCGCCGGCGTCGCGGAACAGCCTGGCCCAACCCTGCGGATCGAACTTGGGCGCGGTGAACAGCGGGATCAGGTCCTTGTAGCCGAACGTGGACTGCGGGCCGTATTTCTCGCGGTGGTGCGCGTAGTCCTGGCTGTCCTTGGCGTCGGGTTGGTACATGTTGCGCGAGTACCACTCGTTGCCGAAGGCCGGCACCGAGAACACGCCCCAGTGGATGAAGATGCCGAACTTTGCGTTGTCGTACCACTCAGGCGAACGGTACTGCTTCAGCGAGGTCCAGTCCGGGCGCAACGGTCCCTTGCGCGCGCCGGCGGCGGCTTCGCGCACCAGCCGCGCGCGTTCGGGCGCGTACTTGGCGGTGGCCTGCAGCCATTGCTGGTCGATCTGTTCGGGGCTGAGGGTGGTGGCGGTGGGCGCGGTCGGGGACGGCGCATCCGCGGCGCAGGCGGGCATGGCCGCCAACGCGAGAAGAAGGGAAACGCTGCTGGCCAGAGTCTTGCGTACAGCTCCGGCGTGGCGGGATCGGTCCGCGCGCGCGCGGGTCTCGGACGTCATGGCACTGCACTCCTCTGTCGAAACGCGATGCCGGCGCGCGCGAGCCGCCGGACAAAAAAGGGCGCGCCACCGTGGAGGGTCGGTGGCGCGCCAGTGCTACATCAGAACTTGAAGTTCAGCTGCGCCTGGTAGCCGCGGCCGTTCTTGTACATGCCGATCGGCGCGTACTTGACCTCGTTGTACCAGTAGTACGTGGAGTCGAGCAGGTTGGTGGCGCTGACGCTGACGCTCATCCAGTCGTTGATCTCGTACGAGGCGGTCAGGTCCAGCTGCTTGTACTCGTCGGTGAACACGTTCGAATCCAGGCGGCCGATCTGGGTGAAGTACTTGGAACGGTAGCTGTAGTTCACCCGCACCATCCACGGACCGTTTTCCCAGTACGGGATCACGTTGTAGGTATTGCGCGACAGGTACGGCAGGTTAAGGTTGTCATCAGAACTGGACTCGGCATAGGTGTAGTTCGCCTGCAGGCCGAAGCCATAGCCGAATGCCTGCTGGTAGTTCAGTGACGCGCCCTTGACCTTGGCGCCGGTGGCGTTGACCGGACGGGTCACGCTGTACGGCTGGTTGACGATGTTGTTGGTCGGGTCGCTGAGGATCTCGGTGGTTGTGGTGCTGACGATGTAGGAACTGATATCGCGGTAGAACACTTCGGCCGACAGCATGCTGGACGGGGCGAAGTACCATTCGGCGGCCAGATCGTAGTTGGTCGACTCGTACGGCTTCAGGTCCGGGTTGCCGCCGCTGGCAGTCAGGTCGCCGCTGGTGCTGTTGAGCGAGAACGAACCGGCCAGGTCGCTATAGCGCGGACGTGCCATCACCTTGGCTGCAGAGAAACGCAGCACCTTGGTGTCGTCCAAGTCGTAGGCGATGTTGAAGCTGGGCAGCGGCTTCTTGTACTCGTTGCTGACCTGCTGGAAGGTATAGGTCGTGCCGCCATCGTTGGTCTGGTAGTACTGCGACTTGTCCTTGGTATCGGCATAGCGCAGGCCGACGTTGCCGCGGAACTTGCCGGCTTCGAAGTTCATTTGCGCGTACAGGTCGCTGGTGATTTCCTTGACGTCGTAGATCTGGCCGTACTTAGGCGTCAGCGCGGCCTGGGGCAGCGACTTCAGGTATTTGAGGACCGAGTTGAGGTTGGCGGTAGGCCAATTGACCAGATCGCCGCTTGCACCCAGGCCGTCGTACAGGCCGCCGGGCGTGGTGCCAGGGCTGAAGTCGGTGAGGAGTACATCCTGGTTTGCGAAGATCGCATTGCCGCGCGAGTTCTGGCCGTTGTCGTGGTTGATGTACTTGTAGCCCACCAGCACCTTGTTGAACGGACCCCATTGCAGATCGCGGGCCGCATCGAACTGGAAGTACTTTTCCTTGTCCTCAGTGGTGGTGTATTCGACGCCACCGGCCTGCTGGCCGGATGCCAGGCCCCAGTTCGACGCGCTGTTGTCGTCGTAGGTGACGCCGGTATGGCTGCCGTCATAGTTGAAGTTGTAGCCGCCATTCTGCAGCAGGAACTTCATCAGGTACTCAGGGTTCTTGCCGCCGGTCGCCTTGGTGGTGCCCGCCTGCGTGGTGAATACCCAGTTGTCGCCGTACCAGTCGTGGCGCAGGTTCACGCTCTTGGTGGTGACGGTGCTCTCGCGGTAGTTCGTGTCGAGCTGGGCGTAGGGCTGCGCCAGACTGCCGTCGGAAACGGTGGCGGAGGTGATGTAGCCGTTCTGAACATTAGCCTGGGTAACCAAGCGCTGATTGTTGATGCTGACGCTGGGATCGGCGGTCGAAGGCGAGCCGCAGGAGGTACAAACGTAACGCGATTCGCTGAAGTTATTGTACTTGCCTTTGATGTAGATGCCGGTCAGGTTGAACTCGTTCTGCTCGTTCGGCTTCCACTGCAGCGCGCCCTGCAGGCCGTTGCGCTCGCGGGTCTGCTGGAAGTAGGCGCTGTTGATGCCGGCCGGGATCTTGGCAGTAGCAACGTTACCACCGTCGCCCGTGATCGTGGCGGTAGAGGGGATATTGGCGCCGGTACCGTAGCCGAAGAACTCGATGCCGGCGCGCGAAATGTCCTGCTTGTCGTGGGTGGCGGAGATCAACGCGCCGAAGGTCTCGTCGTCGTTCTTCCAGCTCCACAGCGCCGAGCCGCGCGGGTTGCCTTCCTCCGAACGGTCGTTGTAGTTGTAGCCGATCGAGCCGCGGATGGTGTTCTTCGGCAGGTCCAGCGGCTTGCGGGTGTGCACGATCACGGTGCCGCCGATCGAGCCTTCGTCGATGCGCGCTTCCGGGGTCTTGTAGACCTCCATCAGGCCGATGATTTCCGGCGACAGCAGGGTGTAGTTGAAGGTGCGGCCGCTGGTGTCGGTCGGGTTGCCGCCCCAGTCGCCCGAGGCGATGGTCTGGCCGTTGAGCAGCACGCGGTTCAGCGCCGGGTCGGTGCCGTTGATGCTGACCTTCTCGCCTTCGCCGAACTGGCGGTCCACGCTGATGCCCGGCAGGTGCGCCAGCGACTCGGCGGCATTGGTGTCCGGGAACTTGCCGATGTCCTCGGCGCTGATCGCATCGACGATGGAGTTGGCCGAGCGCTTGACCGCCTGGCTCTTTTCCAGCGAGGCGCGGTAGCCGGTGACGGTGATGGTGTCCAGTTCCTGGACGTTCTTCGATTCCGCGCCGGAAGCGGGTGCTTCCTGCGCCATTGCGTTACCGGACAGGTACAGCGCGGCCATGATGCTGATGGCTAACGTGGTGGTGCGGCTATTCATTGGCTAACCTCTGGGTTGGTACGTGGGCATCAGGTGCCAACCGATGTTCCGGTGTGCTGGCCGTTGCCCGGCCTGGTTGGCGCGGCCCCTCGCGGTGGCTGCGCGTCTCGCGTTTCGGTGCGCGTCGTCCGGTCGCTGACGCGGAAGTAGCCGGCCGGCGGCACCGAAGCGCCGGTCCTTCCTTTGTTTCCTGGTGCAAAACCAAATACGGCAATTGGTACATGTCCCGACATTCGTGCTCGCCGGACGGCTGGCGGGCATTGGCGCGAACGATCCGCTTTCCGTTGCGGGGCGCGCGCCGCAGGGCGGCTTCGGTACGCTTGTCATGACGCCGGAACCGCAGTCCGTGCTGGTCCCAGGCCCTGACCCTGTCAGGTCTCGAAGCTGTAAAATTTGTGTGATCCGAGTCTGTATTGGTGCTGACAGCGTTGTCAACACGTTCTTCACGTGATGTTGACGAATCGCGTCGCAATTGCGCTCGGATGCGGCGTGATGGCTTGGTGTGCAATGCCGATGCTGGAGGTAGGTGATTGTCTGAGAAGGGATTTATGCCAAAGGCACAAGCGAAGGACGCGTTCGCGGCCGCGTCCGCAGCGTCCCGCCGATGTGTCGGGCCGGATGCGGCCGCCAACAAATTTGTGCATTGCGGCGAAGTTTTGCGACAGATGTTCACTGGTGGACAGCGCCGCACGGCATGGCTATAACTCGTTCCAACCGGACGCGAATTCCCCCCGATGACGTATTGTGCAAAGAATGAGGAAGACGAGTCGGGGCGAATTCATCTTGACAACGTTGTCAAGGTGATCCGAAACTCGATCGATCAACAGGCCAGTCGGCGCGCGCACTGTGGGGCGCAACGGGAGAACACGTGTCTGCAAGCAGTTCGCCACTAGGAGCGGCCGCCTCGCGCGCCGAGCCGTTCATCGCTGCCGATGTCGGCGGCACGCATGTCCGTATCGGCTTGGTGGCGCGTGGAGACGCGACCGACACCGCGCCGGTCAAGCTGCTGGACTATCGCAAGTACCGCTGCGCCGACTACCCGGGGCTGGCCGAGATCATCGGCGAGTTCCTGTCCGGGGTGAGCGGTCCGGCGCCCACCCGCGGCGTGATCGCCAGTGCCGGCTACGCGCTGGAGGACGGTCGCGTGATCACCACCAACCTGCCGTGGAGCCTGTCGCCGCCGGAGATCCGCGAGCGCCTGGGCCTGCAGGCGTTGCATCTGGTCAACGATTTCGAGGCGGTGGCCTACGCGGCGGCGTCGATGGACGCCAGCGAGGTGCTGCACCTGACCGGCCCGCGCACGGCGCAGCGCGGCCCGGCGCTGGTGATCGGTCCGGGCACCGGGCTCGGCGCGGCGGTGTGGATCCCGGCCAACGGCGGTGCGGTGGTGTTGGCGACCGAAGCCGGCCATGCCGCCTTGGCGTTCGGCAGCGAGCTGGAGATGGCCATCGCGCAGCGGCTGCTGCGCACGCGCAGCTACGTGCCGGTCGAGCACCTGCTGTCCGGTCCTGGGCTGCTCAATCTCTATCACGTGGTGTGCGAACTGCGCGACGCCATGCCGGCGCATACCACGCCCAGCGACGTCACCGCGGCTGCACTGGCCGGCCACGACGCGCTGGCGCGCGAGGCGCTGGCGGCGTTCTGCGGCCTGCTCGGCAGCGTGGTCGGCGACATGGCGCTGATGTACGGCATCCAGAGCGGCATCTATCTGGCCGGCGGGTTCCTGCCGCAGATCGGCGAGTTCCTGCTCGCCAGCGAGTTCGTCGCGCGCTACTTGAACAAGGGCGCGATGCGCCCGGCGCTGGAACAGATCCCGGTGAAGCTGGTGGAGCACGGCCAGCTCGGCGTGATCGGCGCGGCCAACTGGTTCCTGCAGCAGCCCCGATAGTACGTTCCGGCCCGCGCCGGCCGCATTGGCGAAAGGGGGCCGTGCCGTCGATGGCGCGCGGCGTTTCTGTGATCGCTCGCCGCGGCTGAAAGGATCCTCGCATCTCGCGTTCGCGCTCGGCGCGATCGGGCATCACCGCGATGTGCCGTTTTCTGTCGCGGCTGAAGCCGCTCCTACACAAGCCCGCACTGCTCGCTTTTGTAGGGGCCGTGCCGTCGATGGCGCGCGGCGTTTCCGTGATCGCTCGCCGCGGCTGAAAGGATCCTCGCATCTCGCGTTCGCACTCGGCGCGATCGGGCATCACCGCGGTGTGCCGTTTTCTGTCGCGGCTGAAGCCGCTCCTGCACAAGCCCGCACTGCTCGCTTTTGTAGGAGCGGCTTCAGCCGCGACAGAACGATGAAGCGGTCACGATGGCAAAACGCCCATGGAAGACGCGGCATCCACGCGAGCGGCGCCCTCGTCTCGCCGCATCGGCAGGGCCGTGGCTTGCCGCTGCGGCGTCACTGGCGCCTTTCGGTCGCCACCGGCCGTTCGTGAAATCGCTTGGCAGCGACCGCAAGCGCCGGCGCAGCGGCGCTCGCGGGTGGCGCGATGACGCATGGCGGGCGCCGATGCCGCCGCCATCGCCGCGTCCTACAGCGTGAAATGCACGCTGAGCATGTAGCCGCGTCCGTTCTTGTACAGATAGTAGGGCTGGCTCTTCTGGCCGACGTAGCTGTAGTAGGTCTCGTCGAGCAGATTGCTGCCTTCCAGTTGCAGCTTGATCTTGTCGGTGATCGCATAGGACACCGACGCGTCGAGTTGGGTGAATGCATCGGTCATCTGGTTCGCGCCCAGGCGTCCGATCTGGGTGAAGTAGGCCGAGCGCCAGCCCAGGGTCAGCCGTGCCTCCCAGGGTCCCTTCTCGAAGTACGGGCTGAGGTTGTAGCTGTTCTTGGAGTTGTAGGGCAGGTTGTAGTCGCCCTGGGTCTCGGCCTTGGAATAGGTGTAGTTCGCCGCCACGCCGAAGCCGCCGCCCAGTTCCTGCTGGTAGCTCAGCGACACGCCCTTGACCTTGGCCGCGCCGGAATTCTGCGGCAGCGTCACCTCATAGATGTCTTCGCGGTCATAGGTATTGTTGTGCAGCGGCTGCCGCACCAGGGTCTGCAGGATGTAGTTGGAGATGTCGCGGTAGAACAGTTCGCCGGCCAGCACGCTGTTGGGCGCGAAGTACCACTCCAGCGAGGCGCCGTAGTTGGTGGAGCGGTACGGATCCAGCGCCGGGTTGCCGCTGCTGGCGGTGAGCTTGTTGTCGTCGGCGTTGACGTAGGGCGTCAGGTCCGCGTAGCGCGGGCGGGCGATCACCTTGGCCGCGGCGAAGCGCAGGATCAGCGCATCGGACAGGTCGTAGGCGACGTTCAGCGACGGCAGCCATTCGCCGTAGGACGTGTTGTAGCGCACCGGCGCGTAGGCGCTGCCGTCGTACCGGTAGCCGCCGATCGCGTCGCGGGTGTTGACGTAGCGCACGCCGATGTTGCCGCGGTAGTTGTCGCCGGAGAAATCCGCCTGCAGGTAGGCGGCGCGGTTGCGCTCGACCACGTCGAAGCTGCTGCCGTAGCTGGGCGCGAGCGTGTCGCTGCCGGGCAGGCCGCCGACGTAGTCCACCAGCGCGCCGGGGCTCTGCCGCGGCCAGTGGCGCATGTCGTCGCTGACCGACAGGCCGTCCAGATAGCCGCCGGGCGTGTTGCCACCATAGACCGCGGCCAGCGTGGTCGCCGGATCGGCGGGGAAGCTGTCGTAGTACATGTCCTGGCCGGTGCGGTGGCGGGTGGCCTTCGCCCCCAGCCGCAGCGTGGTGATCGGGCCCCAGTCCACGTCATGGTCGAAGTCGAACTGCGCGTAGCGTTCCTTGTCCAGGTTGGGGTAGCGGTTGACGGTGGCGCCGATCACCGACATGGCCTCCAGGTCGGATGGCGGCACGGCGTAGTCCACGCCGACCCTGCGGTGGTCGATGGCGTAGTCGTAGGCGCCGTTGCCGCGGAAGGTGAGGCCGTAGATGCGGTCGGCGCCGCCGGCCGAGCGGGTCGCGCCGACCTGGCCGGAGACGTTCCAGCCATCGCCGTGCCAATCGCCGCGCAAGGTGTTGCTGCTGGTCTTGACCGTGGTGTTGCGCACGTAGGAATCGAGGATGGTTTCGGCGCCATCGCCGTAGGCGCCGGAGGTGGCGACGCCGTCGACCACGCCGAGCGCGGTGCCGTTGGCCGGGATGAAGTTGGCGTAGCGGCTCTGGTTGACGTTGTCGAAGGTCTCCTCGACGTACAGCCCGGTATAGGTCAGCTCGAACGCGTCGTTGGGCTTCCACTGCAAGGCGCCGGTGACGCCGTCGCGCTTGCGGGTCTGGGTGAACAGCGCGCTGTTGATCGCGGTGGGGTAGACGCCCTGCTTGCCGGCGGCCACCGCGTCGGGGAAGCCGGCGCCCTGGATGTCGCTGTAGCCGAAGATCTCCACGCCATCGCGGCGCAGCACGCGCTCGGAATGCATCACCGAACCCAGCACGCCGAGCGTGCCGGCATCGTTCTTCCAGTTGTAGAGCAGCGAGGCGTTCGGCTTGCCGTCCTTGGAGCGGTCGTTGTAGCCGTAGCTGACGCTGCCGGTCAGCAGGTTGCTGTCCAGCTCCAGCGGCTTGCGCGTGTGCAGGATCACGGTGCCGCCGAGGCTGCCTTCGTCGATGCTGGCCTGCGGGCTCTTGTACACCTCGGCGCTGCCGATCACTTCCGGCGCCAACAGCGAATAGTTGAATGAGCGGCTGTCCGGATTGTTCGGGTCGCCGCCCCAACTGGTGGAGGCGATGCTCTGGCCATTGAGCAGCACCCGGTTCAAGGCCGGGTCGGTGCCCAGGATCGAGACCTTCTCGCCTTCGCCGAACTGGCGATCGACGCTGACCCCGGGCAGGTGCGACAGCGATTCGGCGACGTTGGCCGCCGGGAACTTGCCCACGTCCTCGGCCGAGATCGCATCGACGATCGCGTCGGCATTGCGCTTGACGTTGAGCGCCTGCTGCAGGCTGGCGCGGTAGCCGGTGACCTTGACCGCGTCCAGTTCCTGCACCGCCGGCGCTTGCGCGGTGGTGCCGGGGGCATTCTCGGGCGGCGCGGTGCCGTCACCCTGTTGCACGGGAGTCTGCTGGGCGAGGGCGCCGACGGGCGCGGCCAGGACGCCGGCGACGGCGAAGGCCAGGGGAGCGAGGCGGATGCGATTCACGTGGGCGGTCTCCGAAAGTGCATGGACACGAAAGGCCCGTCGCGATGGCGGCGGGCAGGCGGCGCCATCGGCCTGGATCCGGGGCGATGGGCAAATGCGACAAAGCGGTGGGGTCGGCCTGCCGCCACGTGGCGCGGGCGGATTCGAACGCGCTTGGCGGTGTGACGTACGGATGTGCGGGCGAGAAGCGGCGCTGGCGACGCCGCGACAGGCGCGAGGGCGTCGAGCGACGCAGCGAGAGGCGAGGCGTGCGCGGTCGCATGCGGCCAGGCGGATGACGTCACGACCGGCGATTCCGTCCTGAATTTCGATCGATCCAAATCGGGAATGCCCCGCGCTGGCTCAGGAGTGCCGGACTGTGTCGCGCCTGTCCTTCGTTGTCAACGATGTCGCGATCGCGCAAATTCCAGGAATGCGATGCCTTCTGCGCTTAAATACGTGGAAAGTTGGATTCCAGGTCGATCACGGCGCGGCATGCCGATATCGGCGCTGTCTACACGGTTTTGTGCGCCGTCTCACAGGTCGCCGCCATGCGCCTGCAGTGCGGCGATCGCGGCCAGCCCCGCGGTTTCGGTACGCAGGATGCGTGGCCCCAGGCGCAGGCCGGCGAAGCCGGCGGCCTGCAGCGTGGCGCGATCGCGCGGCGACCAGCCGCCTTCCGGGCCGATCGCGATCGTCGCGGCATGGCCGGCGAGGTCCAGCGTGCGCAGCCGGTGTTCGCCTTGCGGATCGAGGGTGAGCTTCAGCGGCGTGTCGGCCACCGCCGCGGCGGCGTCGGCCAGTGCCAGCGGCGCGGACAGGTGCGGCACGCGCGCGCGGCCGGACTGTTCGCACGCCGACACCACCACGCTGCGCCAGTGCGCCACGCGCTTGTCCGTGCGCGCGGCGTCCAGTTTCACCTCGGTGCGTTCGGCCCAGACCGGCACGATCGCGGCCACGCCCAGTTCGGTCGCCTTCTGCAGGATCAGGTCCATCTTCTCGCCGCGCGCCACGCCCTGCAGCAGGGTGATCGCCAGCGGCGATTCGTTGTCGGCCGGCCGCGCCGCGCCGATCCGCGCGCTGGCGCCGCGCTTGCCGACCTGCAGCAGTTCGGCGTCGTAGTCGCAGCCGTCGCCGTTGAACAGCACGCAGCGGTCGCCCTCGCGCAGCCGCAGCACGCGCAGCAGATGCCCCGACACGTCCTCGGGCAGGCTCAGGTCGTCGCCTTCGCGCAGCGGCAGATCCACATGGCAGCGGGTCAGGCGCATGCGACGGCCTCGTCGATCGCGGCCAGGGTGGTCTCGGCCAGCAGCGTCAGTTGCGCGTCGTCCACGCAGTACGGCGGCATCCAGTACAGCACGTCGCCCAGCGGGCGCAGCACCACGCCGCGCTCCAGCGCGGCGCGGTAGGCGCGCAGGCCGACCCGCGCGGCGCTGGGGAAGGGCGTGCGCTTGTCGCCGTCGCGGGTGAGTTCGAAGGCCACCACCATGCCGGCCTGGCGCACGTCGGCCACGTGCGGATGCTCGGCGAACGGGGCCGACAGCGCGCGCATGGTCTCGGCGGTGCCGCGGTTGTGCGCGATCACGTCGTCCTCGCGCAGGATCCGCAGCGACGCCAGCGCCGCCGCGCAGGCCAGCGGATTGCCGGTATAGCTGTGCGAGTGCAGGAAGGCGCGCTCGCGGCTGTCGTCCAGGAACGCGTCATATAAGTGTTGCGTGGCCAGCACCGCCGACAACGGCAGGAAACCGCCGGTCAGGCCCTTGGACAGACACAGCAGGTCCGGCATCACCCCGGCCTGCTCGCAGGCGAACAGGGTGCCGGTGCGGCCGAAGCCGGTGGCGATCTCGTCGGCGATCAGGAACGCGCCGTTGGCGTCGCACAGCTCGCGCGCCCGGCGCAGATAGGCCGGGTCGTACATGCGCATGCCGCCGGCGCACTGCAGGCGCGGTTCCAGGATCACCGCGCAGATCTCGCCGGGATGGCGGTCGAACAGGTCGGCGAGCGCGTCGGCGGCGGCATCGGCGCGCTCCCGCGCGGTCTGCCCCGGCGCGGCCAGGTAGGCGTCGGGCGAGGGCGCGAACAGCGCTTCGGCCAGCAGCGGCGCGTACACCCGCCGGTACAGCGGGATGTCGCCCACCGCCAGCGCGCCGATGGTCTCGCCGTGGTAGCCGTTCTCCAGCGCGACGAAGCGCGTGCGGTGCATCTCGCCGCGGTTGCGGAAGTAGTGGAACGCCATCTTCAGCGCCACCTCGACCCCGGCCGAG
>Ga0105251_10000609_pt1 | contig 32817 bp, 27 predicted proteins | sample KBSS64metaG_FD_80424 | JGI IMG/M metagenome (GOLD analysis project Ga0105251, IMG submission 80424) | Switchgrass rhizosphere microbial communities from Kellogg Biological Station, Michigan, USA - KBS S6-4 metaG | ecosystem: Host-associated > Plants > Roots > Rhizosphere > Soil | place...
GACTCGCGCAAAGCCGATGGCTCGCCGATGCGCGCGAGGAAATCGCCGCCGCGATTCGAACGTCCGATGAAACGTGGCTCCATGACATGAGCATGCGCTGGGGATGCCGCCTCGCGATGCTCGTCGCCGATTTCAGCGTGCGCGTGATGCTCCGCGAAGAAGGCATTGTCATGAAGCTGGAGCCGCCATCGGCCATGGATGGCGCGCTCATCGACGGCGACGACGGCAGACCGGATTCCCTTGCCCGCGCCGCCTGGATCAAGCTGTCGAAATTCGAAGAGCACGCGACCGCCGTTCTCGAGGCGAGCGCGCTCATTCAGGGCGACGCGCAATGCAACGCCTGCCACGAAACCGTTCTCGCGTGGCGTCAGATGCTCATTGCGGCGAACGAGTGGCCGAGAGAGGAAGCCGACCCTTACATCAGCCACGCATGCCGGCCGATATTGAAGCGGTTCATGAAGCTCGCTTCGTGCGCGACCGGCGGAAAGCAATTCGATCTCGCACGCGAAGGTGACTACGATGAGGCGTGGCGAGAGTTCGAAAACTTCTGCACCGACGAACGCGCTTTGGCCGTGACAGAATGGGGCCGCAAATATCGGCATCGGCAAGATGCGCCAGTCGAAAGCGCGTCGATGCCGCCTTCATACGCGACTGACAAAGGCATTCGGCCTGCTGCCTGATCGACGGTAAAGCGCCGGCGCTCAGAAGCGATGGCGCAGGCCGACCGTCGCTTCGACCTGGTTGCTCGTGGATGACGGCGCCGTGAGACCGTTGATCCACGCGACGCCCAACGGCGAGTTGCTGCTCGCGCTCACGCCTTGCCAGACACCTTGCACATAGACATCGGTGCGTCGCGAGAAGCTATAGCCCGCCATCGCGCTGACCTGGTTCCAGTGCGGATTGCCCGCGCCCGCGAGGCCGCCCGCGCGCGAATACGTGTAGGCGGCGGACAGTTCGACCGCCGGGGTCAGCGCATAGCGCAAATTGCCTTCGAAGTTTTGAACGTGCGTGCTCAAACCGGTCTGGAACAACTGCGTCAGATTGGTTTGCGTGTAGACGAAGCCCGCCACCGCCGGGCCGAACGCATAGTTCACGCCCGCGCCCCACGTCTGCTGGCGGCTCGACAGTGCGCCCAGCGGTACGGCGGTTGTCGTGAGCGCGCCGATCAGCGAGGAGCCGGTCGTATCGGTGACGGCGCCGTTTGCGTTGAGTTGTCCCGGTGTCGCGGCGTCGCTGTTGAGCTGCAGGAAACCCGCGCCGAAATTGAGCGGTCCCCACAAATACGAAATGCCGAGGCTGTATGCGCGATTGTTCGAAAAACCGCCAGACTGATTGGAGAATCCATATAACGCCCCGAGTTTGAATCCCGCAAAATCCGGGCTCTGATACTTCACGGCGTTGTTGATCTGAAATGAATCGTTGAGATTATCGATATCGAACGGATGCGCGAAGTGCGTGCCGCCATACTCGGTGCCCGTCAATGAAAGCGGCGCGACAAAGTCCACCATGTCGTCGGTCTGGCGGCCGAACGTGAGCACGCCGTAATCGCGGCTCGACAAACCGACATAGGCCTGACGATTGAAGATGCGGTTGCTCGACGTGTACTGGCCATTGTTAAGGTTGAAGCCGCTTTCCAGATTGAAGATGGCTTTCAATCCCGCGCCCAGATCTTCCGCGCCGCGCAAACCCCATCGGCTGTACTGGACCGGGCCGCTTTTCAATTCCCAGTTGCTGTGCCCGCTGCCGGTCGTGTTGATCTGACTGTTCGAATAAGTAATGCCCGCGTCTATGAGACCGTAGAGCGTGACGCTGCTTTGCGCATGGGCCGCGCCGGCGAGCGTGAACATCGTCGTCGCGCCGGATATAAGCAACTTGTTCATTTGCCTGGGCTCCATCGATCACGAGAAAACACGCAGTGCTTCCCCCACTTTATGCGACTGAATCGGCAACCGGCAACCTCAAAATTTCGCGCGGGAAAGTGAAGTATGCGAACGCTCAGAAATCGCGGCGCACGGAAAAAGTCATGGCCTTTTCGTGCTCGTGATTCACACCCAATTGCGGGTTGGCGGAAAAATGCCAGTCGTCGTCAGGCGTGGTGTCGTCGCGCGGACGCACCGGAACAGGAACCGAAGTCGGCGAAGAGGGCAGCGGCGAAACGCGGGCGAGTTGACTCAGATCAGGATGGACGCTTTTGTCGTACTTCGACAACGTTACGGCGTCCAACGCGTCCTGAGTGCCTTTGAAACCATATCGCGAATGATGAGGCTTGGCGGCAGTATGAGCGCCTGCGGTCGAGACGACGGCCGGATAGGGAAAGAACAGCACATCCGCAGCGACTCGCTGAATAGGGTTCAATCGAGTTTGCTCACTGGCTGATGCAAAGTTGCCGACTAGAAAAGCCACGATGCCGGCGACCCAATATCTACTGATATGGCGTGTCATCGAATGCCTGCAAGACGCTACGGTGGTAAGAAAGCCCAGCGTTGTTAAATCATTTTAATTCATTTGACGGCGTACTGGATGGCAATACTGTCATTGAAGAAATAGTGTCTCGGGAATGAGTCACCTCGATTGCGCGCATACGCACGGCACCGACAAGCCGGAAATCGCGCAATGGCTATGGCCGTTCCGATTCAGGGCGATTCCCGTAGCACACGGAGTTCCGGCTGCACGGCGCCGTCGGTTGCATGTCGGGCTTGCGCCTGAGCGCGCTCGTCGGGGCGTGTGCGCGCGTCGCGTGCGTCCGGCGACGCATGAAGCTGCATCTGCGGCAACAGCATTTCGATGCCTGCTTCATCCATCTTGAGCTTGAGCCTTGCATTGAACGCACGCGCCACGCTCCATTGCTGTAGCGGCCGCGTCTTGATCTGCCCTTTCACCACGATGCAGTTCGCCTCGAAACGATCGAGGCCCCACACGTCGACCGGCGCCAGTATCTCGTTGCGAAAGCGAAAGTCGCTGCTCAGATCGGCGCCAACTTCGGCGATCATGCGCGTGATGTCGTCCAGTTTCGCGGAGAACGGTACGCGGACCTCGAATACCGCATTGGCGAAATCGCGCGACAGGTTCTTCACGATCTTGATCTGCGAGAACGGAATGGTGTGAACCGCGCCTTGCCCGTCGCGCAGGCGAACCGTGCGGATCGTGAGGTCCATCACGGTGCCGGCATGGCCGCCGTCGATATCGATCCAGTCGCCGACCGAGATCGTCTCCTCGACGATGATGAAGAGCCCCGTGATCAGATCGGTGACGAGCGACTTCGCGCCGAAGCCGACCGCGAGACCGATCACGCCCGCGCCGGCGAGCAGCGGCGTCAGATTGATGCCGAGACTCGCGGCCGCGACGATGGCCGCGAGGCTCGCGACCGTCACGAAAATCGCGTTGCGCACGAGCGGCAGCATGGTCCGTGCGCGCACGCCGGGACTGAGCGCCTTGTTGCGCGAGCTATTCGGGCCGAGCGCTTCGAGAATCACCGTGTCGATGATGATCCAGATGAACCACGCGCCGAACACTGTCGCAACGACCGCGATCAGCGCGTGTCTGAAACCGGGTGTCATCGCGCTGTGCTTGATGAGCCGCGCGATCGGTCCGCTCCAGAGTTCCAGTTCGAAACGCAGGTAGGCGAGCCAGATCAGGAGCACGACCAGCGTGCACCCAAAGTGCAGGAGCCGCGTCAGATGCGGCGCGCGGCGGCGCGCACGCGTGTCGCGCCGGCGCGTCAGATGCAGCAGCAGCGCGGAGGCGAACAGCGTGAGCACGAGCAGCGCCGCGCTGAGCAGCGACGGCCGCAGCACGTCGCCTTCGGCACCGCGTCCGTCGATGATCGCGACGACCGACGCGACCGCGATCAGCAGTATCGGGATATGCCACAGCGACGCGAGGATATCGAGCGCTTCGGTTGCGAACTGATGATCGCGTCTGCGTGCATACGGGCGATTGCGAATCAGATGCGTGACGGGCCGCCTGTAAGCGAGCGCGAAATAGCCGGAGAGCAACGCCGCGGCGAGACTGGCGAAGGTCGACACGATGCCCGCGAGATTCGGGCCGAGCTGGCGCATGACATCGGCGTTGGCGGTCGCATCGCCGAGCGCGCCGCATGCGCCGATCACGAAGAGCGGCCAGGTTGTGCGCGCAAGCAGTTGCTGCACGGCGACGCGACGATGCGCCGTGCTGAACACTGAGAACACGATCATGCAGATTGCCGAGAAGATGGCGCCCGCGACGATCGCATAAGCAATGACGAGCCCGAGCGTGCGGCCGAGCGCATCGGGCATCGAGTGCCCGAAGATCAGCACCGCGAGGAATGCGACGACCCACGGCCCGGTCTGTCGCAACGCGAAAGCGAGCAGTTGCGTCGACGTAGGATTCGGCGCAAGCGTGACGTTCCTGCCGAAGCGCGCGAAGATGCGCCGCTGAATGCGAATCAGCACGAACGCGCACAGCCCCCAGCCCGCGAGCGTCGCGCCCATTGCCGCAAGGATCTTGCCGAAGCTCTCGCCTCGCGCACCCGTGACGACGGCCCGCAACTCGCTTGCAGCGGCGCTCGAACGGACCGCCCAGGCACGCAAGGGCGTGAGGCCTCCACTCAGATTCGTTTCGACCGATGCAATGCCCGATGCGATCGCGCCGAGCAGATCGGTATTGGCGGGTGCGGGCGTGGCCGGCGCGGCCTTCTGCGTCGCGTCACGCAGCATCTTCAGTTGCGCGACGAATGCGCTGCGTTGCGCATCGTTGTCGAGCGTGCCGATGAGGCTGTTCAGCGAACGCTCCATTTCGGCCTGACTCGCGGGTGAAGGCGCAGAGGCAGCCGGCGCTTCGGAGGCCGGCTGTGGCGAGATGAACTTTTGCATCGCGGCAGGCAGCGGCGCGGCCATTGCGGGCGAGAGGCACGCCGCGCATCCGATGCAGACTCCGAGCGCGATCATCCATGCTCGAGCGCCAGTCAGGACATGCCCCGCTCTTACGCGCCGCGCGAATGCGCTCATGGAGATTCCCTCCAGGATGTCATCCCCGTTCCGCGAGATCGCAAGCGAACTCGAAACACTGCAAGCGCGGCCTCTGCGGCTCTCGCGCAAAGATTAGCGTATCGAGCTCATCCGTGCCACGGGCGATGCATGCTGGCAAAAAGCGCGTTCATCGCGATCTCGCCAGCAAGTCGAGCCGTCTTAGTCGGCTGCGGCGCTCAACACGACGCGCCGGAAGAACTGCGCAAGCACGTCCTCGGCGAATTGCGCCGGCACCGATTGCGGGTCGGAGGAATAGAAGAACTGCACGCCGTCGCACAGCGCGATGAGGCCGAGCGCCATCTGTTCCGGCGGCATCGTGAGCGGCGTGCCCACGCGCTCGGAGAATGCCCTGATGTAATCGGTCGTGGTCTGCCGCAGCTCGCGCATCAGCGCATTGAAGCTCGCGCGGAATTTGGCGTCGCGGCTCGCGTGCAGCTTCGCTTCGACCCACAGCAGGAAACACGCGTTGTTCTGATAGCACTCGCTGTAGTACTGCAGCACGCGCGCTTCCATGTCGGCGCGCGAGGCCTCGCCATCCTCGAAGATCGTGGAGAGGCGCTGCATGATGGTGTCGTGATCGCGCTTGAGCACTTCGAGCAACAACTCGGCCTTGCTCGAAAAGTTCGAATAGAACGCGCCGCGCGTATAGCCCGCGTCGGCAGCCACATCCTCGACGCTCGATGCACCGAATCCTTTCTGCGTGAAAACCGTCTGCGCAGCGTCGAGCAGACGCTGGCGCGTCTGGTCACGGCTCTGCTCGCGAGTGAGACGTACAGGTTTCATGCGCGAAGTGTAGCATCGCGCGCCTTACAAATCCGTCTTTGCATTCGAATACATGACTGTATTAGAATTCACTTCGTATTCGCGTCCGGGTCTTCGAAACCCTTGCCGGGCGGGGGCTACAAGTCGATGTCTTGAACCGCCCCGCTTCCGCTCGGTTCTCTGAATTATCGCCGGATCACCCTTTCCCTTGCTTCGCCCATGAGCCGCGCGCAGCCGTTTCGAGCTCGCGGCCCCATGCCCTTGCGGGCGCCGAGGTTCCTGTGAAGCTCTTGCACTCACCCGCGTCGGCCGTGGCGCGCGCGGCATTCGTTCCTATCGTCTGTGTAATGCTCTTCGCCTGCAAGCGGCATGAAGCGCCCGCACCCGCGCCGCGCCCGGTCGTCGCCGTCGCGGCGCAAGCGGACGGTCACGCGAATGCATCCAGCTTGCCCGGACAGATCCAGTCGCGCTATTCGACGCCGCTTTCCTTTCGCATCAACGGCAAGATTCTCGAGCGGCGCGTGCGCCTCGGCGACAGCGTGAAGGCAGGGCAAGTCGTCGCCCGGCTCGATCCCGCCGACGTCGAGAAGAACAACGCGAGCGCCCGCGCGCAGCTCGACGCCGCCGAACATCAGCTCGTTTATGCGAAGCAGCAACTCGATCGCGATCGCGCACAGGCCGCGGAGCATCTCATCGCGCCCGCGCAGCTCGAACAGACGCAGAACGCCTATGCCTCCGCGCTCGCGCAGCGCAATCAGGCGCAGCAGCAGGCGGGACTGTCCGCCGATCAACTCCGCTACGCGACACTCGCCGCCGATCACGCGGGCGTCATCACCGCCGAGCAGGCCGACACCGGCCAGAACGTCACGGCGGGCCAGGCCATCTACACGCTTGCCTGGAGCGGCGATATCGACGTGATCTGCGACGTGCCCGAAGCCGCGCTCGGCGCGTTCGCCATAGGCAAGGAGGCCAGCGTGCGGCTCGCGGCATTGCCCGGGCAAACCTTCAGGGCGCGCGTGCGCGAGCTCTCGCCCGCCGCCGACACGCAAAGCCGCACCTGGCGCGCGAAGCTCACGCTCGAAGCACCGACACCCGACGTGCGCCTTGGCATGACCGCGGATATCGCGTTCGCCGGGTCCAATGGCGCGAAGGGCGCATTCACCATTCCATCGACGGCGCTGTTCCACGACAACGGCCATCCCGCCGTATGGATCGTCAAACAGCCGGGCGATGCGCTCGAACTGAGGCGCGTCGAAGTCGCGCGCTACGGCGAGCGCACGGTGACGCTCGCGGGCGGCATCGAAGCGGGCGAGCGCATCGTGTGGCAAGGCGTGCATACGGTGTCCGCAGGAGAAAAAGTGCGCGTCGTCGCGCCGCTGCATCCCGAGGACTTCGCGTCATGAGCGACACTCGCGAAGACGACAACGCGCATCGACACGAGGAAGGCCGCTTCAATCTCTCGGCGTGGGCGCTGCGGCATCGCGCGCTCGTCGTGTTTCTCATCGCGATGGCGACGATCTTCGGCATCCTCGCCTACACGCGGCTCGCGCAGTCGGAAGATCCGCCCTTCACCTTCCGCGTGATGGTGATCCGCACGTTCTGGCCGGGCGCGACCGCGCGTCAGGTGCAGGAAGAAGTGACGGACCGCATCGCGCGCAAGCTGCAGGAAACGCCGTACACCGATTTCATGCGCAGCTATTCGCGCCCCGGCGAATCGCTCATCTTCTTTCAGATGAAGGATTCCGCGCCCGCGAAGGACGTGCCCGAAGAGTGGTATCAGATCCGCAAGAAAGTGGGCGATATCGCCGCGACCTTGCCGCCCGGCGTGCAAGGCCCGTTCTTCAACGACGAATTCGGCGACGTCTACACCACCATCTACGCGCTCGAAGGCGACGGCTTCTCGCCCGCGCAACTGCACGATTACGCCGATGCCTTGCGCACGGTTCTATTGCGCGTGCCGGGCGTCGCGAAGATCGATTACTTCGGCGATCAGGAAGAGCGCATCTACGTCGAGCTTCCCAACACGACGCTCACGCGCCTGAACATCTCGCCGCAGCAGATCGCGCAGGCCATCGACGGGCAGAACGCCGTCTCGGCCGCGGGCGTGCTGACGACGCCCAACGACCGCGTGTTCGTGCGCCCGAGCGGGCAATTCAAAAGCGTGGACGCGCTCGCCGATACGCTCATCAACGTGAACGGCCGCTCGTTCCGACTCGGCGACATCGCGACGATCAGGCGCGGCTACATCGATCCGCCCGCCACCCAGATGCGCTCGGCGGGCACGCCCGTGCTCGGCATCGGCATCACGATGCAGCCGGGCGAGGACGTCGTGCGTCTCGGCAAGTCGCTCGACGAAGCGATGATCAAGTTGCGTGCGCAACTACCCGCGGGACTGAAGCTCACCGAAGTCTCCAGCATGCCGCACGCGGTCTCGCATTCCGTCGACGACTTTCTCGAAGCCGTCGCCGAAGCGGTCGTCATCGTGCTGATCGTGAGTCTCGTTTCGCTCGGCGTGCGCACGGGCATGGTGGTCGTGATCTCGATTCCGATCGTGCTCGCCGTCACTGCGCTCTTCATGTATCTGTTCGACATCGGCCTGCACAAGGTCTCCCTCGGCACGCTGATTCTTGCGCTGGGTCTTCTCGTCGATGACGCGATCATCGCCGTCGAGATGATGGCCGTGAAGCTCGAACAAGGCTGGAGCCGCGCGCGCGCCGCCGCGTTCGCCTACACGAGCACCGCGTTCCCGATGCTGACCGGCACGCTCGTCACCGTCGCGGGCTTCCTGCCGATCGCGCTTGCGAAATCGAGCACCGGCGAATACACGCGTTCGATCTTCGAAGTGTCGGCAATCGCGCTGATCGCTTCGTGGCTCGCGGCGGTCGTGCTGATTCCGTTGCTCGGCTACAAGCTCCTGCCCGAACGGAAGAAGGAAGCGCATCTGCCGGACGACCACGAACACGATATCTACGACACGAAGTTCTACGGACGCCTGCGACGCTGGGTCGGCTGGTGCGTGAAGCGGCGTTTCATCGTGCTCGCGATCACGGTCGTGCTCTTCGTCATCGCGATGGCCGGCTTCACGATCGTGCCTCAACAGTTTTTCCCGAGCTCGGACCGTCCCGAACTGCTGGTCGACGTCAGATTGCAGGAAGGCGCATCGTTCGAAGCGACCTTGCGCGAAGCGAAGCGGCTCGAAGAAGCGTTGAAGGGACGCGAAGAAATCGACCATGTCGTGAGCTTCGTCGGCACCGGCGCGCCGCGATTCTATCTGCCGCTCGATCAGCAATTGCCGACGCCGAACTTTGCGCAGTTCGTCGTCACCGCGAAGTCGGTGCAAGCGCGTGAGGCGCTCGCGCGCTGGCTCGATCCGATGTTGCGTGAGCGCTTCCCTGCCGTGCGCACGCGTTTGTCGCGGCTGGAGAACGGTCCGCCCGTCGGCTATCCGGTGCAGTTTCGCGTGAGCGGCGACGATATCGGCACCGTGCGTCACATCGCCGAACAGGTTGCCGCCGACATGCGCGCCGATGCGCGCACGGCCAACGTGCAGTTCGACTGGGACGAGCCTTCGGAGCGTTCGGTGCGCTTCGAGATCGATCAGCAGAAGGCGCGCGATGCGGGCATCTCGTCGCAGGACGTCGCGAGCTTTCTCGCCATGACGCTGACCGGCACCACGGTCACGCAGTATCGCGAGCGCGACAAGCTCATCAGCGTCGATTTGCGTGCGCCGCGTGCCGAGCGCGTCGATCCCGCGCGGCTCGCCACGCTCGCGATGCCGACGCCGCACGGGCCGGTGCCGCTCGGCGCGCTGGGACGCGTCGTCGATACGCTCGAATACGGCGTGATCTGGGAACGCGACCGCCAGCCGACCATCACCGTGCAATCGGACGTGAAGGGCGATGCGCAGGGCATCGACGTGACGCACGCCATCGACACGAAGCTCGACGCGATGCGCCGCGCGCTGCCGGTCGGTTATCGCGTCGAAGTGGGCGGCTCGGTCGAGGAAAGCGGCAAGGGCCAGGCTTCGATCAACGCGCAGATTCCGGTGATGGTGATCGTCGTGCTGACGCTTCTGATGATCCAGTTGCAGAGCTTCTCGCGCGTGATGATGGTCGTGCTCACCGCGCCGCTCGGACTGATCGGCGTCGTGGTGACGCTGCTCGCATTCGGCAAGCCGTTCGGCTTCGTCGCGATGCTCGGCGTGATCGCGATGTTCGGCATCATCATGCGCAACTCGGTGATTCTCGTCGATCAGATCGAGCAGGACATCGCGTCCGGACACAAGCGTTTCGATGCGATCATCGGCGCGACGGTGCGACGTTTCCGGCCCATCACGCTGACGGCCGCGGCCGCCGTGCTCGCGCTGATTCCGCTTCTGCGCAGCAACTTCTTCGGCCCGATGGCGACCGCGCTGATGGGCGGCATCACGAGCGCGACCGTGCTCACCCTCTTCTATCTGCCCGCGCTCTACGCCGCGTGGTTTCGCGTGAAGCTCGACGAACGCGAAGGAGCATCGACATGAATCGCCGGCTTGTGATGACTGCGGCGTGCATCGCGCTCGGCGCATGCGCGTTAAGACCCGATGGCAAGCCGCCCGCGATGCCGCAACCCGCGCATTACGGCGCGCAGCCGCAAGCGCAAGCGAGCGTCACGGCCGAAGGCGCGTCGCAGCGCTTCGTCGCGGGCGCGCCGCCCGTGCCCGCATGGTGGAAGCTGTATCGATCGGATGCGTTGAATGCGCTCGTCGATGAAGGTTTGCGCGCGAGCCCGAATCTCGCGGCGGCCGACAAGAGCCTCGTCGCCGCGCGCGAACAGTTGCGTGCGCAAGTAGGTTCGTCGCTGTTGCCGCAGATCGACGCGGGCGCGCAAGCGACGCGGCAACGCGGCTTCGGCATTCCCGAAGCCGGCCCGCCGACCGTGCTCTACAACCTCTTCGTCGGGCAGATTCAGGCGCAATACACGTTCGATCTCTTCGGCGCAGCGCGTTTTGCGAATGCGGCGCTTGCCGCGCAGGTCGATCAACAGGCCTTTCAGCTCGACGCCGCACGTCGCGCGCTTGCGGCCAACATCGTGACGGGCGCGATCGGCGCGGCGGCGTTGCATGCGCAGATCGACGTGACCGAACGCCTCGTCGCGCTCGCCAACGACGATGCGCATGATGCGCAGCGCCGCTATGCGCTCGGTTCCGCGTCGCGTGCCGAGATGCTCAATGCGCAGCAGAACGCTGCGTCGCTCGCATCGCAATTGCCGGGCTTGCGCGCGCAATGGCTCGCGACGCGCCACGCGCTCGCGGTGCTGCTTGGACGCACGCCCGATCAGGCGCCCGGCGATCTCGATCTCGCGAGCCTCGCCGTGCCGTCCGATGTGCCGGTCGTGCTGCCATCTACGCTGTTGCAGACACGCCCCGACATCCAGGCCGCCGATGCCGCATTGAAGGCCGCCGCCGCGCAAGTCGGCGTCGCGACCGCGCAGATGTATCCGAGCCTCTCGATATCCGCGTCGATGGGCAAAGGCGGCTTCGACTGGCCGACCGCGCTGTCAGGCGCGGGCGCGTTGTGGAGCGTGGGCGCATCGCTGTCGCAGCCGATTTTTCATGGCGGCGCGCTGCTCGCGCAACGCCGCGCGGCCATCGCCACGTATGACGCTGCCGTCGCGCAATACAAGCAGACCGTGCTCTCGGCGTTTCAAAACGTCGCGAACACGCTGGCGTCGCTCGAAACCGACAGCGAAGCGCTCGCCTTCGCCGACAGCGCGAGCAACGCGGCGCGCGATGCATCGGCGGATGCGGCGGCGCGTGTGCGGCTGGGCGCAATCCCGCCGCGCGCCGCACGCGGCAGCGAGCAGCAGTATCTCGACGCGCGCCTCTCGACGATCCGCGCGAGCAGCGCGCGCCTGAGCGACACCGCCGCGCTCTTTCAGGCGATGGGCTCGCCCGTTGCGCCGGACGCGAGCGTCGCGCGTGCCGACAACGCGACGCGCGAGTAGAGCTCCGCCATCGCGCCTGGGTTTTGTCACCGCGATATCGAAAGGGCGCTCGTCGGTCACGGTGCCGTGGGCAACGCTGCTCGTCCCGGTCGGTCTGTACATCATCATTCACGTCATGCTCGCCCAATGGCTGCGGCGGCGACCATCCGCAAGGATTTGTTTCGATGCCCGGCATTGGGCGATCAGCACGGCTTCGGTAAATGCCGCAAGGCCCGCCATGACGAGACCGAAGCCGTGCGCATAACCCGCGTCAGTTCTTCTCCGCCACCACCTGATCGAACGTCCCGCCATCGGCGAAATGCGTCTGCTGCGCCTTTTGCCAGCTTCCGAACATCTGCTCGACGGTGAAGGTCTTCATCGGCCTGAACTCGGCCGCATGCCTGGCGAGCACGTCCGCGTTACGCGGCCGCAGATGATGCTGCGCGATGATCTCCTGCCCCGCGGGCGTGAACAGGAAGTCGAGATACGCCTGGGCTTCCTTGCGCGTGCCGCGCTTGTCCACCACCTTGTCGACGATCGATACCGGCGGCTCCGCGAGCAGACTCACCGACGGATACACGGCCTCGAAGTCCTTCGCGCCCGGCCCCGCGCTCATCAGACCGACTTCGTTCTCGAAGGTGACGAGCACATCGCCGATGCCGCGCTGCGTGAAGGTCGTCGTCGCGCCGCGCCCGCCCGTATCGAGCACGGGCACGTTCCTGAAGACGGCCTTCTCGAAGTCCTGCGCCTGCGCGTCTGTTGCGCCCTGCTGCTTCTTGTAGCCCCACGCCGCGAGATACGCGTATCGCCCGTTGCCCGATGTCTTCGGATTGGCGATCACCGCCTGCACGCCGGGCCGCGCGAGATCGCTCCAGTCCTTGATGTTCTTCGGATTGCCCTTGCGCACCAGAAAGACCATCGTCGTCGTGTAAGGCGCGCTGGCATCGGGCAGGCGGCTGCGCCAGTTGGCGGGCACGAGTTGCCCGCGCTCGGCGAGCAGGTCGATGTCGTTGGGCTGGTTCATCGTGACGACGTCGGCCTGCAATCCCTGCGTCACCGACAACGCCTGCGCGCTCGATGCGCCATGCGACTGCCGCACCGCTACCGTCTCGCCCGTCTTCTTCTTGTAGTCCGCGACGAAGGCCGCGTCGATGTCCTTGTACAGCTCGCGCGTCACGTCGTAGGACACGTTGAGCAGCGTCGTGTCCGCCTGCGCGATGCTCGCCGCGATGCCGAGTGCAACGGTGATGACCAGCTTGTTATAGACCGCCATTTTTTCTCCAGAGACAGGGTTCGAATCACACCAACGAACAAAGGCCGCCCGAAGGCGGCCATGCATCCTACACACATCCTTGCGCTGCGGTATCAGCCGTAGGCGCGCGCTTCCTCTTCTTCGAATTCGGGCGCGGCACGGCGCGCGAGCGTTTCGACGAAATGCTTCGCGAGCGGCCACGGTCCGAATCCCGCCGATGTATTGATATGCCCCGCGTCGCCGAGATTCACGAACGCGCTGTTCCAGCGCTGCGCGAGCGTGCGCGCGTCGTCGAGCGGCATCCACGGATCGGTCTCGCTGCCGACGACGAGCGAAAGCGTATCGAGGCGGCGCGCGGTGAACGCGCCCGCGAAACGGAACTTCGCGGGGCTCGCGGGCGCAACGAACAGCACGCCCTTCACGTTCGCGGCATGCGCATCGAACGCGCCTGCGTGGGACAGCGCATGCGCCGTCGCGAGACACCCGAAGCTATGCGCCGCGATGACGACAGGACCGTCGATGCTCGCGAGCACGTCGCGAACGGCGTCGCTCCAGATGGCGAGATTCGGCGTACTCCAGTCGCGCTGCTCGACCCGCCGCGCGCCGGGCGTCTCGCGCTCGAGCCAGCTCTGCCAGTGCGCGTCCTCGCTGCCGTGCAGTCCCGGCACGATCACGAGCGTCACCGGCGGCAACGACGAAAAACCTGACGTTCCTGCGTCCCGCGCGTTGCGCTCATTCATCTTCGGTCCTCGCTCGCCTCGAACTAGCCAGGCTCCATTCTCGGGCAGCGCAAGGGTGTGGCTAACCAATATTTCGTCATTTGTTTATGGCGATGACGTCGGGGGCGCGCCGCTATAATCGCAACTCGCCGCGACCGCCTCTTGCCCTTCCATTCTCATGTCCACTCGTCGCCCGTCCATTTCGCCCGATTCACACGTTCCGCTCTACACGCAAATCAAGGACGTGTTGCGCACCGGCATTCTCGATGGCCGCTATGAACCGATGAGCCGCATGCCTTCGGAAAGCGAGCTGATGGCGATGTTCGACGTCAGCCGCATCACGATCCGGCAGGCGCTCGGCGACCTGCAAAAGGAAGGGCTGATCTTCAAGGTGCACGGCAAAGGTTCGTTCGTGTCGCAGCCGAAGACGTTCCAAAACGTGACATCGTTGCAGGGTTTCGCCGAGGCGATGTCGGAGAGCGGACACGAAATCATCAACCGCGTCGTGCAACTGCGTTTCGTGCCCGCGCCCGCGGAAGTCGCGGCGCGGCTCGGTCTCGCTGAAGGCAGCAGCGTTGCCGAGATTCATCGTGTGCGTCTGCTCAATCGCTCGCCGGTTTCGTACGAAGTGACGTTTCTGCCCGAAGCCATCGGGAAACGCCTGAAACGCGCGGAGCTGGCGACACGCGATATCTTCCTGATGCTGGAAAACGACTGTGCCGTGCCGCTCGGTCACGCGCAACTCGCAATAGACGCCATCGCAGCCGCACCCGATATCGCCGATGCGCTCGATGTCAAGAAAGGCGCGCCGCTCCTGCGCATCGAGCGTCTCACGCACGATGCAGAGGGCAAACCCATCGACTTCGAGTACCTCTATTTTCGCGGCGATACATTTCAGTACCGGCTGCGCATCGATCGCGAACGAGCGGCCGCCGGCGCGCCGCGCGTTATTCGAAGCAGGCAGAAGCAAAGCAAAAACAATTGATTCCCACGCGGTTCGCGTGCTCCTAGAATCTGATCCTGACTTGTCATAACAAGTAGAGATTCCAGATCATGCAGACTCACGAACTCGAATACGACATCGTCGTCGTTGGGGGCGGCACGGCCGGCCCGATGGCCGCCATCAAGGCGAAGCAGCACGACCCGAGCCTGCGCGTGCTGCTCATCGACAAGGCGCACGTGAAGCGCAGCGGCGCGATCTCGATGGGCATGGACGGCCTGAACAACGCCGTCATTCCCGGCCACGCGACGCCCGAGCAGTACACGAAGGAAATCACCGTGGCGAACGACGGCATCGTCAATCAGGCCACGATCTACGCCTATGCACGCCACAGCTTCACGACGATCGAGGAACTCGACCGCTGGGGTGTGAAGTTCGAGAAGGATCACACCGGCGACTATGCGGTGCGCAAGGTGCATCACATGGGCGCCTACGTGCTGCCGATGCCCGAAGGCCACGATGTCAAGAAGGTGCTCTACCGGCAGTTGAAACGCGCCCGTGTGGACATCACGAATCGCATCGTCGCAACGCGCTTGCTGAATAGCCCCAACGGCGAGATCGCGGGCGTGATGGGTTTCGATTGCCGCAGCGCCGATTTCTACGTGATTCGCGCGAAAGCCGTGATTCTCTGCTGCGGCGCGGCCGGGCGACTGGGCTTGCCCGCATCGGGCTATCTGATGGGCACCTACGAGAATCCGACCAATGCCGGCGACGGCTACGCGATGGCCTATCACGCGGGCGCGGAACTCTCGAACCTCGAATGCTTCCAGATCAATCCGCTCATCAAGGATTACAACGGTCCGGCGTGCGCGTATGTGACGGGCCCGCTCGGCGGCTATACGGCGAACGGCAAGGGCGAGCGCTTCATCGAATGCGATTACTGGAGCGGGCAAATGATGTGGGAGTTCTATCAGGAACTCCAGAGCGGCAACGGCCCGGTGTTCCTGAAGCTCGATCATCTCGCGGAGGAAACGATTCAGACGATCGAGACGATCCTGCACACCAACGAGCGGCCGAGCCGCGGACGCTTTCACGCGCGACGCGGCAACGACTATCGCACGCGCATGATCGAGATGCATATCTCCGAGATCGGCCTTTGCAGCGGACACAGCGCATCGGGCGTATGGGTCGACGAACACGCGCGCACATCCGTGCAAGGGCTTTACGCCGCGGGCGACATGGCCGCCGTGCCGCATAACTACATGCTCGGCGCGTTCACCTACGGCTGGTTCGCAGGTGTCGACGCGGCCTCGCATGTCGCGGGCCGCGCATTGCCCGCGCTCGATGCATCGCAGATCGAGCGCGAACGTGTTCGCATCTTCGCGCCGCTGTCGCGCGCACACGGCCTGCCGCCCGGGCAGGTCGAATACAAGCTGCGCCGCTTCGTCAACGACTATCTGCAGCCGCCGAAGGTCACGCGGCGCATGGAAATAGGCCTGCAGCGTTTCGCCGAGATCCGCGAGGACGTCGATCGTCTCGCCGCCGCCGATGCGCATGAACTGATGCGCGCCGCCGAAGTCGCCGCGATTCTCGATTGCGCCGAAATGGCCGCGCGTGCATCGCTCTTTCGCACCGAGAGCCGCTGGGGTCTTTATCACCATCGCGTCGATTATTCCGAGCGCAACGATGACGAATGGTTCTGCCATGCGCATCTGAAGAAGGATGCAGCCGGGCGCATGATCTCGTTCAAGAAACCCGTGGAACCGTATGTGGTTCCCGTCGACGAGTCCGAGCGCGGCGCGTATTCGCGTTTGCGTGTGGCTCGCGCGTCGCAGCCCGTCGCTGCATAGGAGAAAGAAAATGGCCCTCGTGCCCCGCGAAGCGCGTCTGCGCTCGAGCCTTCCCGTGATGATCGACGAAGAGAAGTGCATCGCCGACAAGGGCTGCACGGTCTGCATCGACGTCTGTCCGATGGACCTGCTCGCGATCGACCCCGAAACCGGCAAGGCGTTCATGAAGTTCGACGAATGCTGGTACTGCATGCCCTGCGAGCGCGATTGTCCGACCAATGCCGTGCATGTCGACATTCCGTATCTTCTTCGATGATGACGCGCCCGCGCGCTTCGACTTCTCATACGGTTTTTTTTCATGACACTTGCCAGCACCCTCTCCGACCGCCTCGCGCATGACGACGCGGCCGTGCGCCGTCTCGCCGTGATCGAAGCCGCCGATCTCGAAGACGAAACGTGGCTGCCCTCGCTTGCCCATGCCTTGCGTCATGACGCGGATGCCGACGTGCGCCGCACGGCCGCGCAACGTCTCGGCGCATGGGATACGAACGAAGCCGTCGATGCGCTGTGCGCCGCGCTCACCGATATCGACACGGACACGCGCGAAGCCGCCGCCGAAAGCCTCGCCGCGCTGAAGGATCCGGCTGCGGGCGCCCGCCTGCTGCCGCATCTCGTTCATGCCGATGCCGATGCATACACGCGCGCAGCGCTTCTGCGTGCACTGCGCGAATTGCGCCTGCCGGAAGCGGCCGGGCCTGCGTTGAAGGCTTTGTCGGATGCGTCGCCGGTCGTAAGGCGCGAAGCTGTCGGCGTCCTCGGCTGGCTGCGTCATGCGCATGCACTGGAGCGATTGACGCAGCTTGCGCGCAGCGATACCTCGGTCGATGTGCGGCATGCCGCCGTCGGCGCGCTCGGCTTAGCCACGGACGACAGCGTGCTCGCCACGTTGACGCACGCGCTATCGGATGAAGCATGGCGGGTGCGGGAAGAAGCCGCCGCGACGCTCGGCAAACTGCGTCTCGTCGGCGCGCGCGATGCGCTCGAACGCGCGCTCGCCGACGACTACTGGCAAGTCGCGCTGCAGGCCGTGCGCGCGCTCGGACGTCTGCGCGATGTGGCGAGCACGCACGCGGCGTCACAGTTGCTCGTCTTCCCGATCAGCAACGTGCGCAAGGAGGCCGCACTCGCGCTCGGCGAACTCGGCAATGCCGATGCGCTGGCCGTCCTCGAAGCCGCGCTTCAGGACGGCGATCCGGAAGTGCGCAAGGCGGTGCGAGTTGCGATCGCGCAGATCGGGGAACGATAAGCCGCACATTGCGAACCGACTGATCATTCACGGACGAGCGACTCGCGCGCAATATCAGGGTAAACATCCACTACAAGAACGTATCCAAATAGTTGGTGTACGGAGTATATTCCTCATCACACTGACGCACCGAGGAATGGAGGTCCACACCATGCAATTTCATCTGAACGGTTTCCGCGCTGGCGATCCGATGATCGAGCCCGCCGCCGAGGGCGCACCTCGGATCGGGATGCCCGACGCCGTCGACGTGCTCATCGTCGGAAGCGGGCCGGCCGGGCTCGTGCTGGCAGCGCAACTGTCGCAATTCCCGACGATTCGAACGCGCATCGTCGAACGTCGCAGCGGTCCGTTGCGCATGGGGCAGGCGGATGGCGTCGCGTGCCGCACCGTCGAGATGTTCAATGCATTCGGCCTCAGCGACCGCCTGTTGCGCGAGGCCTACTGGGTCAATGAGACGGTCTTCTGGCGGCCCGATGCGCATGATCGCGACGCAATCAGCCGTACCGGACGCGTTCAGGATACCGAAACAGGTCTGTCGGAGTTTCCGCATGTCATCGTCAATCAGGCGCGCGTGCAGGACTACCTGCTCGATGTGATGCGTCGTTCCGCGGAAAGGATCGAGCCGGACTACGATCTCGAAGCCATCGACATTCAACGCGACGAGACTGGAGAATTCCCGGTGCGGGTCACCTTGCGCCGCACCGATGCATCGCGGCTTGGCGAGCAAGTGACCGTGCGTGCGCGCTATGTCGTCGGTTGCGACGGCGCCCGCAGCGCCGTGCGCACGGCCATCGGACAAACGCTGCGCGGCGATGCCGCCAATCACGCGTGGGGCGTGATGGATGCGCTCGCCGTCACCGACTTTCCCGACATCCGGCTGAAGGCAGCGATCCAGTCCGCGAGCAAAGGCAATCTGCTCATCATTCCGCGTGAAGGCGGATATCTGGTTCGCTTCTATGTCGATCTCGGGGAGGTCACGCCGGAGAACCGCGACGGCATCAAGCAGATTTCCGTCGATCGCATCATCGAGACGGCGCAGCACATTCTGCATCCGTATTCGCTCGATGTGAAAGAAGTCGCGTGGTTCTCGGTTTATGAAGTGGGACAGCGTCTGACCGACCGTTTCGACGATGCGCTCACGGCCGACGGCACCGCTCGCGAACCGCGCGTGTTCATCGCGGGCGATGCGTGCCATACGCATAGCGCGAAAGCCGGCCAGGGCATGAACGTGTCCATGCAGGACGGCTTCAATCTCGGCTGGAAGCTCGGCGCCGTTTTGCAGGGCCAAAGCGACGCAGGCTTGTTGCGCACGTATTCGGATGAGCGCCAGCCCATCGCGAAAGCGTTGATCGACTTCGACAAAGAATGGTCGGCGATGATGGCCGCGCCGCCCAAGGATCCGAACCGGCCGGAAGCGGGCGGCGTCGATCCCGCGGAGCTTCAGGCGTATTTCGTGCGTGCGGGCCGCTACACGGCGGGCCTTGCGACCCATTACCGGCAGGGCGTGCTGACGGGCGCCGCGACTCATCAGGCACTCGCCGGGGGATTCGTGATCGGGACGCGCTTTCACTCATCGCCCGTCGTTCGCATCGCGGATGCCAAGCCGGTCCATCTCGGACACGCGGCCCGTGCGGACGGCCGCTGGCGCCTGTACGCGTTCTCGGATGCGAAGCGCAGTGCGCTTCAGGCGCTGTGCGCGCATCTCGCCACGTCGCCCGATTCCGTCTTGCGGCGCATCACACCAGAGAACGCCGATCTCGACAGCGTGCTCGACTTGCGCGCGGTGCTGCAAGAGCCTCATCGTGACGTGCGTCTCGAAGACCTGCCCGCGCTTCTGCTGCCGCGCAAGGGACGGTACGGTCTCATCGACTACGAGAAGGCATTTACGAACGACGCAGCGACTGATATCTTCGGCGAGCGCGCCGTCGATCGCGAACGGGGCGCACTCGTGGTGGTCCGTCCGGATCAATACGTCGCTCATGTTCTTCCGCTGGATGCCTACGACGAACTGGCCGCGTTCTTCCGGCCGATATTCCGCATGCACTAACCCACTCCGACACTGCGAAATTGCCGATTAAAAAAGACGAGCCGCAAGCGCGCTCGACATTCACGGGCAGCCTCGTGCGCCGCGCCCAGCAGCGCCACGTAGCGGTGTGGCTCAGCGAAGTCTCCGCCGAGATCACGAGCGTCCAGTACGCGGCGCTCGAAATCCTGCACAGGACGCCCGGCGTCAATCAGCGACAACTCGGCGATGAACTCGACGTGGACCGTTCGACGATCGCCGATCTGGTCGCGCGCATGGTGCGCAACGGCCTGATCGAGCGCTCCGACGATCCCGTCGACAAGCGCAGTTATGTGCTGTTCCTCACCGCAGCCGGCAAGAAACAACTGGCCGCCTTGCGCCCGCGTGTCGAGGAGGTCGAGCGCATCCTCACGGCCAGGCTGACCGCGCGCGAATGTGTGGAGTTGCGACGGTTGCTGTCGGCGCTATTGCCGCCGCGGGAATAGTGCCCGCCGGCGCGTCGCGGCGCCGGCCTCAGGGCCGGCCGTCGTGCTGAGGTGCGCGGACGTTGGCTTTCGTCACCGAACGCGATTCGGTCTTCCGCCAGCGCCGGGACGCGTTGAATTCTCACGCGGACCGGATGATTCGCGAAGATTCGGCCGACCGGCCGGGCCGTGATCCTCGCAGATCGTCGATATCGCGTGCTTGAACAGCACCTGCGACCCGCTGCTCGAATTGAGGTAGACCATGTACGTGTCGAACGACTGAATATGGCCGGTCAGCTTGATGCCGTTGACCAGAAAGATCGCGACGCGTTTGCGCTCTTTTCTGAGTGCGTTCAGAAAATCGCCTTGGATACCGGGAAGACTGTTGGACATTGATGACTCATGTTTGAACCGTACAAGAACCGTTAGCCGACGAAACTTCGTCAGCAGAGCCTGCGTCCTCGTCCGGTTGTATTTGCTCGATGAGCCATTATCGCCTTTCCGACGCGCCCGTCACCGAAAAAGAAAATCTCCGTCGTCACGAAAAGGCAAAGCGGCGCATGGCGTGACATGCGTAGGCGGCCCGTTCGGCCCGATTTTCCGCGTGCAGGCCGACGCGGCCGACACCGCGCCGAAAATCCCGCGCCGAGGCGTCAAACGACTACATTTTGTCGCCAGTCCAGAAAATTTTTCTGACAATCGACGCTTCGCACCATTTTTATCGCAGGCCGATCCGCACTAGAGCCGGGCCACTCAGTCGGCAGCCGTCAGTTCATCCGCTCTGGACAGAAACATTTTCAACACCGGCGATGTGTTCGACCGGCTATAGCCGATGGCGAGCTCGACGGTCGGCGCTTCGCCTTCCAGCGGGCGGCTCGCCACCGACCACGGCAGCAGATTGTTCGCGTACTCGGGCATCAGCGAAACCCCGCGCGTAGAAGCGACGAGCGACATGGCCATCGCCAGGTTGTCGACGCCATGCGCAGGCTTCGGGTCGATGCCGCTTTCCCGCAGATATTTCACGACCACATCGTGCAGCACGCGCGCCTTGTTCGATGCCATGACGAACGTCTCGCTCCGCAGGTCCGACGGACTGATCGCCGTTTTCGACGTCAGCCGGTGGTCGCTCGGCATCAGCACGACGAGCTTCTCGCGATGGACCACGTGATAGTCGAGGTCGAGCCCCGGCTCCTTGCGCACGAACGCAAGGTCCAGCTTGCCGCGCGCCACGGCGTCGGCGAGATCGGGCGAGTAGCCGCTCGATATCGTGACGTCGATGTTCGGCAATTCATCGCGCAATACGCGCATGGCGCGCGGCAGCCACGTCATTTCCTGGCCGGTCAGAAAGCCCAGCGCGAAGACCTGCTTGGCGGGGCTCGCCGCGCGGCGCGCCGCCTCGACGGCCGCGTCGACTTGCGCAAGCGCAAGCCGTGCATGGTCGAGAAACGCCTTGCCGGATGCCGTGAGCTCGACCCCGCGCGCACTGCGGCTGAAGAGTTCCGCCCGCACTTCGTCCTCGAGATCGCGGATCTGCCTGCTGAGCGATGGCTGCGACGTGAACAGCCGCTGCTCGGCCGCGACCGTGAGGCTGCCCGTTTCCGCGACGGCAACGAAATAGCGCAGATGGCGCAACTCCATCCTCCCTCCTTTCTTGCTCATTCACGGGCCATGCTTTAAAGGCATGCCGGCCAGCCTACAAAGTCTTTTTTCTTTGTGCAAGCGAGGGCTAGATTCGCTGTCAGCAGTCGCATGGAGCGCGGCGAGCGCCAGCGAGGCGGTTCTGCCGCCATACGTGAAGGTTATTGCCGCGCGTCACCACAAGCCGATCAAGGAGTCTAGCCATGAATGACCTCGCCGGAAAAACCGCGCTCGTTACGGGCGCATCCCGCGGCATCGGCCGCGCCATCGCGCTCGCGCTGGGCAGCGCCGGTGCACGGGTGCTCGTGCACTACGGCAGCAACGAGGCGGCCGCCGACGCGACCGTCGCCGACATCATCGCGAGCGGCGGTCACGCGCAGAAGGTCGCCGCCGATCTGCGCAGCGCCGACGGCCCGCGCACGCTCGCCGGCCACGTGCGCGCCGCGGTCGGCGGACGGCTGGACGTGCTGGTTGCGAACGCGGGCATTGCGAAAGCCGCGAGCATCGAAGATACGACGGTCGAAGACTTCGACGCGCTCTTCGCCGTCAACGTGCGCGCGCCGTTCTTTCTTGTCCAGCAACTTCTGCCGATGCTGCGCCAGGGCAGCAGCGTCGTGCTGCTTTCGTCGCTGGCGGCGCGCGCGTCGGTCGGTGAACTGGCCGCGTATGCAGCGACGAAAGGCGCGGTCGATACGCTCGTGCGCCACTTCGCGTCCGCGCTCGGCGAGCGTGGCGTGCGCGTGAACGCGGTGGCGCCCGGCGTCGTCGAGACCGACATGTCGAGCTTCGCCAAAACCGATGAAGGACGCGACTACACGCTGAGCCTACAGGCTCTGAAGCGCGTCGCGCAACCCGATGACATCGCCGGTGCCGTGACCTTCCTCGCTTCGGACCGGGCGAGCTGGATCACGGGCGATACGCTGCGGGTCGATGGAGGATCGAAGCTCTGATCCGCGCATCCTGCTTTCATACGTTATCCGAACTATATATTCGCTAGTGAAAGTACGAGACGCCCTATCACGCGGTCGAGCCGATCCGCGATCACCTCGCGTTCTGCCCCGACCGCGTCGATTCGATCGAAGAACGTGCCTGAGAAACCGACACGAACCGTCAAATCTTGAAACTTTCCAGCGTGGCGGGATGAAACAATTCCTCCGGCTGGAGCAGGCGGCTCGACAAACCTTCCTCGTAGTGCCGCTTCAGAAAGCGCGACAGCACATGCCGGTTCGGCTCGAAACCGTACGACCAGAAATCGTGCCCCATGAGCCGCCGCGCATTGCGCAACTGTTCTTCCACGAAAGGAAGCGTCACCTTGGTCGCGGACGTGTCGCTCAGTTTTGCAAGCGCAACCGCCTTGCTCTTTTCGAAGGCTTTCGCCACCGCGCCCGGGAGCCACGGATGCTGCTCGGCGAGCGTGCGCCGCACGCCCAGCAGGTGCATGATCGGGAACAACTTCGTTCGCGTGTACCAATCGGCCGCGGCCTTCTGCGGATCGTCGTAGAGATACTTCACATTCGGATGGCCGTTCGTGAAGCACGAGGGCGCGCGCGGGCCGATCAGTGCATCGATTTCCCCGGATGCGAGCATGCCGGAGATCGTCGCGTTGTCGGGTGCATTTTCGAGTCGCACGTCGTCGGGCAGCTTGAGACCGATCTTCTCCAGACGGCCGGTTTCTTCATAGCCGCCGCGAACCCACGTCACGTCCGACGCCTTCACGCCATGATCTTCCTCCAGAAAGAGACGCGCCCACACGTTGGCCGTCAACTGGTACTCGGGCACGCCGATGCGCTTGCCCTTGAGATCGGCGGGCGTTTCGATGCCACGATCGTTGCGAACGTAAATAGAGGTATGGCGAAACGCGCGCGACGGAAAAATCGGCACGCCGATATACGGGCTCGTGCCCGCCGCCGTCTTTACGCTATAGCTCGACAAAGACAGTTCGCAGATGTCGTAATCGGCGTGACGGAACGCGCGAAAGAAGATCTCCTCCGGGTCTTGCAGCATGAAGAGCGGATCCACACCGTCGATCTGCACTTCACCGTCCACGAGCGGTCGCATGCGATCGTAGTTGCCCACCGCGACCGATAGATTGAGCTTGCCCATATTCAACTTTCCCTTGTGATTGACGTTTCTTCGCCGATGAGCACGTCGCGCTGCTCCGCGCTCGAACGCAACATCGCGAGACAGATTTCAAGCGTGCCGCGCGCCCATGCGCCGTCGTGCAGCGCAGCGGCGTTACCGCGCACGGCGGCAAAAAGTTCGTCGATGACTTCGGCGCGCGCAACCGCCGGCGCGTCGAGTTCGACACGTTCGCGCCGTTCGTCTCCGTACACGACGATGCCGTCCGGCATCGGCCGCAAATCGGCACGCTCGCATGAAACGATCAGCGGACCGAAATGCTGGTGCCTTCGCACGCCGCGGGTTTTCGACGCGGGCGTGTACGCGTCTCCGCCGTAGGTCCCTGCGGCCTTGAGCCGTGCCTCTTCTTCTCTCGACACGACCTGAGACAGCTTTCGACGGGCGGCGCCATATTCGTCCGCGCTGCGCGCCTGACCCATCTCACCGATCCAGCCGGTCCACTCGTCGGAATCGAAATGCGCATAACCGTTGTAGGAGAGCGTCGCGAATGCGCCGTTTTCGAACCACAGCGTGGCGGTGTAGGCGCCTTCGGTCGGACGCTGTGCGTCCCAGTTGCCGACTACGGCGCGGATGCGCGTCGCGCGGCTTCCCGCGAGCAGGCGCACGATGTCCACCTGATGCGCCGCCTGACTGAACACCGCGCCGCCGCCCTCGTCGGTCTTCAGTTCCTCCGGGCGCCGCGGCCGGTACAGATAGTCGGTGTAGTTGAGCGCGTGGATCATCTTCACGTCGCCGAACGCGCCCGATGCGATCAGTTCGCGCGTACGCAGATACGGCGTATCGAAGCTATGGCAATGGCCGACGATCAGATGCACGTTCGCTTCACGGCACGAGTCGATCATGTCGTCGCATTCGGCGAGCGACAGCGCCATCGGCTTTTCGACGAGCACGTGCTTGCCGTGCGATGCCGCGATCCGCGTATGCGCCGCATGAAACTGATGAGGGCTCGCGATATAGATCGCATCGATGTCAGGCCGCTGCGCGAGCGTGTCGATGTCGCGGTAAGCGGGCGCGTCGAAGTCGGCTTCGAATTGCGCGCGCGCCGTCTCGCGTGGATCGCAGGCCGCGACGAGCTGCACGCGCGCGTCGCCGAGAAACGTCGGCAGCATCAGCGAGAATGCGCGGCCCAGCCCCGCGATGCCGAGTCGGATTTTCTCCATCAGACCTGAACCTGATAGTTCGACTCGAGTTCCGTCGCAGTCTCGACCCACACCGGCTGCGCGGCGAACTGCTTCCAGTCGGTATCCTTCGGCACCATCGCCTGGAACGAGCACACGCTGCGCGGAATCGCGTTTTCGCCCGTACCGATCGCCTCTTCGCCCGCCTGGAACGCCTTCAGCGCGTCGAGCATGCGCCGGCGGAATTCGACCACGGCGACGTCGCTCGCGCCGAGCCGCTCTTCGGTGCGATCCGCGATCGGGCCCATCGTCACCCACATCGCGATGTCCTGATTTGGAAAGCCCTTGATGCCGGTGAAATTGCCCGCCTTCATGGCTTCGCGATCCTGCCAGAAACGGTTGTCGTGCGTGCGCAGCGGCCGGTAAGACGCATCGAGATCGATGCCGACCTGCTGCCCGAGAAACTTGCGCCACGTTTCGGTTTCCGGCGTCTTGTCGGGATGTCCCCACGCCATGAAATAGAACGCGGTGCTGGTGTCGTCGCACGGCACGTTGATGTTGGCGACGTTATACAGGTTGTTCGGCGGAATCAGCGCGGTGGCCGGCGCGACGAACACGGTCGAGCGCACGTAATCGTGCGTGGCCGCGTTTTGAATCGGGCGGCGCAGGGCGGCATAGCGAAAGCCGTAGCTCGTGCGATGAACCTGCAGGCGCGGCGCCTTGTCGGTCGATGGACGCAGCCAGTTCTTCGATGTCGCTTCCGCGCCGCCGACGCGCGCCGGCACGAAGTCCGACGAATGCAGGCTCGAGCTGTGCGCGGAATCGATCGCGCCTTCGAGAATCTGCGCCCAGTTGCACGGAAGAATCGCCTTCGCGATGCTCACACGCGTGTCTTCGGTCGGCGCCCACGCGGGCGGCACGAACTCGGGAATCGCGTCCTGCGGACCCATGTACGCCCAGACGAAGCCGCCCCATTCCTTCGTTTCATAGGCCTTGTGCTTCACCTTCTTCGTCATGTCGCTGCACGATGGCTCGGAAACCATTTCGATCACGTTGCCCTTCACGTCCATCTTCCAGCCGTGATAGAGGCAGCGCAGGCCGCAATCCTCGTTGCGCCCATACACGAGCGATACGCGCCGATGAGGACAGTATTCGTCCATCACGCCGACGTTGCCGTCGGTGTCCCGGAAGACGACGAGGTCTTCCCCGAACACGCGCGCCTTCACCGGTGCGCCGTCCGGCTCGCTGACTTCCTCGATGAGGCACACGGGCGTCCAGTGACGGCGCATTAGCTGACCCATCGGTGCATCGCCTTCGACACGGCACAGCAATTCATTTTCTTCATGCGTGAGCATTTACGCTTCTCCTGACCAACGTATTCAATGAGGATGTATTCAGAGGTCCAGCACGAGTTCTTCGCTCTTCGCACGCGACACGCAGATCATGATCTGGTCGCGCTTCTCGTCTTCGCCCAGCACCATGTCGCGGTGGTCCGCCACGCCCGCGCACAGCGTCGTGCGGCACGATCCGCATGTACCGCTCTCGCATGAACTCGGCGCGCGGATGCCGTTGTCGCGCAGGATTTCGAGAATCGAGCGGTCCTTCGGAATCTCGAACGAGCAACCCGAGCGCTCGAGCTTCACGCTGAAAGGCGTGTTCTGCGCCGCGCGCGACTGGTCCACGCCGAAGCTCTCGAAATGCACGCTGCCAGTCGGCCAGTGACCGGTCATGTCGCGCACGCCGTCCATCAGCGCACGCGGGCCGCAGCAGTAGACATGCGCGCCGCTGCCGGGCTTCTCGAACACCGGCCAGAAATCGAACGCGTTGGCGAGATCGCCATGATCGTGATGAATGACCACATGCGGCTTCCATTCCGCACTCGACAATTCATCGAGGAAAGCCGTCGTCTCCGGGCTGCGTGAAACGTAATAGAGCTTGAAACGCGGGCCGGCGGTGGCTTTGAGGTGACGCATCATCGACAGGACCGGCGTGATGCCGATGCCGCCCGCAACGAACACGAAGCTGCGCGCGCGCTCGCTCAGTTCGAACTCGTTGCGCGGCTCGGAGACTTCGATACGGTCGCCTTGCGCGACCTCGTCCGTCATGCTGACCGAACCGCCGCGACCCGCCGCGTCGCGCTTTACGGCGATCACGTAGCGGTCGGTTTCGGCCGGGTCGTTGCAGAGCGAGTAGTTGCGATTCGCGCCGCTCGGCACTCGCACCGTCAGATGCGCGCCCGCCGTGAAAGGCGGCAAGTCGCGCCCTGCCTCATCGCGCAGCTCGAAACGGAAGATGCCTTCCGCCACCGGGTCCTTCTTCGTCACCACGAGCGTTCTGAATGACACCTCGTTGCTGGCCGACTCGTTCATCGCACTTGCTCTCCGCTTGTCGCTCAATCGATCATCATGCCGTTTATATTAGATATCTAATCATTTAGACGCAAGCGGGTTTTCCCTGAAACGCTTTTTGCGTGAAGTGAAGCCAATGCCGCAAATGAAAACGGCGCCTTCATGACGAAGGCGCCGCCCCTGCTGCGAGAACCGATGCTTACGAATGCTTTTCCGCGTGCTCGCGCAGCGTGTTGGCCGGCACGCCGATCAGCACCGCGAGACCGCCGAGCAGTACGATCGCGGCGATGGCGGACAGACCGATGGCGAGACTGCCCGTCATCGTCTTGATCCAGCCGAGCGCGATCGGCCCGCAAAACGCGCCGACCTGACCCAGGCTGCTGATTGCACCGATGCCCGCGGCGGCTGCGTCATCGGAGAGATAGGCAGGCGGAATCGACCAGATGATGGCCGCGGCGCCGAAATATGAAATGGAGATCATGCCGAGACACACGATGGCGGCCGCGGTATTGCCCGACAGCACGGGCAGCAGAAAACCGCCCAGCGCGCCGACGGCGGTGCACAGGAAGAAGTGCCAGCGCCGCTCGAGCGTCACGTCCGAACTGCGCGCCACCGCGAACATCCCGAGCGCGCCGATGATGTACGGCAGCGCCGACAGCAGCCCCACGTTGAGCACGTCCGACACGCCCGCCTGACGGATGATCGTCGGCGTCCAGTAGTTGAGGATCGTGCCGCACAGAGGCACCGTTCCCCAACCCGCCGCGAGGATATACACGCGAGGGTCTTTCAACGCGACGAGCAACTGGTGACTCGTGTGCTTCGCGGGTTTCTTTTCGGCGCGGTCGGCGGCGAGCGCATCGAGGATGATTTGCTTCTGCTCGTCGTCGAGCCAGCGCGCGTCTTGCGGACGATCGACGAGATAGAAGAACGCGACGATGCCCATCACCAGCGCGGGGAGGCCTTCGAGGAAAAACAGCCACTGCCAGTTCTTGTAGCCGAGCACGTCGACGAAGTTATGCAGGATCCAGCCCGACAACGGCCCGCCGATGATGCCCGCCGCGGCGATCGCCAGCAGAAAGCGCGACGTGATGCGCGCGCGCCGCGCGCCCGGATACCAGTACGTCAGGTACAGAATGATGCCGGGCCAGAAACCGGCCTCCGCCGCGCCGAGCAGAATCCGTGCGACATAGAATTGCGTCGGTGTGGTCATGAACGCCATCGCCGTGGAAATACCGCCCCACAGAATCATGATGCGCGAGATCGTCAGGCGCGCGCCGATCTTTTTGAGCCATAGCGTGCTCGGCACTTCCAGCGAGATATAGCCGATGAAAAAGAGACTCACGCCGAGCCCATATGCTGCATCGGACAAACCGAGATCCTGTTTCAAATGCAGCTGCGCGAAGCTGACGTTCACGCGGTCAAGATAGTTCAGCACCCAGCAGACGAAGATGAACGACATCAGCCGCCAGGTGACCTTGTGATACGTGGCCTCGACGCGCGCCGCGGCGGCGTCCGATTCCGACATGAATTGCGTGACTGTGGATTTGGCCACCAAACGTCTCCGATTCCCGTGCTCAAGAGGACGATGCGCCGGCGCGTGCGGTTGGACCGCGCATTCCGGGCATCTGCGCTTTTTTATTCGATATCTAATCATAATGGTAAGGAGACGAGCGGGCGGGAACAAGCTCGGGTTTGCACGGAGACGCCTGCCCGAACGCCGGACAGCAGGACGATCGGCCCAACGGCTATCATGTCGGGAATGGACCTGCTCTACTGAAAAGACACTGTCATGACACGAAAGAAGACTGTGGAAGGCGCGCCGGGAGAAACCGCGCAGATGCTGCGCCACTGGCACGAGTCCGTGCCGAACGACCGTCTTGCGCACCTCGTCAAGGACGCCGCCCGTTCGATGGTCCGTGCATTGCAGATGCGGCTCGCGGAGCATTCGGTGTCATTCGGGCACTGGACGTTCCTGCGCATCCTGTGGGAAACCGACGGCCTCACGCAGCGCGAACTCAGCGAGCAGGCGGGCGTGATGGCACCGACCACGTTCGCCGCCGTGACTGCCATGGAAAAGCTCGGGCTGGTCGAGCGTCAGCAGCGTCCCGAGAACAAGAAGAACACGCACGTGTACCTGACTGCCGAAGGCCGCGCGCTGAAAGACAAGCTCGTGCCGCTGGCGGAGGAAGTCAACGAGATCAGCGTGACGGGGCTGAGCGAACGCGATATCAAGGTCGCGCGCAAAGTGCTGCTCACGATCATCGAAAATCTGGCGGACGACGAGTCCGGCTCGACAAATCCGATGCGACGTGTGCTGTCGACTCGTGAACTCGGCAAGCTGATTGCCGAGCGTGGTGAAAGCCTGGAAGACGCTTGAGCGCGCTGTTGCGTGGCGCTTTCACGCGTTGAGGTCGCGCGTTGATCCCATGACTTGCGCCGTGCTTGCGCAACGTATCTTCGAAGAACGCAAGCGGCATCGGTTGCGGCGAACTATGTTGCGGTCCGAGTTCCGCGAGCGCCCGATCGAATCGCACGATGGTCGCCAAGTCACGCGGATAGCGCCGCGCATCGAAGCCGAGAAGGCGCCATTCGCGCGTCGCCCCGTCGAGCGACGCTCGTCGATCCGACGCCTTCGGTGCCGTGCGAGAACAGCATGTCGATTTCATCGAACGGGGCCATGCAGGCCGCGCGGCATTCACGCGGCGGGAGTCAGTGCGACCTTATCCATCCCGGCTGCCTCTGATCGAATGCAACGGGTCGAACGAGCCGTTGCGCACGCGCTCGATGAGCGCGGGCGTGATCGCACGATGGTTGGAGTTGCCCATCTTGACGGTGAGATTCTTGTTCATCGCGGCCTCGAGCAGAAAGAAGCGATCGTTCGGCGGATATACGCCGACCACCCCCAGCGTGCCCGCCTTCGCTCGTTCTGTAACGAGGTTCGCGTGGGATTCGAGCAATAGCCGCGCCCGCCTTGCGCCAGTTTTCATCGCGATGTCGGTCGCGCATGACCCTTTTTCCCTGACGATATCGCCTTCTTTTCGCATAGCAGGCCCGCTACGTGCGCGAGCCTGATGCAGTTGTCGAGTACATCACAGTACGACGTAACACCCGCTCGCGCATGGCGACCAAACCCCTGGGCGACGAAGCGGGCGGTACGTGTATTGCTCATATCACGCATCGCTCACGTTGAAGGACACAGCTCATGAAAGCGCTCATCTGGCAAGGCAAGAAAGACATCCGCTACGAAACGGTGCCCGATCCGCGCATCGAGCATCCGCGCGACGCGATCATCAAGGTGTCAACGTGCGCGATCTGCGGCTCGGATCTGCATCTGTTCGACGGCTTCATGCCCGGCATGAAGTCCGGCGATGTCATGGGCCACGAATTCATGGGCGAAGTCGTCGAGGTGGGCAGCGAGAACTCCGCGCTCAAGATCGGCGAGCGCGTGGTGGTGCCGTTCACCATCATCTGCGGCGAATGCGATCAATGCAAACGCGGCAACTTCTCCGTCTGCGAGCGCAGCAACCGCAACAAGGACGAGGCCGACAAGGTCTTCGGCCACGCGACGGCGGGCCTCTTCGGCTACACACACCTGACGGGCGGCTATGCCGGCGGACAGGCCGAATATGTGCGCGTGCCGTTCGCGGACAAGACTCACGTCAAGATTCCCGATGGCCTTTCCGACGAGCAGGTGCTCTTTCTCGGCGATATCTTCCCGACCGGCTGGCAGGCGGCCGTGCAATGCGAAATCGAACCGACCGATACGGTCGCGATCTGGGGCGCGGGCCCTGTCGGACAGATGGCCGTGCGCAGCGCCATTCTGCTCGGCGCGAAGCAGGTCGTCGTGATCGATCGCGTACCGGAGCGTCTGGCGATGGCGCGCGCAGCGGGCGCCGTCACGATCGACTTCAAGGAAGAGAGCGTGCTCGATCGCCTCAAGGACCTCACGCAGGGCAAGGGACCCGAGAAGTGCATCGACGCGGTCGGCATGGAGTCGCATGCGACGCGCTCCTTCGATGCTCTCTACGATCGCGCAAAGCAGGCCGTGATGCTCGAGACCGACCGTCCGCACGTGCTGCGCGAGATGATCTATGTGTGCCGTCCCGCGGGCACGCTCTCAGTGCCCGGCGTCTATGGCGGGCTGATCGACAAGATCCCGTTCGGCGCGGCGATGAACAAGGGACTCACATGGCGCATGGGCCAGACGCACGTGAACCGCTGGACCGACGATCTCCTGCACCGCATTCAGGAAGGCCAGATCGATCCGTCCTTCGTCATCACGCACCGTGTTTCGCTCGCCGATGGCCCTGAAATGTACAAGACATTCCGTGACAAGGAGGATGGCTGCATCAAGGTCGTGCTCAAGCCGTGAAGGTCGCGCACCGCCGGGGCACGGCCATTGCGCAACGCTGCGCAGCCAACCACGGATGCGACCCTCATGCTGGTGATTTCTCCTCATCTCGACGACGCCGTGTTCAGTTGCGGCGCGGCGCTCGCCGCCTCGCCGGGCGCGGTGGTCTGCACCGTCTTCGCAGGCGCGCCCGGCGAGGCAGTCGTAACCGACTGGGACACGCAATGCGGCTTCGCCAACGCGCATCAGGCGATGCATGAGCGCCGCGCAGAAGATGCCGCCGCGCTGGACGCGCTCGGCGCGCGTCCAGTTCATCTGAACCTTCTGGATTCCCAGTACGCGGGCGATGCCAGCGCGTCACCCGAGGAAATCGCATCGGCGCTGACCGGCGTGATTCGCGCGAACGCGTTGCCGACGCTTTATATACCGCTCGGTCTCTTTCATTCCGATCACCGTCTCGTGCATGACGCGTGCCGCGAGGCTTGGCGCGCCGACCCTGCGCTAACGTGCATCGCTTACGAAGACGCGCTCTATCGGCGCATGAACGGCCTCGTGCAGTCGCGCCTGGCTGAGTTGGCGCAAGACGGCATCACCGCGACGCCCGTTTCCGAGCGCATCGACACCAACGCGCTCGCACGCAATCTCGCAGCGAAGCAACGCGCTGTAAGCCGCTACGCGAGCCAGCTCCGCGCTTTCGGACCGAACGGCTACGACGACGTCTTCGCCCCCGAGCGCTGCTGGACACTTCAACCCGTGCGCCATGACCGCTGAACGAGCCATGCGTTTGGAGGGAAGTCCCGCTCGGATTTCGGTCGTCGTCCTGACTTACAACCGTGCCGATCAGGTGCTCGACACCCTTGCAAGACTTGCCGCGCTTCCCGATCGCGTCCATATCGTGGCGGTAGACAATGCCTCCACGGACGGGACGGCCGCCCGCATCGCGGCACGATTTCCCTTCGTCGAGCTCGTCGTCGCACCGGCGAACCTCGGCGCGGCC
>Ga0105251_10000614_pt1 | contig 32715 bp, 25 predicted proteins | sample KBSS64metaG_FD_80424 | JGI IMG/M metagenome (GOLD analysis project Ga0105251, IMG submission 80424) | Switchgrass rhizosphere microbial communities from Kellogg Biological Station, Michigan, USA - KBS S6-4 metaG | ecosystem: Host-associated > Plants > Roots > Rhizosphere > Soil | place...
CCGCAAGGACGGGCGAGACTATGCCCTGAGCGTCCGTGGATCGATCGAAGCGAACAACGGCGAGACGCTGGGTCAACTGGCGGCGGACGGCGTCGGCATCACGCGTGTGGGCCGCTTCAGCGTGCAACTCGAGATCGCTTCTGGTCAATTGGTGCCGCTGCTGGAGGACTATAATCCAGGCGACGTCGAGGCGATCCACGCGGTCTTTCTGGGCGGCACCAACATACCCGCCCGCATTCGGGTCTTCGTCGATTTCCTTGCCGAAAGATTGACCGGGATCCCGACGGTCAACTGAGATGATATGCAACCGTCAGGCGGTCGCAATGCCCAGGATACCGCTGCTCTCGACCAGGTCCGGTCCGCGCTGGCTGGTTCAAGCGAAAAGCGCCTCGATCTGCTCGGCAGCGGCTTGCCACCTGATGTTGCGTTCGGCGAGCCAGGCATCCGCATAGTAAGTGCATCCGTAGCGTTCGCCGCTGTCGCATAGCAGCGTGACGATCGAGCCCGTGCGACCGCTGGCCGCCATTTCGGCAATCAACTGGGCACAAGCCATAAGATTCGTGCCAGTCGAGCCGCCCACCCGTCGGCCGAGGCATTTCGACAGGGCGCGCATCGCGCCGATGCTCTCTGCGTCCTCGACCGTGATCATTCGATCGATCACCGAGGGTACGAAGCTCGGCTCCACTCGCGGGCGACCGATGCCTTCAATGCAGCTCGCTGAGCCTTCGGGCAGGGCTAAGACGGCAGGATCGGCATAGTGCTGATGGAAGACCGAGTTGACGGGATCTGCCACGCATAGCTGGGTGGCATGCCGCCGATAACCGATGAAGCGGCCGATCGTCGCCGAAGTGCCCCCAGTCCCCGCGCCGCACACGATCCAGGATGGCACCGGATGCTCCTCTGCCGCCATCTGGCTGAAGATGCTTTCTGCGATATTGTTGTTGCCCCGCCAGTCGGTCGCGCGTTCGGCATAAGTGAACTGGTCGAGATAATGCCCCCCCGTCTCCATCGCCAAGCGACTAGCCACGTCATAGACTGTGCGTGGATCATCGACCGCGTGGATTTTCCCACCGTAGAAGCGGATCGCGTCGAGCTTGGGGGCGGCGGTCGCCGCCGGCACGACTGCAATGAACCGCAAGCCAAGCATGCGCGCGAAGTAGGCCTCGCTCACAGCAGTCGACCCCGATGATGCCTCGATGACACAGGTCGCCGGCCCGATCCAGGCGTTGCACAATGCATAGAGAAACAGCGAGCGCGCAAGCCGATGCTTTAGGCTGCCGGTTGGGTGGCTGCTCTCGTCCTTGAGGTAAAGCGTGATGCCTGCGTAGCGTGGCAGGTCGAGCCGCACGAGGTGGGTGTCAGCCGAGCGATTGAAGTCCGCCTCGATCTTGCGGATCGCTTCTGCTCGCCACGCGCGGGCATCACAGGCGACGAGGCTTTCAATCATGACCGATGACCGACCTGAGCGCTTGCGGCTGAGCGGCTCCAGATCGAACAACGCGAACTCGATCTGCCGGACGACGAACATCCCGGATAGTAAGCGTCGCACGGCAACCCGTCGGTCGAACAGAGGGTCCGGCAAAGGGGAGCGGGTTTGGTGTCCAGGAGCGGGTTCACCGCAGTCATATTTCCATCGACCTCATTGACGTTCAGGCGCCGTCTGCAGACAGGGCATCGCCGCGTTCCGCCGCAACGGACGCGTTTTCCAAAAGCGCGAGGATCTGCTGGCCGATCGCCTTGATCGTGTCGCCGAGCCTCTCGAACTGTCGAATTCGTTGCCGAAACCCTTTCGCCAGCTCCGGGTGATCGGCATCCAGCAAGGCATAGACCCGGTCGAGTCCGCTAAGCTCAGCATGCTGCTCGGTCTTTTCGGCAGCCTCCCTGATGCGGTAGACTTGGCTTTCCTTGTCCTCGGTCCATCCAATCTCATCGAGAAGCTGCTTGGTCTCCAGCCCCCCCCGGGCGCCGAGCACGTCGTGCAGGACGGTGCGCATACTGCTGGGCCACGCAGCGGCCTCGACAATGGCGCCCGCGGCACGCACCAGTTGGGTGCCCGTTACCGTGTCGCTTGCGGCGACTGCCGCCATGCGGACCGATTTCCATTCGGTCCGGTCCGGCTCATTGCCGTCAAGCACCCGACGGTGCAGGGCGACGACAGCACTACGACTGGCTTCAACGGCGGCCTGCTGCGCCGTAAGCGCGACGACGGCCGGTTCCTCGAGGATCGAGATCAGAACTTGAGACACAACCTTGGACAGGTCCGCACCCACCGGTGTTCGCTCCAGCCAGGCCTCGGCATACTGCGCGGCCTTGTCGAGCGGGGCAATCGCATTGATGATCGAAGGCAATGCGGTGGCCAGTGCCAGTGGGTAGCCGAGCATCTCGGAATACTTGTGCGTATCGTCGGCCTCGACAATGGCCCCGATCGCGTTGACGCCTTCTTCCGACCAGGCCGGCCCATAGAGAAATGTCCCCGCAACGATATGGCTGCGCAGTCTGGCCAAAGCCTCCTGCTTGACCGCAGGGTCGCCGCGGAATGCGATGCTGCCCATCACTCGCTACCTAGATTGGATTCGACGAACGCATCGAGCCGGCTGCGCGAGATCGTGCCGGCGGTGCGGGCGCGTTCCGCTCCGTCCTTGACCATCATCAGCAAGGGGATCCCCCGAACCCCGAAGCGCTCGGCAAGCTTGGGATTCTCGTCGATGTCGATTTTCACCACCTCGATCTCTTCGGCGTACTCCTCGGCCAGCTCATCGAGTGTGGGAGCCAGCGATTTACAGGGCGCGCACCACGGTGCCCAGAAATCCACCAGGACGGGCTTCGGGTTGTTGAGGACCACCTCGTCAAAGTCGTGCTCTGTCACATTGCGCATGATGTCTATTCCTACTGCGGATTTCTTTTGGAGGGAGAGAGAAGAGGCTCAGGTGGCCTGGCCGCCCACAGTCATGCGATCGATCCGCACGCTCGGTTGACCCACGCTGACGTTGAGCGACTGGCCCTGCTTGCCGCAGGTTGCCATGCCGGTGTCGAAGCCCAGATCGTTGCCGACCATCGAGATGTGTTGGAGCGCTTCGTGGCCCACGCCGATCAGGGTGGCCCCCTGTACCGGAGCCACGAGCTTGCCCTTCTCGACCAGCCAGGCCTCGATCGTGGTAAAGTTGAAGCGTCCGGTGACGATGTCGACCTGCCCGCCATCGAACTCGGTGGCGTAAATGCCGCGGTCGATGGAGGCAACGATCTCGGCCGGGTCATGGGTGCCGTTTGCGAGGAACGTGTTGGTCATGCGCGGCAGTGGCAGATCGGCATACGATTGCCGTCGTCCATTTCCGGTCGAGCGCTGGTTCATCAAACCAGCGTTGAGGCGGTCCTGCATGAGGCCAGTGAGGACGCCATCGTCCACCAGCACGGTGCGGCTGGGCGCAGTGCCCTCGTCATCCACGCCCAGCGAACCAAGTCGGCCGGGAAGGCCGCCATCGTCGATCACGGTGACGCCGGGTGCGGCGATGCGCTGGCCGACCTTGCCGTCGAAAGCCGAAAGCCGCTTGCGATGATGATCGCCCTCGAGGCCGTGGCCGACGGCCTCGTGAAACAGGACGCCAGGGTAACCTGGGCCGAGAACCACCGGCATTTCACCCGCGGGAGCTGGAACGGCTTCGAGATTGTGCAGCGCCATGCGCACCGCAGTCGCCACCATCGCATCGACCGATGCGGTATCGAACGCAGGAAGTCCCCCGCGCTTGCCTATGCCGGCCTGTCCGCGTGCCCGTTTTTGGTTCTGCTCGGCAACCACGATCATGGAGAGAATGGTCATCGGGCGGATGTCTGCCGCGATCTCGCCGTCGGCGTTCGCGAACAGGATGCTGCTATCGAACGCGCGCACGTTGGCATCGATGCGCACGATCCTCGGATCGGCTGCGCGGGCGGTCTGGTCGATGCGCTCCAGCAAAGCGATCCAGGCGGCGGCGTCCTCAACCGCGACGGTGTCTGCTGGCAGGTAAAGCGAATGCCCGCCGGCCCGGCGGTTCAATTCGATCCCGCGTGGATGCCGATCCGCATCGCCATGCCGCGCCAGCGTGCGCACCGCGCGTGCAAGATCCAGCAGCGGTTGTTCGCGCACGTCAGCCGAATGGGCAAAGCTGACCGCCGCGCCATGCGCGGCCCTGGCGCCGACCCCCTGGCGCATGCTGAAGCTGCCGTTGGTGACCCTGCCACCCTCGAGCCGCCAACTCCTCACGCTCGTAACCTCGAAATAGAGGTCGGCAATGTCCGCGCCTCCGCCGGCCAGTTCGCCAAGTGCGCGGCCGATTACCGCCTCATCGATGTGTGCCGGAGCCAGAAGCCGATCGCGAACGCGCGCGACGGCGATTTCCCCACCGTTCATGCGCTGCCTCCTATTTGCATCTCGTCGATCAGGATTGGCCCCGTTCGGATCGCGCCCTGCCGCTCGACTCCGCTGCCGATGGCGACGATGTCGTTCAGCATCGCGGGCATCGATCCGCCCAGCGTCACGTCCGTCACGGCGTGGACGATCGCGCCGCCCTCGACCCAAAGTCCTCTGACGGCGTGAGTCCAGTTGCCGCTCGCAGGATCGGTCGAACCACCTTCCAGGGCGGTTACGACCAACCCGGTGCCAAGCCGCTGCAACATGGCTTGCCAGTCTCCTCCATCCACGGCGCTGGTAAGGCGTAGGTTGAAAAATCCATCGGCGTTCCCGGTCGGCGCCATACCCAGCTTGCGGGCGCTGAAAGTGGACAGGAACAGACCTTCACAAACGCCGCCCCTGATCACCGACCGGGTTGTCCCGGCGATGCCCTCGCTATCGAAGCCGCCACTGGCGAGACCGAGCGGCTCGAACGGATCCTCGGTCAGATCGATGTGCGAGCCAGAGATTGCGCGGCCGATGGGGTCGGCAAGAAAGCTCATCTTCCGGTACTGCGTCGTGCCGGTAAGCGTGCCCGCCAGCTCGCCTACCAGGATGGCGGATGTTCTCGCGTCGAACAGCACGGGATGACGGCCGCTCCTGATACTCCTCGCGCCCTGTGCCGACAGCACGCGCTCGGCAGCGCGCCGCGCGATCACCTCTGGCTGGAGCAGGGCTTCGGGGCTGCGTTCCTGTGATTGCCAGTAGTCCGACGTGCTGCCACTTTCGTCCTGTGCAAGCATGACACACCAGCGGCCATCGTTCGATGTGCGGCTGCTGCGGCAAAAGCCGTCGCTGGTGGCGAGGGCCCAAATCCCTTCGCTGCCGATCGCTACGGACTGGCCAACGCGCAACGCGCCCTTGCTGGCAGTGGCGACGGCGATCGCCGCCTGGTCGAGTTGACCCGCGCTGGCCATTAGCGTTTCGGTGTCCCGCCGACCGTGGGCGAACATGTCGGGTTGAGGCCCCTCGAACGCGAGCCATTCGGGCGGCGCCATTCCGGCATCGGCATCCGGCTGGACATGGTCGGCGATGAGGACCGCTTCGGCCACCACGCGTTCGATCGCATCGCGGTCGAACGTCGCGGCGGAAGCCGAGCCGCGCTGACCACCGCGATACACTGTGAGGGACAACGACTGGTTTCCGCTTCGCTCGGCGGTCTGTACCTCGCCCTCCTGCATCTCGATTTTGGCGAAGCCGTCGTTGCTGGCAGAAGCGCGTGCGGATACGCCGTGGCGCGAGGCAAGCTCTACCGCCATTGCAGCAGCGTCACGCAACTCTTGCTCGCCGTGGGTGAGAAGTTCGCTCATGAAGTGATCCTGATGGGTTGCGGTCGCGCATTCCCGTCGCAAATGGTCAGGCGGTTCGTGTGGAAACGTGCAAGTTTTTCGTCATGCACCACGCTGATGAGGGTGGCGCCAGGAACCTCGGCGAGCACGGTTTCATAAAAATAGGTGGCGTTTTCCGCGTCGAGCGCGCTCGTCGCCTCGTCAACGATCAGGAATTTCGGGCGGTGCAACAGGATGCGCGCGAGCGCGACACGCTGCTGCTCGCCGGGTGACAACTCGTCCTGCCACAGGCGCACCGCGTGTATCGCATCGGAATGCATGCCCAGGCGCACGCGTTCCAGCAGCGCCGCGATGGTCGTATCGCCGTGGTCTTCCGGTCGATCCGGAAAGCAGATCGCGTTCTTGAGCGTGCCGAGCGGCAGGTAAAGGCGCTGGGGGACCAGCATGACGGTTCTTCGGTTCGTCATCCTGACGGCGCCCGCACCGTCGGGCCATAGGCCGGCGATCGCCCGTAGCAGCGTCGTCTTGCCCGCCCCGGAAGGGCCTTCGATGACCCACCGTTCACCTTCGTGCACGCTCCAGTGCGGCAGGGCGAGGAGAGGCTCGCCCGTTGGGCGCCGAAGCTCGAGATTTTCCACCATGAGGGCCACGCCATCGGCCGTTCCCCCGGCCGTGAATGCGATCCCCCGGGGGCGTTCGTTGTCAAGCGAATCGTCCAATGCCTTCAACCGGTTGATATTCGCAATCTGCTCGGCAAGGCCCGGATACACCTGCACGAAATAGGAAAGGGACGAGGTGAACTGCGTGAACGCGTCGCGTGATGCCATCACTTGGCCGAAGCTGATCTGACGGGCGAAAAACTTTGGCACGGTCAAGAACAGTGGCACCACGCCCATCACGCGCTGATAAATGCCGGTGCCAGCATTCAGACCCAGGTTGGCCCACATCATCCGGTACCAGTTGCGCCCGATGTTATCGAACGCCTGCCGGAGGTTCTGTCTCTCGATCCCCTCGGTGCGCGAAAACGCGATCTGCTCGCTGTTGCGGCGCACATGGATCAGGCCGGCGCGAAAGTCCGCTTCGTAGTGCTGCTCACGCATCCGGCGGCGGATGTAGGGGCGGCCGATCCAGGTGACGAACACGGAGCCGAACAGGACATAGACGATCGCAAACCAAATAAGATCGCCACCGGGAAGCGAAATGTTGCGACCGCCCACCGAGATCGCGAGCGGCGAGGATGTCTGTAGCAGTATCACTCCGAAGCTGATCGCACTGGTCAGGCTCGTGACGATACCGATCGCCACGCCGATGATCGAATTCCCCTGGACGAACGACGTGAATGCCTTGATGTCTTCGGCAATCCGCTGGTCGGGGTTGTCGATCATTCCCAGCCGTTCGATTTCATAGAACCGATCGCGGGCGAACCAGCGGTTCATGTACCAGTCCGTCAGCCATCGCCGCCAGCGCATGGAAAGGGTCCAGCTCACCAGATTGCTGATTAGCGACACGCCGACTTCCAGCGCCGCGATCATCACGAACGTCAGAATGACCGACGCGAACAGCCCCGCCTTCCGCTGCTCGATGGTGTCGAAGAATTCGCGCTGCCAATTGTTCGACAGCAGAAAGATATAGACGGTACCGAGCTCAAGTCCGATATAGCAGGCGATCAACAGCCACGCCGCTTTCCAGTCCTCTGAACGGAAGTACCGGCTCGTCAAGCCCCACGCGTGCACCCACCGCTCGCGGCGCGGCTGAGGCCGTTGGAGCCCCGCCTCGCGGCGGGACTCCTGGACGCCGGATGGGAAGGACATTCCGCGTTTGCGAGGCATCAGAACACCTGCTTAGTGACGCTCAAACGCACGTTGCGGGGTTCGTCGACCGGCACGAAGTCGGACGCTCTAGTCGTGCCGTAATTGCGCCGGTTGAAGACATTCCTTACGCCCACGTTGAATTCGAAACCAGCAATTGTCAGGAAGCCGTTGACGTCGACCTGCCGTGCCTCGGGTACGACAAACTCTCCGAAATATTCGGCGTACGAGCTGGATCGGCCGAACAATCCGGCACCAAAGCCGCCACTGATAGCGGGCGTGATCTGTGTACGATAGTTGCTGTAGATGCTGTACTTGTCGCGGGGCTGGTTGGGAATGACCGTCTGGAAATCTGACGGGCTGAGGAAGGCATACTTCGTCCGGGTATAAGATGCCTGAACGGTCCAATTCTGCATCAACTGACCGACGATATTGAGATCGACGCCGCGGCCGCGCTGTCCGGGACCCGGGATGGAGAACCCGGGGTGTGCCGGATCGTTGACCAGCGTGTTATCCTGTAGAAGATCGAAGTACGACGCGTTGATTGTCGCCCGGTGGTTCCACAAGTCGACCTTGATGCCGGCCTCCTTGTTCCTCGAATTGATGTTCGGTAACCGGCTGCCCGCAAAGTTGGTCGAGGTACTTGCGGACAAGCCCTTTACGTAATTCGCGAAGACCGAGATGTTGTCGGTCACGTCCACGACAGCGCCGAAGTTGGGTACCGTCGCGGCATCCCGGTCAGGCGGAAAGACACCGAAGCCGAAGAATTCGAAAGTCGATTTGTACCAGTTGCGGCGAAGCCCACCGAGGAGCTTGACCCTGCCGAAATCGAGCAGGGCCTGCCCGAAAACACCTTGTTGCTGTGAGCCGAGCCGGAACGAACGGTCGGTCGCGGCGGGCCGTGGCGGCACGGGAATGGTGGTGTTGGCGCCAAGGGGCACGGGCTGGATAATGTCATAACTCGCGCTACTGCGAGGCTCGAAAGAGCCCTGGGAAAAATTATAGCCGACATTCAGACGCACAGTAACGAAGTTTGCCGGTTTGAAGCGGATGCGGAAGAATGCATCGGCGGCGTCCGATTTGCCCACCTGACCCGAGCCGCGCACGGCCACGGTGGGGATACCTGCAGAGTTGAGATAGAACGGATAGACATCGAGCCCCAGCCTGTTGTCGTCGTGCAGACCACGAACGACGAAGGTAATGTCGCGCGTCAATTCGCGCGTTAGGTCGGCATATACGCGCGTGGTCTTGGTTTTGATCGACTGATCGCTCGAGAAGATTGGCGTGCCGAGATCGCGTTTTACGATTTGGCCGGTATTCGGATCGAACAGGGTGAACGGTGTAATCCCGCTCGTCGAATCAGACGCGCTCAAGCCGAGAATGATGTCGGTCCGGCCGTCCTTGAACCGGATCGAAGGCGCCAGCAGGTAGTCCTTGTTACCTGTATAACCGCCATAGTTTCGGTCCATGGTCTGCGCACTGGCGATCAGCCTTGCGGTCACGCTCTTGTCGGCGGTAACCGCCTGATTGGCATCGAGCACGCCGCGCACCAGCCCGTACGAGCCGACATCCATGCTCATGATCAAACGCTCTTCGGCGTCGGGCTTCTTGGTAACGACGTTCACATTGCCGCCAAGATTGTCGAAGCCCACCAGCAAAGCATCGGGGCCTTTGAGGATTTCGACGCGTTCGATGCTGGCGATGGGCTGGTTGGCACCCGAAGAAACGCCGAAGTTGCCGGAGCTGGACAGGCCATTGACCAAGCCGCCGCTTGAAAAGCCCCGTACCGAGTATGTCGAGCCGCCCCCCGGGCTGTTGCTGATGGTCGAGACGGCGCCCGCATTGCGCAAGACTTCGCTGATGCTGAGGGCTTGTTGATCCTGGATCGTCTTGGCCGAGATCACTTGGTTGTTGCGCGGCTGTTCGCGCAACGACAGACCGCTGCGGTCCGAAGTGGAGGCTTGACGCACAAGCGCATTGGTCTCCGCCTCGTCGCGACGCGCAGTGACCACGATCCCTTGATAGACGCCGATGATGCCATCGGAGCTCGCTTCAACGGCGAGGTTCAGGCCGGTAGTGGCCGCAGCAACTGCATCGCGTGCGGACTTGGCGTGATGGACTGGCCTGGAGGTGGCTGTGCGGGCCGCATCCGGATCGAAGTCGATCCTGGCACCGCTGAGGCGCGCGATCTCGTTGAGCGCCTGTCCAAGCGGCATAACAGGAACATTGATATCGAGCGCTCGCTCGCTCTGAGCCGCCACCGGAGTCGAGGCCGCCATGGCGATGACGGTCATCGATCCAATGCTGACTGCCCCCAGAAGCCGATGCGCGCTCGCCGAAACATTGATCATGGTCACACCTCCATAGGCACACCTTGTCCGGCGCGAGACTCCCCACGCTCGGCTTCGGCGGCACTTCCAACAGATCTTGCAGCCAAGTCGCGAAGCGCTCTGCCGACGCTATCCCGTGGCCGTTCTCCTGCTGTCGGGTGGCCTCAATTGAAGAGAGATGCCCTGAGTTCTCGATCCCAACACATCGATCCTATGCTGCAGTCATGTGACGGACAAACGCGAACTCTTCATACCCGCCATGAACGCCGTCGATGCCTAGAATGGTCGGCGGTCCAGGAGTTTTTGGAGGAACCAATCGAGCATGGGATCGCGTCGCCGATGGCTCGGCCACTGGGCGACGATTGGGGTATCCACTGTTGTGAAAGGCGTTGCGAGAACCTTCAGAGGCAAATTGGACGCATAGTATTGAAACAGCCACGAACTGCCCGTCGCAATCAGATCGCTTTCGATTACGATCGCGGGCAGGGTCGCCTGGGACGTGGCCCTGATCGAGATCTTACGTGAATTGAGGATATCTGCCGCCAAGGCATCTCCCGGAATGATTGGCGTGCTCTCGCCGCTGGCGACTATGTGCCGGCCTGTGCGGTATTGCTCGTCGGTAATTTCGTTCTTGCTGCCAAGTTCGGGATGTTCGCTCCACACCATGCATGAAGTGTGATCGCTGAGTATCGGCAAGGATGCGAGCCGTTCGTCCGCGCCGGATTGCAGCACCAGAACAAGGTCAGCCCCCTCCTCGAGCGACTGCCACGGCGATTTGCGACCCAGGGCGGTAAGGTCCACCGTCATATGAGGAGCTTCACGCGACAGATTGCGCAGGACCGGGGCGAGCAGCATTTGTTCGATCGCTTCAGAGACAGCGATCGTGACGTTCTCCGTCGATAACCTCGGATTGAATTCCAGCGAGAATTCCAGGGCGCTGTGAACCTCCTGCAGCGCGCGGCGCACCTCTCCGCGCAGCGCGCGCCCAAGGGGGGTGAGGTGCTGTTCGCCACTCTGATGCGCTACGAGATCGTCACCGAAATGATCGCGAAGACGGCGCAGTGCATGGCTCATTGCGGATTGGCTAAGATTCACGCGCCGTCCCGCCTCGGTGAGCGTGGACGCGTGAAGGATAGCATCGAGCGGATAGAGAAGGTTGAGGTTGAGCCGCCGAACGGTGCCCTCTTTAGTCAAGCCAGGCATCGTACCAGATCATCTTTGCTAATCCCATGTTCGAGAGAACCGGCCGCCCCTACCAGAGCCAGTGCTGCAAGATCAGACGTCGTGATCTCTCTCTCGTTCCAGCATCCGTCGTGCTCTCTCTACACCGATGGATAACGGGGACGCACCGAGCGTTCAATCGAACTCTCGCGTATTATTAAAATGCCTCGGAAGTGACCGCGGCGCATTGGCCGCTCGTCCGCTTCCGTCAGAAGGTGACGTTATTCCGGCGGACGTGAACGTTCTACTTTGGTCGGCTGCAGCCCCGTCCGATAGGCAACTACCGTGTGGCAATTGCCGACCGCTCGCCCCGGAAGCGGCTATTCTCGAGGGAGGCGAAGTTCATGCTAAGAGCCTATCGGCTGTCAACCGCTGGCGGGTCACTCGCTGGGAAGCTCTCTTCGAGCGCTTCGTCCAATTGCCGGTCGAGGTGGTCCTTACGATCTTCAAATGGCTCCCGGCCGGCCAGCCACAAAGCGACGTTGCGGACGTAGCGGCGTATCGACTGCTGAGCCTCAGGCGATTGGGCGAGCGCCGTGCCTGGCGTCTCATCGACGAAGCTTGGGCAGCCCGCTGCCGGATCCCAGTTGAAGTCGGCGAAATGGTGGAAGGTCGACTGGGCTATACCCGGTCCGCCATCCGCCGACGGTTCGAATGCGACGGCCAGATTGAATTGCCTGCCGCTGACCTTGCTGGTTCCCGTCGCGATCACCCGCGCGGTTTGATCATCGACCGGCGCGCCTACCGCGCCCTCATGGGGATGGGCCGGCAGATATCGGATCAGCCCGCCTGGCGCGGCCGGATCAAGCAGTACCGGATGCGGGGGGCCGACGACCTCGATTTCCTGGAAATCGCCATTGGCCCCGGAATGATAGTTCGGCCACAGAATGTACGACGTCTCGCGGTCGTCGATGACGCGGTTCGCTTCATCGGGATCAACATTCGTGCTGTGGAAGTAATGCGCGCGGCCGATGCCGCCGAGCGAGCAGACCGAGCTTCCAAGATCCATGTGATCTCGCGTGACCAACAGGCCGCCGCCGTTCGACCGGAACCGACCGACTGCGGCGCAATCCTCCGGATGAAGGCCGTCGCCGGTATCGACCGCAAAGAGCCAAAGCTCGTCGAAGTCCGATCGATCGATGGTCGACAATATGGGATCAGGCCGGCCGGGTTCAGCGCGGTCGCGTGCGGTGACAAGGCAGAGAGGCGAGCCATCGTCATTTGTCAAACTCGCGAGGTAATCTCGCATCATCGAAAACCGCCCGATATTCCAGTCGTCCTCGATCGACGGAATCGTCGTCTGGAGCAGGACGCGGATAGGTGAATTTGTCATTCCGTCCTCCTTGGGCTCCAAGATGAGCCTTCGCTCCACGTGCCCGGTCAGACTCTGACGCGGCTATGGCCGCAGCAAAGTCAACCGGGCAGCTTGTCGGCCAAAACATCTGCCTTGCGGATCTGGGGCGCTGCAGCCAGCAATTCTTCCGCGTTCTCCATGAGCGCGGCGGCAACCTTTCCGGAGAGGTGAGCTTCCCGGCCGCCGTCATCATCGAACGCATCGAAGATCGCGAACGTGCTGTGATCGAAGCGCACGGCGAACCAGCTTATCGTGCCCGGTTCGGCGTCGACCAAGTCCTTCGCGCTCGCCAGGAAAGCGGCAACCGCGTCTTCCTTCCCGGGCTTGCTTCGAGTTCCACATAAAGCGCCAAGGCCGTCATGGTATCCTCCTATGCACCCCCCGGCTGAGCACCCGTATACACCTCTTTGAAGCGAATCCCTCGGGGATTGTGCGTGGCAGAGTGAAAAGCGCGACGGCTTGCGAGCAGCCGGCAGCGCCCGTGCGACGATGTTGACGTCAGCCTCCGACTGAGGCGAGCAGTTTTCGCCGACGCAGCAACAGCACGACCAAGCGCAGTGTCAGCAGCACCAGCACGGGCGCGGGGTTGCCGCCGATCACCACCAGGTGCGTGAACACTGCCCCCACCATGATGGAGTGCAGCGACGCTCCCCAGATGCGGCGCGCGGCACCAGCACCATGAGTCCGCCCGCTACCGCCAGCGTGCCGGTGAGCAGCCTGAACCACTGGCCGATGCCGATCCGCTCGAAGATCGCGACCATCGGCGGCGTGCCGGCGAGCTTCGCGTTTGCCCGCGTCTTCAGAGCCGGAGCCAGCCGCCATCGACCACCAGTGTCTGGCCGGTGACGAAACGGGCATCGTCGCTGGTTAGGAAGGCGACTCCGAAGCCGGGCGGCATCGCCATGCCGACCGCGTCCGACCCGATCGCGACGATCGATCCTCCGCGGGCCTTGCGCATCAGCGGCACGATCGCGCGTGCGCCGAGAAGGTGCGAGTCGAGGTTCAGCGCCATCGCGCAACCTGGAGGGGCAGCTTTGGGTCGCGCTGTTCGAACGTGTGGGCCGCTACCCGCGACTGACCACAGAGGGTGCCAACCTTATCGCCGACGCGCGGCGCATCGTAACTGGCGCAGACGGCTTGAAGGCGAAGGCGCTGACAGGCTTCAAGCAGCGCTTTCCTCCACTCCGCTGCGGCTCCACGTCGAAGCGCTGGGAGCGGCGGCGCAGATGGTACGCGATGCTTGGGCCTGACGCCTCCTGGGGTGATCGCGAACCCCATGAGGCTAAGCTTCACCTTACTGAGCATGAGTCTCGAGCTCACGCGCTCACGACCGGCCTACTCGTGGTCGTGGCGGTGATGCAGGTCCGGATAGTGCGGATGCGCATGGACCAATCGCACGTGCGCGTGGTCGTGGACGTGCGGTGCGCCGGGCGGGTCGTCGGGACCATGCGCGTGCTGGTGATGCGCGTCATGGACATGGGCGTGGGCGTGCTCCATCGGTTCATGGACGTGTTCGTGACCGTGGCGTTCTGCGAGATGCAGATAGAGCCGATCGACATCAGCACTGCCGCCACGATCAGTCGTGCGGTCACGGGCTCGCCGAACAGTATGATCGCCAGGATCGCCCCGATGAACCGTGCTGAAGAGAAGTAGGCGCCGGTTCGCGCCGAGCCGAGATGGCGCAAACCCAGCACGAACAGCACGAGGCTCACGCCAGCCGAGGAAGCCGACCAGTCCGGCTCCGGCAAGCGCCGGCAGCGCAGGCAGATGCGCTCCCCTCGCCAGCCCGAGTGCGAGGTTGACGCCGCCAGCGACGAGGCCCTTGACCATGGCGATCTGCACGGGATCGGAGGCGGACAACTTGCGGGTCAAGTTGTTGTCGATGCCCCAGGCAAGACACGCGCCGACAATGGCCAGCGCGCCGAGACCGATACCGCCCGGGCCTCCGCGCCACGAGAGCAACACCGCGCCGGCAAGAATGGCGACGGCACCGATCAGCAAGCGCCGATCGACGTTCTCGCGGAACACAAGCCAAGCGATGCCCATCGTCGCCAGACCTTCGACGTTCAGTAGTAGCGCCGCCGAAGATGCTGGGGTCGATGAAAGGCCGATCATCAGCAGCACCGGCCCTGTGACGCCACCGGCGAGCACGACCAGCGCCATCCAACCCCAATCGCGTCGGGTCAGAGGCGCCTCGTTGCCGGCGCCACGCCGCAGGATGCTGACGAGCGATAGGCCCAATCCGGAGCCCAAGTAGAGCAGGCCAGCCAAGAGCCAGGCGTCGATGCCATCGCCGAGCAGGAGCTTTGTAAATGGCGTACTTGCGCCGAACAGGGCAGCGGACAGGAGGGCGAGGAGGGGGCCGGAGGAGAAGCGGGGGCGTTCCATTTGACCGTAGCCTAGCACTCCGGCGAAGCCTTGTCGGCTGGTTGCGTTGGGCGGTTGGGAAGTAAGCAAGCCGGGTCAATGGCAAGTCCCAGCAGGACCGGGAAATCTGCGTCGCGTTCGGCGTCGAGAGTGGGAGAGGTCGGCACTCACCCGCCGGGCAGATCGTCCAGAAAGGGACAATAGTCGCGGATCGACCCAACCAGCGCTCGCGCGCCCTCCGCATAGGGGTGGTTGATGCAAGGCGTGGTTCGCGGTCGCGGGAAGCGTGCTGCGCTTCCATCCTGGCAAAACTAGAGGCTCCTCACTTAGACGAGATATCAAAGCACCCTCCAGCGGCCTCTACGACCCGTTTTCGCGTTTACTTCAGAACGTCATCGATTTGACCAGCCCGTCCATCACGGCATTTTTGCCGGCGCGTAGAAGCCTCACGGCCGTCACGCACGTGTCGCCACGCCAGCTTCTTCGCCTGACTTCGAGACAGGGCGTGTTCGCCTCGATGCGAAGGAGCACTTGATCCTGTTTCGCTGGAAGGATGGCTCGAGTGCTCTCACTTCCATCTCGATAAGGGCGCATGAGCATTAGCTGCGAAAACAAAGTTTGGTGCCTCAGATCTACAGTCATGCATCCGGGAAGCTCTTCTGGGTCCAAAAGCCTGTCCTCCAGTTCAAGCGGCTCTCCATTCTCGAGATGCACGATGACCGCGTGGAACAGCGGCTTCAAGTCGGCGCAGCCAAAGAATTCCGCTTGCGCGCCGTCCGCCTCGATAATTCGGCGTTTGATCACGTGAGCTTCATGAACTGCGCCTCGTCCCTCGATCTCCTTGATCACGTCGCGATGTAGGTACGTCGCGACATAAGGCCGCGGCGGCGCCACATAAGTGCCTGCTCCACTGCGACGGATTAAAAAGCCTCGGGCGGTGAGATCACGCAGCGCGTGGTGGACCGTCATCCGGCTTGCCCCGAAGACATGGGTCAACTCGCTCTCGGAGGGGATGCGATCTCCCTCTTTCCACGCGCCCTGCACAATCTGCGAAATGACGTGCGCGGCGATGCGAGATCGCAAGCTCTGACCTAATGTGTCGTCCATGGAGAACCGATAGCGCAGTCTCAGCTGTATAGACAGGTATCGATCAAGCTGTATATACAATTGGCAGCAGCCCCCGGTCCGCGAGCCAGACCGGGCCGCCACTCTCACAACCGGAGATGCGCCGTGAGATTTATTTCTGAAGAGCAATCCGCGGCCCTGATCTCGCACGAGATGGCATTCCAGGCGGCGCGCGAGGCTCTGATTGCGGCCGTGGAGAGTGGCAGTGCGGTATTTCCCGCCGTGATCGCACACGGATCGCAGCCTCAGAATCGCTTCACCGTAAAAGCTGGCTCCACCCTGGAGCTCGCCGGCCTGAAGGTGGGTTCCTTCTGGCCTTCCAATCCCGGCAAAGGCCTGCCGCGCCACAACAGCATCACGCTTTTGTTCGATCAGGACATTGGCCGTATCGAATGGGTGATCGAGAGCGGTACGGTGAATGCCTTTCGAACGGCGGCAGTGGACGCCGTCGCCACCGATCTTCTCGCCAATCCCGAGGCAGCAACGATCGCGATCTTCGGTGCGGGCAACCAGGCACTTCACGAATGCCAGGCGATCGCCCGCATCCGGCCGATCACCCGTGTCCTGGTAGTGGCGCGGGACATCGCGAAGGGTGAGCAGTTCGCGGTGAACCTCGCAGAACTCGGAATCGCCGCCGAGCTCGCGGACGCCGAACAGGCCTGCCGCGCCGCCGATATCGTCATCACCGCGACACCCTCACGCACGTGCTTGTTCGAGGCGGAATGGATCCAGCCCGGCACCCATATCTCCGCCATGGGGTCCGACGCTGCGGGCAAGCAGGAATTGCCGCCTTCCCTCTTCGACCGCGCCCTGCTCTTTTGCGACCTTCCCGCTCAATCGCGCACGATTGGCGAATACCAACATTTCGACGGCGATCCGGCACGTATCAAGGCGGTCGGCGATCTGCTGCTCGGCAGGGCGCCCGGCCGGATCGACGCCGACGACATTACGATCTTCGACAGCTCGGGCATCTCGCTGCAGGATCTCTATACCGCGCGACATCTGATCGCAGCTTTCGAAAAGAGCTGAGGCAGTCCGCGGGGTCGCGGCTGGCGCGGACGATTATGCCGTACTCTGCCTGATCGTTGCCACTCCATGTTAGCGTCGGATTATATTCGGCGCGATATGTCGGCGAGCATCGGTAAGCTCCGTCCTGCGTCGCGCGTGAGGGCGCGCCTAGCCGGTCGGAGGCCGCATTGCTCGTGAGGAACGCCTTCAACATCGCCACGCTTGTTCTCGCGACCGCCCTCCGCTAGGCTCGATCGTATGTTCGTGCGTCAGGACAAGCATTGCGCGATTGCTACATGGCATGCGGCGACGCGCTCCATAGTCAGCGCCCTTGCCCTGTGCAGCTTGTTTCTGCTGATCGTTTGGCACGACAGTGCCGTGTCCATTCATCTCGCTCCGCCAGCGGTGCAGGGGGCTGAGCTTGCGGACGACGAATCCCTCGATCATGCTCACGTGACTGATACGGACCGGCCGGATGTCGGCAAGCTGGCGCACCAAGCCGCTCATGCCGCACATCAGGCAACGACACCACTAAGCCCCGCACTGCGAGCCACGCTGCCTCTTGGCGATGGAAGCACCTGGACACCCTTCTACGCCTTCAGCCTGCGTTCGTTCGCTCCGACGTCCTTGTTGAGACCGCCCCGCGCCTGATCCCAGCGTGCGCCATGCGCCGCCTCGGGATTCAGCTTTAGGGGAATACACAAATGACAGCCTTACATGGCCGGCGGCCGCGTTTCGCGGGCCGCTGCATGGCCCTTGCCGCCTGCATGGTTGCGGCAACCGGAAGCGCGTTCGCGCAAGTCGCGCCACCTTTCGCCGAACTGTACCGGCAGACACAGGATTCACCTCGCCAGGTGGAACTGAACGCCGATGTGAATCGGGCCGAGGGTCTCGCGCGGCAGACGCGGGCACGCCCCAATCCAACCGTCAGCCTGACGACGGAGAACTTCGCCGGACAACAGCCATTTGGCGGCTTCTCCCAGTCCGAAGATACAATCCAGATCAGTCAGCCGTTCGAATTGCCCGGCAAGCGACGATCCCGGATCGCAGCGGGCGAAGCAGGCGTCGCGGCAGCCCGGGCTCGGGCGCACGAAGAGCGCATCGCCTACGCCTATGACCTCGCGCGCGCCTATGCCGGCGCCGAAATTGCGGACCGCCATATCGAGCTTGCGCAGGACGAAGTCGAAGAGGCCGAGGCCGACCTTGCCGCTGCACGGGCCTTGGTGGATGCCGGCAAGGAGGCACGATTGCGAAGCCTCCGCGCCGAGACCGAGGTCAATGCTCAGCGGGTCCAGCTTGACACCGCTCGCGCCGAGCGGATCGGAGCCTATGCACGTCTGTCGGCATTGGCGGGACAGGCCACGTCCTACAGCGCCTTGGCCGAACCGATGCTCGAGCGCCTTGCTCCTGTGAGGGGCGCAGGACCGATCGACCCGCTCCAGACCGCGCCTTACCTGGCGGCCAAGGCGGATGGTGCGGCGGCGGCGGCCCGCGCAGTCGCGGCAGGCCACCACTCGCTGCCCGACGTCACCGTCTCGGTTGGCGTGCGCAGGCTGGCTGCGAACAGCGCCAACGCCTTCGTCGCTGGCGTCAGCGTCCCGCTTCCCCTGTTCGACCGCAATCGAGGCAATGTGGACGCAGCGCAGGCGGAGCTTCGCGGCGCTCAAGCCCGCGAAGCAGCGGCGCGGCTCGAAACCCAGGCAGCGATCGCCGGGGCTCTGGCGCTCAATGATGCCGCCGACGCACGAGCCCTGGCTGCAGACCGCTCCCGGCGCCTTGCCGAGGAGGCCTATCGCCTCGCACGCATCGCCTATGAGGCAGGCAAGTCCCCCCTCATGGAATTGCTGGCGGCGCGCCATGGACTTGGTGCGGCACGCGACGCTCTGCTCGACGCGCGCACTGCCCAGTTCGAGGCCCGCGCCAGTCTGGCCCGCCTTGAGGGCCGCACCATTACCGGAGAAGTCGTCCCATGACGCCCCGCAACAAACTCCATGCCGGCGCCGCCGGCGCACTCGTCCTTGCCGCTATCGGCGGTTATGGGATCGCGCGCATGACCGCGCCGCCACCGCCGGCCGCATCGGAACCGCCTGCGGCTCAAACCGCCCCGGAAGATGGGATCGACATCTCGGCGGAGGACATCAGATCTTCCGACATCGAGGTCGCACCGGCCAGCAGCGCGGCGCTAGACGGCCTTGTCATGGCCAGCGCGACAGTGGAGGCGACGCCCGACGCCGAGGCAGTGCTGACTGCGGGGGCGCCCGGCACCGTCACGCGCATCTTCAAACGCATCGGCGACGTCGTGCGTGCGAACGAGACCATCGCATTGGTCGAGAGCCGCGACGCTTCCGCCATCGCCGCTAGCCGCGCAGCCGCTGCGGCGCGAGTCACGCTCGCCACTCGCCAGGCCGCGCGGGAGAAAGGACTGCTTGCGCAAGGCGTATCCGCACGCGCAGACTACGAGACAGCTGAGGCCAACCTTGCCGTGGCGCGAGCCGAGGCGCGGGCCGCGTCGGCTGCCGCCCGTGTCGTGCGCGTCACTCGCGATGAGCGCTCGGTCGCCGTAACGAGCTCAGTCTCGGGCCGCATTGTCGCCGCACCGGCCGCTCTGGGTGCCTTCGTCCAGGCGGAAACCGAGCTGTTTCGCGTCGCAGACCCGGCCCGTCTCCAGATCGAGGCGGATATCCCCGCCACCGACGCCGAGCGCGTCAAGGCGGGTGACCGGGTGGAGTTCACCCTGCCCGATGGGAGAAGCGTGGAGGGGCGTGTGCGTGCATCTACCGGCTTCATCGATCCGCAAAGTCGACAGACGAAGGTCTTGATCACGCCAGCGGCCAGTAATGGCCTGCTCACGCCGGGGCAAATGCTCCAGGCACGCATCTTTGCCAGCGGCAGCGCCAAAACCGGCGCAAGTTCCGTCACCGTGCCGCAAGACGCGGTGCAGACGGTCGGTGGCCGCAATGTTGTGTTCGTCCGCATCGTCCAGGGCTTTCGCGCGCACCCTGTGCAAGTCGGCACCCGCAGCGACGGCATGGTCCAGGTCGTGTCGGGTCTAAGGGCCGGCACACCGATCGCTACCCGTAATGCCTTCCTGCTGAAGGCCGAGATGGAGAAAAACGAGGGAGGCGAGGAATGATCGCGCGGATCGTATACCTTTCCGTACGCATGCGATGGGCAGTCGCGTTTCTGACACTGCTGATCGTGTTGCTGGGCACCTGGCAGATCACCAAACTGCCGATCGACGCTGTACCCGACATCACCAATCGGCAAGTACAGATCAGCACGTTCGCGCCCGTCTACGGGCCAACCGACATCGAAAAGCAGATCACCTACCCGGTTGAAACCGCTCTGGCGGGCATCACAGGGCTGGAAATGACTCGTTCGATCAGCCGCAACGGCTTCAGTCAGGTGACCGCCGTGTTCACCGATGCCACCGACATCTACTTCGCCCGCCAGCAAGTGACCGAGCGGCTGGCGCAAGCGGCCGGGGACCTGCCCGCCGGCATCCAGCCCCGCCTCTCGCCGTTGGCGACCGGACTGGGCGAAATCTTCATGTTCTCCGTCGCCTTCCGCCATCCGGACGGCAAGGGCGCAAACGCTGTTCTCGGTCAGCCTGGGTGGCAGCCGGACGGGAGTTATCTGACGCCCGAAGGGGAGCGGCTGACAACCGAGCTAGCCAAAGCCGCTTATCTACGCACCGTGCAGGACTGGATCATTCGGCCCCAGATGCGCTCAGTACCCGGCGTAGCGGGAGTCGACTCGAACGGCGGCTATGTGAAGCAATACCTGGTGGAGCCCGATCTCGTCGCACTCACCAGCTATGGACTTTCGATCACGGAACTGGCCGATGCCCTGGAGCGGGCAAACCTTTCGGCCGGCTCGAACTACGTCCGCCGTGCGGGAGAAAGCTTCCTCGTGCGCGCCGACGCGCGGCTCAAGTCCATCTCCGACATCGAGGAAGCGGTGGTCGCCACGCGGGCCGGAGCGCCCGTGCGTGTGCGCGACGTCGGCCATGTGGTCATCGGCGGCGCCGTGCGTACCGGCTCGGGCAGCCGCATGGGCCGCGAAGCGGTCATCTCCACAATCTTGATGCTGACCGGCGAGAATAGCCGCGTTGTCGCGGATCGGGTCGCGGACAAGCTGATCGCGGTCAATCGCTCGCTACCGCCCGACATCTTCGCCGATCCGGTCTACAACCGGGCAAAGCTGGTAAAAGCGACGATCGGGACTGTAGAAAAGAACCTTCTCGAAGGTGCGCTGCTCGTCATCGTCATTCTGTTCCTGCTGTTGGGCAACGTTCGTGCCGCACTGATAACGGCCGCCGTCATTCCCATCACCATGCTGATGACCGCGACGGGCATGAACGCGATCGGCGAGTCCGGGAATCTCATGAGCTTGGGGGCGCTCGATTTCGGCTTGATCGTCGACGGCGCGGTCATCATCGTCGAAAACGCACTGCGCCACCTCGCTGAACGGCAGGAACGTGAAGGGCGACTGCTCACCCTGCCTGAACGCCTTGCCGAAACGGCCGATGCGGCGCGCGAGATGGTGAAGCCGACCGTCTATGGTCAGCTCATCATCTTCCTGGTCTTCGTGCCGCTGCTGACCTTCCAGGGGGTAGAGGGCAAGACGTTCTCGCCGATGGCGGTCACGCTCATGATCGCACTGGGTTGCGCCTTCATCCTGTCGATCAGTTTCGTGCCGGCGCTGATTGCGATCCTCGTGCGCGGGAAAGTGAATGAAACGGAGGTCAAGCCCATCCGCTGGTTCAAGGCGCACTACGCGCCCCTGCTGAGCAAGGCGGTCGCACGTCCCGCCCCCTTCATCGCGGCAGGTGGCGGGGTGTTCGTCTTGGCCCTGTTTGGCTTCGGCTTTCTGGGTGACGAATTCATGCCGCAGCTGGATGAGAAGGATATTACCGTCACCAATTTCCGTATCCCCTCCGCCTCGATCGACCAGTCGACGAAGATGCAGATACAGATCGAGAATGCACTGAAGACGTTGCCGGAAGTGGCACTGGTCTTTTCCAAGAACGGCAATGCCGATCTGGGCACGGACCCGATGCCGCCAAATGCCTCCGACACCTACGTCATCCCCAAGCCAGAGAGTGAATGGCCAGCAGACGTCAAGTCCAAGGAGGACCTTGTCCGCCGGATCGAAGAGAAGATGAAGCCGCTTATCGGCAATCGGACGGAGATCCAAATGCCCATCCAGATGCGTTTCAACGAGCTGATCGCAGGCGTGCGCTCCGACGTGGCGGTAAAGCTTTATGGTGACGATCTGGAGCAGATGAGCACGCAGGCGCGGCGGATCGCCACTGTCTTGCGCGGCATTTCGGGCGCGGCCGATGTCAGCGCCGAGCAGACCGGCGGGGCCCCGACCTTCGACGTAAAGATCGATCGGCAGGCCGCCGCGCGATATGGCCTGGCGGTCGATGAGATCGCCAATACCGTCGCAGCGGCCCTCGGCGGGCGCGAGGCCGGTCTCCTGTTCGAAGGCGACCGGAGGTTCTCGGTTGTTGTTCGTCTGCCCGATGCCCAGCGAGACGATTTGGCGACGCTTGGCTCGGTCCCGGTCATGCTACCGGCGCCAGAGGGCGGCATCGCGCGCGCCATTCCCCTGCGCGAAGTGGCGCGCTTCGCCTACACGCAAGGGCTCAACCAGATCAGCCGCGAAAACGGCAAGCGGCTGGTAGTCATCCAAGCGAACGTGCGCGGCCGCGATCTCGGCGGTTTCGTCGCCGAAGCGCAGGCGAAGATTGGCAAGCTGGATCTGCCGCCAGGCATGTACACAGGCTGGGGGGGCACGTTCGAGAGCCTTCAATCCGCGCGGTTGCGCCTGATGCTGGTGGTGCCGGTCTGCTTCGTCGCGATCTACGCCCTGTTGGTCATAGCTCTAGGCGGCTTCGTACCGGCGGCGATCGTGTTCAGCGCAGTGCCGATGGCGCTGGCGGGCGGCGTCTTCGCGCTGCTGCTGCGCGGCATTCCGTTCTCGATCACGGCGGCGGTGGGGTTCATCGCCCTGTCGGGGGTGGCAGTGCTGAACGGCCTGGTGATGATGAGCGCCATCCGCAAGTTCAGGGAAGATGGCACGGCAGCGGACCAGGCGATCATCCATGGCGCGATTGAGCGCGTACGCCCGGTGCTGATGACGGCACTGGTGGCGAGCTTGGGCTTCGTCCCGATGGCGCTTGCCACGGGCACCGGCGCCGAAGTGCAGCGACCGTTGGCAACGGTCGTCATCGGTGGCCTCATGACTTCGACCGCGCTGACGCTCCTGGTGCTGCCGGCGATCACGGCCTTCGCGCAACGATGGATGGCGCGCCGCGCGGCCTAGCTACCACGGGGCAGCGCGGACGCCCCCGCTGCCCCGGCTTTCCCGCGCAGTAGCTTAGACTATTTTAGCCGAGAAGCGCCCCGAGCCGAAAGCGTGGGCGTGGGCGTGGGCGTGGGCGATCCAAGGCCGCCCTAGAATTCGGCCACGTCCACCTTGCCGCCGCGGTCGAAGCGCGACAGCCTGTAGGGCTTCTCGTCCACAATCGGCTCGGCGCCAGTGGCGACGTCCGCCATCAGATGCCCCGCTCCCGGTCCGATACCGAAGCCGTGGCCGCTGAATCCCGCGGCGAGGACCAGACCCGGTATTTGCGGAATCTCGCTGATGACAGGCACGCCATCGGGAGTGCTGTCGACATAGCCGGCCCATTTGCCCACGACCGGAAGGTCGCCCAAGGCCGGGATCAGGCTCACGGCTCCGCGTCGAGCCATCTCGATGACGCCCTGATCGACCTTGGGATCGAGGATACGCATCGCTTCCATCGGCGTTGGCCGGTCCAGCCGCCAGCGTTTGAGCCCTTCGTGTCCCGACTTCATCCCCGCGGCTCCGCCGGGTGACAGGTTGCGCCAGCGACGCAAGAACATGGGCACGAATTCGCGTGAGAAACGCAGGAATTGCGGCGTCACGTCCACCCGCGCCTTGCCGCTGACCGCCAGCGTGTGCACCCCTTCGCCCCGCCGCGTAACGGTGATGGATTTGCTGTAGAAGGCATCGGGTATCGCCAGCGCGCCGGTCGCGACCGCAACGATGGACTGGCGCACGGCCGCCTGCGGAAAGCGTATCCCCAATTGGTACATGAAGGAGGATGCCCATGCCCCGCCGGCCATGATCACGATCTTCGTAGCGATCGTTCCCTTTTCAGTGATCACACCGCTGACGGCTCCGCCGCTGGTCTCGATCCCCCGCGCGGCGCATCCCTGATGCACCGTACCGCCGAGCGCCATGATCGCCTTGGCCGCCGAAGGCGCGGCAAGTCCGGGATTGGCGATGCCATCGGTCGGCGACCAGACGCCGCCCTTCCACCGCTTGCCGGTGAAGGGACTGCGGCGCGCCGCCTCCTCGCTGCTCAGCATATAGGTTTCGACGCCCACCGTCTTTGCGAACTGGCCCCAGCGCGTCCAGGTTTCCAACTCCGTCTCGTCATTGCTGACGTAGAACAGACCGCAGCGCTTGAAGCCGGTTTGCTCGCCCGTGTCCGCCGTGAACTGCTCCCACAGGGCAAGGCTTTTCGTCGCCAAGGGGAGTTCGCGCGCATCGCGGTTCTGTTGGCGGCACCAGCCCCAGTTGCGGCTCGACTGCTCGCCACCGACCACACCCTTTTCCACCAGCGCGACCTTCAGGCCTCGCCTGGCCAGATAATAGGCGGCAAAGCTTCCCGCTATGCCGGCGCCGATCACGACAACGTCGGCTTGCTTCGGCAATTCGGGCGAGGATTCGATGAAGCGCAGCGGCGCAGGCATTCTCGACGATCTCCAGTGAGAGGGGTCAGGCGAAACCGAGGATCGCCTTGGTCTCCAGGTATTCCTCCAAGCCAAAAACGCCGTATTCGCGTCCATTGCCCGACTGGCGATAGCCACCGAACGGTGCGTGCGCGTCCCAGTCCGGCTGGTTGAGATGGACCTGGCCCGTACGGATGCGAAGAGCAACCTCGCGTCCCGCTTGCGGATCGCCGCTCTGCACATGGCCGCCAAGTCCGAAGCGGGTATCGTTGGCGATCGCCACCGCCTCGTCGATATCGTCGTAGGCCAGAATGCAGAGCACCGGCCCGAAAATCTCCTCCTGGGCGATCGTCATGTCACTGCGCACATCCGAAAAGATGGTCGGCTGGGTGAAGTATCCCGCCTCATCACCGGTAGGTCGGCCCGGTCCACCGCACAGCAGCCTGGCACCCTCGGCGAGGCCACACTCGATCATTGCCTGCACGCGCGCGAACTGCGCGGCGTTCGCGATCGGTCCCATCTCGGTCGCCGGGTCCAGTGGATCGCCCACGACGAGGGCATCGACCGTCGCTTTGGCAATCGCCTCTATCTCGGCCAGATGCGAACGGGGAACGATCATGCGCGTGGGCGCGCTGCACGACTGGCCTACATTGCGAAAAGCGGCCTTTATGCCTAGCGGCACCACCCGGGCAAAGTCGGCGTCGGGCAGCATCAGGTTGGGCGACTTGCCGCCCAATTCCTGCGTCACGCGCTTGACGGTCGGCGCTGCCGCCTGGGCAACCTGCACGCCGGCACGGTTGGACCCGGTGATGGAGATCATATCGATCTCGGGATGTTCGGCCATTCCCGCGCCTATTTCCGGCCCGGTTCCGTTGACGAGGTTGAATACGCCAGCCGGGGTGCCCGCATCGTGCAGGATCTGTGCGAACATCAGCGCGCTCAGCGGTGACAGCTCACTTGGCTTAAGGACGATCGTGCAGCCCGCGCCCAGCGCTGGAGCGACCTTTGCCGTGATCTGGTAAAGTGGCCAGTTCCAAGGCGTGATGAGGCCAACGACCCCGATCGCCTCACGCACGACTGCCGTCGAGCCATTCATGCGCAAGAAGGGATAATCGTGCAGCACGTCGATCACCGCCTGCACGTGGGCTGCGGCAAGAGGCACGTGAGCCGCACGGGCATGGCTGATCGTCGCCCCCATCTCGAGAGTCAGACATTGGGCGAGCGGCTCGGCGCGTTCCAGGATCAACGAATGGATACGCTCCAGCAATGCGATCCGGTCTTTGACGGGGGTTGCGGCGAAAGCCGGAAAAGCGTGCCGGGCCGCCGCGACGGCGTTGTCGAGGTCGCGCCGGTCACCGGCCGTCACTTCAGCGAACAACTCACCCGACGCAGGATTGATGACCTGCAGCTTCTCTGTGCCCGCCTGCGGCTGCCATCGGCCGTCGATGTACGCGCAGGCACACGGATCGAGCACCGCGTCGGCAATCGAGGTCGTCATTTCACGAGGTCCTGATATTTGTAGTAGGCGCCGACGATCGGCAGGAACCAAGGTGTGCCGAAATAGCCGGGGATGGCTGGCCAATCGAAGTCGCGCCACGGATTGAGGTCACCGCGGCCGTCGAGCACTTCGGCCATGACTGCCCCCATGTAGGTCGCCATGTGTGTGCCGTGGCCACTATAGCCCATGGAGTAGAACAGCCCGTTCCGTTCGCCGGCGCGAGGCAGGCGATCTTTCGTCATATCGACCATTCCCCCCCAGCAGTAATCGACGCGCGCGCCCGCTAGCGCGGGGAAGACCTTCTCCATCGACGCGCGAAGGATCGCCCCGCTCTTCGCATCGGCAGCGGGATCGCTCCGGCTGGAAAAGCGCGCGCGGCCCCCGAACAAAATCCGGTTGCCAGGCAAGGTGCGAAAGTAATTGACGAAATTGCGCGTATCCGTCGTGTTGCGCCTATACGGCGTCAGCTGATCCAAGAGAGCCGACGGCAGCGGCTCTGTCACGATGATATACGCGCCAACCGGAACGATGCGGCGGCGAAACCAACCGAGTGGCCCGACACGCGAGGTCCCGGTAGCCAGCAAGACCTGGTTTGCTCTTATGCTGCCATGAGGTGTCGTCAACTCATGCACCTGTCGATCAAGGCGCTTTATGGCGAGGACAGGATTGTCCTGGTAAATCTTAGCTCCACGTCGGGCGGCGGCTCTCGCCAGGCCTTGGCCGAAGTCGCCCATGTGCAGGCTCGCGCTCTTCTTGAAGAGCATGCCGCCGAAGTAGCGATCGGACCCAATTTCTGCGTACATCTCAGAACGCGGCACCATCTCGGTATCGCGATCCACCTCTTGCGCCAGCAGGGCCTGGGAGCGGGCGATCTTGTCGTAATGCTCAGGCTTTGCAGCGAGCTTCAGCTTGCCGACCCGGCTGAAACTGCAGTCGATGGCCTCTTCAGCGACGATCGCTTCCACCTTGTCGACGCCAGCGTCGAAGGCGCGGTAAAGCAAGTTCGCCTTTTCTCTGCCCAGCACGGCCGAAAGCCCTGCATAGTCCTGGGCGAAGCCGTTGTTGCACATGCCGCCGTTGCGGCCGGACGCGGCATTCGCGACCTTTCCCGCCTCCAGCAGCACGACATCCGCGCCCTTCTTGGCCAGTGCCAGCGCAGCGGACAGGCCGGTGAAGCCGCCGCCCACCACTACGACATCAACCTTTCCCTGCGGGCCGCCCGGCATCGTGCCGCCAAAGGGCGTAGCGGTGTCCAGCCAGTACGATGTCATCTTCATGGCGCCTGCCTCCGCTCGAACGCTCGCTCACCAACCCCGCATGCGCGGCCAGACGGCGGCGATTGTGCGGGTGGGGCCATCTACCACCTGGTAGGCGGCGTGCTGTGCGCCCGTGGCGCAGGCATGGTTGGGCAGGATGCGGACTCGCTCGCCTATGGCCAAGGACGGCAATTCGGCTCCGCTGCCGGGCCGCACCTTGATGATGCCATGCTCCTGGCTCGCGTCCTCGACGATGATGTCAGCGAACGGCTTGCCGTCGATATCGCAGACCAGTCCGTATCCTTGATCCAGCGGATGGCGTGACGTGCCCCGATCGCGTGACATCGCCATCCATCCCGCGTCGATCAGGATCCAACCCTTCTCCGGCCGATGCCCGATCACCGTGGCGACGACGGAAAGGGCGATATCATCGAGCGAACATACGCCGATGCCGTGCATGACAAGGTCGAAGAACATGAACACGCCGGCCCGCACTTCGGTCACGCCGTCGAGGTTCTTGGCGAAGTGCGCAGTCGGCGTCGAACCCACACTCACCACGGGGCAGGCATGACCCGCATCGCGGAGCAGCCGCGCCGCTGAAACCGCGGCTGCCCGCTCGACCTCAGCTGCCTCCGGCAAGCCCTCACCATTTCGGCAACCATAGGACTCGCCCGCATGGGTCAGCACGCCGCGGAACTCGACACCGCCGGCGCGCAGGACATCGGCGATTTCCAACAGAGCCTCATCAGCCGGCAGCAGACCCCCGCGGTGCCCGTCGCAATCGATCTCCACCAGTACCGCTGGCATCGCCATTCCTGCCCGTGCGTGCTCCACGATCGCTCGCGCCTGCTCGATGGAATCGATCAGAACGGAAAGGTTTACGCCCTGGGCAACCAAGTCGCAGGTCCGGCCGATCTTTTCGGGCGCCATGCCAACGGCATAGGTAATGTCGCTAAAGCCGCCTTCGGCAAAATACTCGGCCTCGGCCAGCGTCGACACGGTGATTGGCCCTTTACCGGTCGGGAACAGGCGGGCGGCGACATCGAGCGACTTTGCGGTTTTCACGTGCGGACGAAACGCGACCCCCAATTGCTCGAGATAGCCGCGCAGACGAGCGATATTCCGGTCGACCTTGGCGATGTCGAGCACGAGCGCAGGCGTCTCCACATGGTCCAGCGTCGCCGCATCAGTCCTCGTGAGGGTCTCGATCATCTTCGTGCGTCCTACAGAAAAGAGAATGGGAGGCTCAGCCAAGCGATTGATTGGAAAGGGCGAAGAGCGTGACGCCTGCCGTCGGCACCGGCGGCGAACCCAGCGCCATGGCGGTCACCGGGCCGACATCGGGCAAGCCACTCGCCGCCAGCCAGGGCGACAGGCCGCTGCCGCTCGTCACGTCGATACGGACGAATTCGCCAACGCGTTCGCTCGCCAGGTCCGCGATCAAAGATTGGGCGTCGGAGATGCTGCGCGCGATGATCGGTCCGATCACGACCCCGCGGCCCCATGTCCGCACACAGCCGTACCCCGTGATCGCTCCATCGTCCTCGATCACCCGCACGCGGCCGATGGCGAACAGCGCTTCGATCAACGCGGTCCGATCAAGGCCGCTCCCGGCCTGATCCAGCGCGCGAACGGCAGGCATATCCGCGTCACGCAGACCGCGAACATTCCCGCTCCTCGCCACGGCGGGCACGCCCTCCAGCACAGCTTGATGCTGGTGGACCGTGCTGCCGAGCGCCACAAAGCCGAGCCGCTCGTAGAGCCTGCATCCCTCCACCGTGCTATTGAGAATGAGCGTACGGCCTTCAGTCTGACGCAGCATTTCGCGCATCAAAGCCGCCCCGATGCCGCGCCGCTGCGCATCGCTCGCCACGATGATCATTCCGGCGGCGGCATAATCGTCGCCATAGGGCCACCAGATCGCAGTGCCCGCAAGGCGCCCATTCAGCTCCACCGCCAAGCCATGGCCCAACGACAGGGCAAAGGCCCAGTCCTCCAACCGGTACGGCCACCGCAACCCCTGCGAAAGGGCTAGCGCCTGTGGTAGATGCTGCACTGTCAGAGGCTGCACGACCGCCTGTTGTTCCATCACGTTATGCTCACTTGGAAGTCCGTTCTTGCCACGCGCCGTTTGGAGGGCCGGCGGCTGCCTGGGCCCCTCGCGCCTCCCGTTCAGAAGTATTTGAGCCAGGCGATGTCGCGGCGACGCTTCTTCAATTGCGAAAACCAAGCTGTCGGAAAATAGAGCGGAACGATCAGCCCGACGTACCAGACCAGGACCCAATAATAGCTGTCGACGCCAAACGTCCCATCGTGATTGGGGCCCCAGATGGCCAACGCGCTGTGATAAAGAATGCGCAAGACACTAAGGTGGAAGAGATAGAAGAACATCGGTGCGCCGCCGAACACGGCGAGCCGGTTTACGAGCCCCGAACCCTGCAGCTTCTCGAATAGCACCAGAACCAGTGCACCCAGGCCCAAGGTCGGCAGGAGAAACTGCAGCGACGGGGGATACTTCGTCATGGAAATGAAGGCGAGGAAAGTGCGTAGCGGACTGCCTTCGACCACGTGCCATGGCTTGTCGCCATAGACGTTGAGGAAACGCAGCACGACGAACGCCGCCAGCATGGCCATACCCAGCGTGAGAAGACGCCGCTGCCGCAATTGCGCCGGGACGTCGGACAAGAACCACGGACCGACGCTATAGCCCAGGGCAATGACGCCGATCCAAGCGAGGATGGGGTATGTGGTCTTCACTATCAGGCCGCCGAAGATGGGAAAGGCTGCGCGCTGGTGAATTTCGGCCCACAACGGCAGCCACGCGTCGCCCGCCTTCAGTTGGATGGGATCGAGTAGATTATGACCGCATACGATCACGGCGCCGATTACCAGGATCGCCGATCGCGAGAGGCGGATGAGAGCCGCCAGCACGATCATGCACACACCGATGCACCAGATGACCTGAAGCCACAGCGTCGGCTCGGTAATGCCCCAGTAAAGCGGCGATAAGAAGAAGACCTCGATCGCCATCAGCAGAAGGCCACGCTTCAGCAGAAAAGCGGTCGTCTCCTCCAGCGTATGGCTAGAGTGAAAGAGAAAGACACCAAGGCCGGTCAAGGCGACGAAGATGGGCGCGCACAGGCTGACCGCGAAGCGTGCCAGAGCCACGGCCGGGATTACCGTCTCCGCGTCGACCGGGTCCGAAACGGGCACATAGACGAACCATGTCTCGCGGATGTGGTCCAGCAGCATGAGAACCATCACGAAGCCGCGAAGGGCGTCGATGTTCTGCAACCGAACGCCGGCTTTCGCTTTCGACGATGCGGAGGCAAGTGCGCCGCCGAACCCGCCTGATGGAATCGTGGCAGTCACACCCATTTCTTGATCCACCTTTCCCGGCCTAACTTCCGATGCTCTTATGTAGGCGATGGCGGGTGGCAGCATATCCCGTATGCCGCCCGACAGATATCGCGTCATGCGGAAGCCGTGCTGCCTGCAGCAGCTTATGCCGATCGATAACCCTGAACTACGCCCCTGGCGGCACAGGCTGCGGCGCACCCCCTCTTCTTTAGAACAATCGCATGTGCATCAGGGGCCTAATCGGCAGACACAGCCCATGCCACCGGGGCAAAATGGATAGGAGAAATGCGGCCACCGGCATAGTCTGCCGGACCGCGCTCCGCCACCTGGAGACCCGAGAGATGAACGCCGGCATGTTCGACAGGCGTCGGTTACTGAGCAGCGCGGCGCTCGGCTTGCTTGCTGCGGGATGCTCCAGCATCCACTCGCGTCCGCCGGTCAAGGGCGGCCGCCTGCGCGTGGCCGGTGCGACCAGTTCGACCGCCGACACGATCGATCCGGCGCGACAGATGGCCGTCATGGACTATTGCCGCTGCAACATGTTCTACGACGGGCTCACAAAGCTCGATGCGCAACAACGCCCGCAGTTGGCCTTGGCCGATGCCATCGATACCCGCGATGCGCGCACCTGGACTATCAAGCTTCGCCCAGGCGTACGCTTCCATGATGGCAGGTTGTTGACGCCGGCCGACGTGGTGTATTCGATCCGTCGTCACAATGATCCGGCTGTGGGATCGACAGCCAAGACCTTCATGGCACAGTTCGTCGGTGTCGAGGCCTTCGGTACCGACGCCGTCCGGATCGAGCTGGTCAGTGCGAATGCCGACCTTCCCGTCATCCTGGCGCTGCCGCAGTTCAAGATCGTCCGCAACGGCACCAAGGATTTTCGCACCGCCAACGGAACCGGTGCTTATCGCTGCACCGAATTCGATCCGGGCGTCCGCTCCATCTCCACGCGCTTCGAGGACTATTGGCGGGGCCCGGTCAGGCTTGGCGAAGTGGAACTCTTCGCCATCAGCGATGAGAGCGCGCGGATCAACGCGCTGCTCTCAGGCGATGTAGATCTGATCTCCGAGGTCAATCCACGCATTGCCAGGCGGCTGGTGGAGCAAGGCATGACTCTGCTCGAAAGCAAGTCTGGCGGCTACACCGACTTGGTGGTCCGACTGGACCAATGGCCAGGCCGATCGCCCGATTTCGTGCGCGGAATGAAACTGCTGATGGATCGTGAAGCCATGAACCGGGTGATTTTCCGGGGCTATGCGACGATCGCCAACGACCATCCCATTCCACCGAGCAACCCCTATTTCGACGCTAGCCTTCAACAGCGCCCCTTCGATCCCGAACAGGCGAAGTTCCTCTTCCGCAAGACCGGTCTTGCGGGCCAGACCGTACCGCTGGTTGTTTCCAGCGCAGCGCTCAAATCCGAAGACATGGGCGTGTTGATCCAGGACGCCGCCGCGCATGCCGGTCTGAAAATCGATTTGCAGCGCCAACCACCGGACGGATATTGGGCGAACAACTGGATGAAGGACGCGGTCGGCTTCGCCAACATCAACGGGCGCCCGACGGCGGATATCATCTTCAGCCAGTTCTTCGCATCCGACGCATCCTGGAACGAGTCGGGCTGGAAGAACGCTCGGTTCGACCGGCTGCTGCTCGAGGCGCGCGGGTCCACCGACGAGAGTCTGCGCAAAGCCATCTATGGTGAAATGCAGCGCATGGTGCATGATCAGTCGGGAATTGGCATTCCCCTCTTTCTGTCCATGCTCGACGCCTACAATCCGCGCGTGAAGGGGCTCGAACCCATGCCGCAGGGCGGTTTGATGGCCTACGACTTCGCGGCCCACGCATGGCTTGAGGGCGCCTGACATGAAAAAGGACGGCGCATCGCAATGCGCCGTCCC
>Ga0105251_10000618_pt1 | contig 32612 bp, 22 predicted proteins | sample KBSS64metaG_FD_80424 | JGI IMG/M metagenome (GOLD analysis project Ga0105251, IMG submission 80424) | Switchgrass rhizosphere microbial communities from Kellogg Biological Station, Michigan, USA - KBS S6-4 metaG | ecosystem: Host-associated > Plants > Roots > Rhizosphere > Soil | place...
CAAAGACCAAACGCATCTGACCATGGAAGAACGGGTCAAAACCAACTACGACCACCCGAGCGCCATGGACCACAACCTGCTGTTTCAGCATCTGCAAATGCTGAAGTCAGGCAAGGCGATAGAGCTGCCGTTGTACAGCTATACCGAACATACGCGTAAGAAAGAGACCGTTCATCTGGAACCGAAGAAGGTCATCATTTTGGAAGGGATCCTGCTGTTGACCGATATCCGCCTGCGCCAGGAAATGAACTTCTCCATCTTCGTCGACACGCCGCTGGATATTTGCCTGATGCGCCGTATGAAGCGCGACGTGAATGAACGCGGCCGCTCTATGGACTCGGTGATGGCCCAATACCAGAAAACCGTGCGCCCGATGTTCCTGCAGTTTATTGAGCCTTCCAAGCAATATGCCGACATTATCGTGCCGCGCGGCGGCAAGAACCGCATCGCGATCGATATTCTGAAAGCCAAAATCAGCCAATTCTTTGAATAATGCCGCTTAACGGCCGGAAAACCTGGCTTTCCGGCCCGCGGCCAACTATTTGCACCCTGGCGTAGACCTTTCGCCCGTTGTGTGGCAATTTTTGTTTAGTTACGCGCTTTGATGGAGAAAAAAGATGAGACTGTGCGACCGCGATATAGAAGCCTGGCTGGATAGCGAAAAACTGGTGATTTCACCGCGTCCGCCGATTGAGCGCATCAACGGGGCCACAGTGGATGTCCGTTTGGGCAACCAGTTCCGCGTGTTTCGCGGCCATACCGCCGCCTTTATCGATCTCAGCGGCCCTAAAGACGAAGTCAGCGCGGCGCTGGATCGCGTAATGAGCGACGAAATCGTCTTGCCGGAAGGCGAGGCCTTTTTCCTGCATCCGGGAGAATTGGCGCTGGCGGTGACGCTCGAATCCGTCACGCTGCCCAACGATTTGGTCGGCTGGCTGGATGGCCGCTCTTCCCTGGCGCGTTTGGGCCTGATGGTCCACGTTACCGCCCACCGCATCGATCCCGGCTGGCAGGGGCGCATCGTGCTGGAGTTCTATAATTCAGGTAAGTTGCCGCTGGCGTTACGCCCGGGCATGCTGATCGGCGCGTTGAGTTTCGAACCGCTATCCGGGCCGGCCGCTCGTCCTTACAACAGCCGCCAGGACGCCAAATACCGCGATCAGCAGGGTGCAGTGGCCAGTCGAATCGACAAGGACTAATGGCGCTGGAAGCACTGTCGGTGTGGCGCTGACAAGAGGGTGGCATGAGAAGACTACTGACGACGTTGGTGATTTTGCTGGTTGTGCTGGTTGCGGGAATGTCCGCGCTGGTCCTGTTGGTTAATCCGAATGATTTTCGCGCCTATATGGTCAAGAAAGTCGAGCAAAAGAGCGGTTATCAGCTCACGCTCGACGGCGATCTGCGCTGGCATATCTGGCCGCAGCTGAGCATTCTGGCCGGGCGTATGACGTTGACCGCGCCCGGGGCCCAGGCGCCGGTGGTGATCGCCGACAACATGCGCCTCGACGTCAAGCTGTTGCCGCTGTTGTCGCACCAGCTGTTCGTCAAACAGGTGATGCTCAAAAACGCCGTTATCCGCCTTACGCCGGACAGTGAAGAACAATCTCGGGTTGATGCCCCCATCGCCCCGGCCGGCAACACCGCCGAATCCGTGGACACGCCGTGGAAATTCGATATCGATAATCTGCGGATCGTCGACAGCCTGCTGATTTGGCAGCGGGCCGATAACGAGCAGATCAACGTCAGGGACATCAACCTCAGCCTGCAGCAAAATGAAAAACGCCAGGCGCAGATGGAACTTTCCAGCCGGGTGAATCGCGATCAGCGCGATCTGAGCTTCACCCTGGCGGCCGATATCGACTTGCAACAATACCCGCGCCAGATCGACGCCAACGTCACCCAATTCAGCTATCAGCTGGAGGGGGCGGATATTTTGCATGGCGGCATCAAAGGGGAGGGCAGCGCGCAGGTAAGCTATCAACAGGCGCCGCAGCAAATTGCGTTCAGCCAGCTGAATTTCAGCGCCAACGACAGCCAGTTTGCCGGCAGCGGCAGCGCCACGCTGGCGCTGGTGCCAAGCTATGTCATGAATCTGACTTCGGCGAATCTTAATCTGGATGCGCTTTCCGGTTGGCAGTCCAGCGCGAGTGCGGCTGAGCCGCAGGTGATGACTTCCGCGCCGGTTATCGCCAGCCAGGTCGACGATCAGCAACAGAACTTTACCGCGCTGCGCGATTTCAATGCGCAACTTAATCTGCAGGTTGCCCAACTGACCTACCGCGGCATGAATATTTCTCAGCTGGCGGTGCGGGGCAATAATCAGCATGGGTTGCTGACGCTGGATACCTTGTCCGGCCAACTGGCCGGCGGGGATTTCTCTCTGCCAGGGACGTTGGATGCGCGCGGAAACAGACCGATCATCGCCGTTCAGCCGGTGCTTAAACAGGTTGAACTCGGCGCCGTGCTCAAGGCGTTCGATATGCCGCAGGTGCTGACCGGCAAATTCAGCATGCAGGGCGATCTGACCGGCGATCGCCTTACTTCACAATCTTTTGAGCATCGCTGGCGGGGTACCGCTGAATTGGCGATGCAGGATGCGCAACTGCACGGGCTGAACATCCAACAGCTGATCCAGCAGGCGGTGGCGCGGAACGACAGCAGCGTGCGCGGGCAGGATAATTACCAGCGTTATACCGAGGTTAAACAGCTGGCGGCGAAAGCCAGTTTGGCTCAGGGAACGGTCAAAATCAGCGACATGAAAGCGGAGTCGTCGTTGCTGAGCCTGAACGGCGGCGGCACGGTCAACATGCCGGGCAAGCAGTGCGATATGGCGCTCAACGTGCAGGTGACCGGCGGCTGGCAGGGGCGCAGCGAATTGATCGAGCAGTTGCAGAAAACGCCTATTCCTCTGCGGGTCTATGGCCCGTGGCAGCAGCTGAACTACCAGCTGCAGATCGATCGGGTGCTGCGTAATACATTGCAGAACCGCGCCAAGGACGCGTTGAACAAGTGGGCTGAGAAGAACAAGGACTCACGTGAAGGTCAGGATCTGAAAAAACTGCTCGATAAGCTTTAATCCCCCAGGATGCGGGCCCGGCGGCCCGCATCGTATTGGTTCCTCCCGCCAATGATTTCCTTGATTTACCTTGATGAATGTCATGACGGTTTGCGCCGAGTTTGTGCAGAGTATGCGTTATTACACGATTCTGATGCGCCCCCGAGCGCTAAAAATGACAAGTTGAGGGACTATGATAGAACTTCTGATCGGCGCCGCCGTGGCGGCCGGCGTTGGCCGTTACATCATCAAAGGCTATTCGGCCACCGGGGTCCTGATGGTGGGCGGCCTGTTGCTGCTGGCCATCAGCGCGCTGATGGGCAAGGCGCTGTTGCCTGCCGGCGCCGCATCGACGGGATGGCGCGCTACCGATATTATTGAATACGTCAAAATTCTGCTGATGAGCCGCGGCGGCGATCTGGGCATGATGATCATGGTGTTGTGCGGATTTGCTGCCTACATGACGCACATTGGCGCCAATGACGTGCTGGTAAAGCTGGCTTCTCGCCCGCTGCAGATGATCAACTCGCCTTACCTGTTGATGGTGGCGGCCTATTTTGTCGCTTGCCTGATGTCGCTGGCGGTGTCTTCCGCCACCGGCCTTGGCGTGCTGTTGATGGCGACGCTGTTTCCGCTGATGGTTAACGTTGGGATCGGCCGCGGCGCGGCGGCGGCCATTTGCGCTTCGCCCGCCGCCATTATTCTGGCGCCGACCTCAGGGGATGTGGTGCTGGCCGCCAAGGCGGCGGAGATGCCGCTGGTGGATTTCGCTTTTAAAACGACCTTGCCGATCTCCATTGCGGCCATCGTTTGCATGGGCGTCGCGCACTATTTCTGGCAGCGTTATCTCGACAGAAAGAACAACGAACGGCATCACGCCATGGACGTCAGCGAAATGACCACCCGCGCGCCGGGTTATTACGCCATTCTGCCGTTTACGCCGATCCTCGGGGTGCTGGTGTTCGACGGCAAATGGGGGCCGGAGCTGCATATCATCACCCTGTTGGTGGGCTGCATGCTGCTGGCGGCGCTGATAGAGTTTGCGCGCAGCTTCAGCGCCAGGCAGGTATTCGGTGGGCTGGAAGTGGCATATCGCGGCATGGCGGACGCTTTCGCCAGCGTGGTGATGCTGTTGGTGGCCGCCGGGGTATTCGCTCAAGGGTTGAGCACCGTCGGCTTTATCAGCGGCCTGATTGGCCTGGCCCAGTCGTTTGGCACCGGCGGCCTGATCATGATGCTGGTGTTGGTGGTGATTACCATGCTGGCGGCGATGACCACCGGTTCAGGCAACGCCCCTTTCTACGCTTTTGTTGAGCTGATCCCCAAACTGGCGGCGCAGATGGGGGTCAACCCGGCGTATTTGGTGATCCCCATGCTGCAGGCATCCAATCTGGGGCGGACGCTGTCGCCGGTTTCCGGCGTGGTGGTGGCGGTGTCCGGCATGGCGAAAATCTCCCCTTTTGAGGTGGTGAAACGCACGTCGGTACCGGTTATTGTGGGCTTGATCGTCGTGGTGGTGGCGACGGAGCTGCTGGTTCCACAGCATCCGTAGCCACCCGACGCCGGCCCCGTCAGACTTCGTAATCGGGCTCCGGCGGTGACAGCGGGGTGATTTTTACCTTCAGGATGCGGTGGCTGCTCACTTCCAGCGGTTCAAACAGGTAGTCGCCGATCCGCAGCTGCTCACCTTCCTGAGGGATGCGTTGGCTGTGCTCCATCAGCAGCCCCGCCAGGGTATGGTATTCGCGTTTTTCTTCCAGCGGCAGCGGCAGGTAGTGCACCAGATCCTCCAGCGGCATATAGCCGTTGGCGAGCCAACTGCCGTCTTCGTTTTGCTGGATATCATGCCGCGCGTCGACGTCTTCACCGGCCTCCGGCAGGTTGCCGGCGATGGTTTCCATTACGTCGGTGAGCGTCACTATGCCCTCCACCGAGCCGAATTCATCCACGACAAAAGCGAAGTGCGTCTGCGCCTGACGGAATTGTTCCAGCGCGCCCAGCAACGTCAGCTGCTCGGGGAAGATCAGCGGTTGGCGCACCAGCGCGCGGAGATCCAACGGCGCCTGGGCCAGCTGCTGCTTCAGCACATCGATGGTGTGGATCACCCCCAGAGGCTCGTCACTGCCGCTGTTCTCCACCACAACGATGCGCGTATGCTGGTTTTTCTCCAGCAACTGCGTCAGCTTTTCCTGCGGGTCGTTCAGCTCGAGGTATTCAACGTCGTGGCGTGAAGTCATGATGCTGCTGACCGTACGCTGCGCCATGCCCAGCACGCGCTCAATCATATGTCGCTCTTGCCGGTTGAAGATTTCGCCGTTCTCGCTATCGCTGTCGGCCAGCAGGCTGGCCGAATGGCTGTCTACTTCCGCCTCTTCATGTTTGCCGCTCAGCATGCGCAAGACGGCTTCGGCGGTGCGTTCACGCAGCGGGCGCACCTTGGACAGGAAACGCCGGCGGTTAAATTGCGCCAGTTGGTTCAGGGCTTCGATCATGACGGAGAAGCCGATCGCGGCGTAGAGATAGCCTTTGGGTATGTAATAGCCGAAGCCTTCGGCAACCAGGCTGAAGCCGATCATCAACAGGAAGCTCAGGCAGAGAATGACGATAGTCGGGTGAGCGTTCACGAAGCGGGTCAAAGGCTTGCTGGCCAGCAACATCAGGCCAATGGCGATACACACGGCAATCATCATCACCGCCAGGTGATCGACCATGCCGACGGCGGTGATCACCGAATCGAGTGAAAAGACGGCGTCCAGCACCACGATTTGCGCCACCACCGGCCAGAAACGCGCGCCCTTGCGTGGGCCGTGCTCTTCCTCGTCCTTGCCTTCCAGCCGTTCATTCAGCTCCATGGTGGCTTTGAACAGCAGGAATATCCCCCCGACCAGCATAATGAGATCCCGGCCGCTGAAAGGATGCTCAGCAACCACGAACATGGGCTTGGTGAGTGTGGCCAACCAAGAGATGGAGGCGAGCAGCGCGAGGCGCATCAGCAATGCCAGCAACAGGCCGACAACGCGAGCTTTATCTCTTTGTTGTTTTGGGAGTTTTTCCGCCAGAATGGCGATAAATATAAGGTTGTCTATACCCAGTACGATTTCCAGCACGACCAGCGTGGCCAGGCCGGCCCAAATTGTTGGATCTGCGATCCATTCCATACGCCCAATTTCACCTGTAAGTTCGACGGCTCATGCCGCAGGGGAATGATGAGTGCTGAGGGAGGAAAATTCAACTTTAATCAGGTTGGCGTTGTGCCGTCGAGGGCAATTATCAGAACAATGCTTGGAATGGCAATAATAACCTTTATAAATTAGGTGGTTATATTAGGCGTTTGCATGCGTATTTCAGCTTATTGGCAGGATAAAAAAGGGACAGTGAAATAATAATTGTTTAAAATCATTATGTTGCAAGTCTCTCTGTCTGTTACAATTTAAATAACGCGTTCCCTTGAGTAGTCTTATTCCGAAAACACTCTGCCCCTGGTATCTAAGGCTTGTATCAATAGGTCAATAGTATAAGAATCTTAGCCATATATAAACGATAACAACAGCCATCGTTTGGTTATAAAAAAACCGAAACCTTTTTGGTTTTGTCGGCCGACGACCTCGGCTTTGGATGTGAATTCCTATACCGATATAAAATATGAGCAAAAGTCAGCGTGCTGAAATTTGATCGCTGTTGACAGTGCATTGGTAGCTGGAAGCCAAGGGCGGTAGCGTGTCTGGTTAAACGACATGTCTAGCTAACTATATGAATTATATTGACTTAAATTAATTGTTTGTAATTCGAGTGTGGATAAAAAATATGCAAAAGAGACTTAAGGCGGTAATTCCAGTAGCGGGTTTAGGGACCCGAATGTTGCCTGCGACAAAGGCTATTCCTAAAGAAATGCTGCCGGTCGTCGATAAACCCTTGATTCAGTACATTGTGAACGAGTGTGTGGCGGCGGGGATCAAGGATATTGTGCTGGTAACCCATTCTTCAAAAAATGCCATCGAAAACCATTTCGACACCTCGTTTGAACTGGAAGCCGTGCTGGAATCGCGCGTGAAACGCCAGCTGCTGGAAGAAGTTAAAGGCATTTGTCCGCCGGATGTCACCGTGATGCAGGTGCGCCAGGGCCAGGCTAAAGGGCTGGGGCACGCGGTGCTGTGCGCGAAACCTATGGTGGGTGACGATGCCTTTGTGGTGCTGCTGCCGGATGTGTTGTTGGATGATTCCACGGCGGATCTGCGTAAAGAGAACCTTGCCAAAATGCTCCAGCGTTTCAACGAGACGGGCTATAGCCAGATCATGGTGGAACCGGTCCCGGAAAAAGACGTGTCTAAGTACGGCGTGGTGGACTGCGGCGGTAAGGCACTGTCGGCAGGGGAAAGCACCCCGATGACCGCGGTGGTGGAAAAGCCAGCGCGTGAAGAGGCGCCATCCAATCTGGCCGTTGTCGGCCGCTATGTGCTTTCCGCCGATATTTGGCCTCTGCTGGAAAAAACGCCACCGGGCGCCGGCGATGAAATTCAGCTGACGGATGCCATCGCCATGCTGATGGAGCAAGAAACCGTCGAAGCATTCCACATGAGCGGTAAATCGCATGACTGTGGCGACAAACTGGGCTATATGAAAGCTTTCGTTCAATACGGCTTGCGCCATCAAACTGAAGGCGAAGGTTTCGCTCAGTGGCTGAAGCAAACATTGAACGCTAAATAATCCGGCTGCGGCGGATATACGCTCACGATTTTGAAGAGGATTTTTATGACTAAGTTAAAGGCCGTCATCCCTGTTGCTGGATTGGGTATGCATATGTTGCCGGCAACCAAGGCAATTCCGAAAGAGATGTTGCCGATCGTAGATAAACCGTTGATTCAGTACATCGTGAATGAATGCGTAGCCGCCGGCATTAAAGATATCATCCTGGTGACGCATTCATCCAAGAACGCTATCGAAAACCATTTCGACACCTCATTTGAACTGGAAGCCATGCTTGAGGCGCGAGTTAAGCGCCAATTGCTGGACGAAGTGAAGTCCATCACGCCGAAAGGCGTGACGCTGATGCATATTCGCCAGGGGCAACCGAAAGGCCTGGGGCACGCGGTGCTGTGCGCCAAGCCTTTGATTGGCGATTCGCCTTTTGTGGTTTTGCTGCCGGACATCTTGCTGGATGACGCCAAAGCCGACCTCAAAAAAGATAATCTACCGCATCTGATCTCTCGCTTTGAACAGTCCGGCCTGAGCCAGGTTCTGGTACAGGCGGCGGACGAAAACGTTCTTTACGATTACTCGGTGGTGGAATGCGAGACCAACTCGCTTAACCCTGGCGAGAGCGCCCGCATGACCTCCATTATTGAGAAACCGAGCCGGGAGCTCCAGCTGAAGTCCAATTATTCCGCCGTCGGCCGCTATGTATTATCTGCCGATATCTGGCCTATTCTCGAAAAGACCGAACCCGGCGCATGGGGACGTATTCAGCTGACCGATGCGATTGCCGAATTGTTGAAGCACAAGCCGGTCGAAGCCACGGAGCTGGTTGGCGAGTCATTCAACTGCGGCGAGAAAATAGGCTATCTGCGCGCTTTCGTGACCTATGGTCTGCGGCATCCGACGCAGGGGGAAGCCTTCAGAGAATGGGCTAAACAGCTGCCGCTGTAGCAGTGCATGATTGGCAACAACGGCAGTTTGCGCTGTACTCTGTTTTCTCTGGAAGCGTTGTTTCGATGATTAGTCATCATGTTGGACTATAATGGTCGATTATTCCATAATCGTACAGCTCGGTTCTTCAACGCTGGCTCAATATGAGCATCCTTACTTTGCCAAGTCTTTCGACAGATGCCAGACTTGGCAAATATTTTGTAGCGCATGCTGCGGTGTAGCCAAGGCTGGTCAGGTAACGTAGCTCGGCAGATATATTTACTTTGAAAGTGATGATAACTCGATGGCAAAAAAACAATGGAAACTGATACCGTTACTGGTATCGATCGGCGTGATCAGCGGATGCACAATTGCTCCTGGAACTCATCTTTCCACGATGGGTAAGGACGTTGTCAAACAGGAAGACAGCGACTTCAACCTGGATGAGTTAGTTAATATTTACCCAATGACGCCTGGGCTAATTGAAAAAATGCGGCCAAAGAGCGTGATAGCGCAAAATAATGCCTCATTAGAGCGCGAGCTTAAAAATTATGAATACCGGATTGGTGTCGGCGATGTGCTGATGGTCACCGTGTGGGATCACCCGGAATTGACCACGCCCGCCGGGCAATATCGTAGCGCCAGCGATACGGGTAACTGGGTAAACTCTGACGGAGCTATTTTCTATCCTTATATCGGCAAGGTCAGGGTTGAAGGCAAGACGTTAGGCCAGGTGCGCACGGATATCGCCGGGCGATTGGCTCAGTTTATCGAGAGCCCTCAGGTCGATGTCAGCGTGGCGGCTTTCCGTTCTCAAAAGGCTTACATCACCGGTGAAGTGAGTAAGTCAGGCCAGCAGCCAATCACTAACGTTCCCCTGACGATTATGGACGCGATTAATGCGGCCGGCGGTCTGACAGAAAACGCGGATTGGCGCAACGTCGTGTTGACGCATAATGGCCGAGAGCAAAAAATCTCCCTGCAGGCGCTGATGCAAAAAGGCGATCTGACGCAAAACCACCTGCTGTACCCAGGCGATATTCTCTATGTACCGCGCAATGACGATCTGAAAGTGTTCGTGATGGGGGAAGTGAAGCAGCAAAATACCCTCAAAATGGATCGCAGCGGAATGACCCTGACCGAAGCCTTGGGCAACGCGCAAGGTTTGGATCAAACCTCCTCTGATGCAACCGGCGTATTCGTTATTCGCCCACTGCGTGGTAGTGAAGGTAAAAAGATCGCCAATATCTATCAATTGAACGCCAAAGACGCTTCAGCGTTGGTGATGGGTACCGAGTTCCAGCTTCAGCCGTATGACATTGTTTATGTAACCACTGCGCCGTTGGTTCGTTGGAACCGCGTGATTGGGCAGTTGATTCCAACGATCACTGGTGTACATGATATGACTGAAACTGTTCGCTATATCCATACGTGGTAAGCAATCATGTTTGATTCGATACTCGTAGTTTGTGTCGGTAACATTTGTCGCTCCCCCACGGGGGAGCGGTTGTTGAAACAGGCGTTACCGCACAAAAAAATAGCGTCGGCGGGATTAGGGGCTTTGGTGGACAAGCCTGCCGATGTGCATGCCAGCGATACTGCGCGTGCGCATGGCCTGTCTCTGGATGGGCATAAAGCACAGCAGCTCACAACGACTATGTGCCGGGAATATGATTTGATTCTCGTGATGGAAAAAGAGCACATAGACGCCGTAGGTCGTTTGGCGCCGGAAGTTAGAGGTAAAACCATGCTGTTTGGCCACTGGCTTAACCAGCATGAAATCCCCGATCCGTACCGAAAAAGCCATGAGGCATTTGAACATGTCTATAGCTTGCTCGACAATTCGGCCCGAAAATGGGCACAAGTCTTAAGCCGATAGCAAGTCAGGATTCCCAATGCTAGAAAGAAACCGAGTGAATACTCCAGCGAAACAGAGCTCTGATGAAATTGACATAGGGCGTTTTATTGGCGAACTGATTGACCATCGCTGGTTGGTTATTGGCGTTACCGCCGCCTGTTTAACCATCGCCATCATTTATGCCATTTTTTCCACTCCGATCTACAGTGCTGACGCCTTAGTACAGGTTGAACAAAAGAGCGCCAACTCCATATTGGGTGATATCAATAAGATCTTGCCTGATAGCCAGCCCGAGTCTGCACCAGAGATTGAGTTGATCCAATCCAGAATGGTTTTAGGTAAAACCGTTGAGGATATGAATCTTGAGACTGTGGTTGAACAAAATTATTTCCCAATCTTTGGCCGCGGTTATAGCCGTCTGATTGGCAATAAACCTGGAGTGGTTAACGTTTCCCAACTGGCTTTGCCAGAGGAGTGGGAGAAGCAAACCATTACGCTGCAGGCAGAAGGTGGGGAAACCTTTAGCGTCATTAAAGATGATAAAACTCTCTTTAAGGGTAAAGTGGGTGAACCATTAAATAAAGATGGCGTTAGTATCCTTGTTACTGCCTTGACGGCAGAGCCTGGCACTACCTTTGCCGTTTCGCATCGTTCTATGCAAAAAGCGATCAATTCGGTTCTGGGCAGCCTGAGCGTTACCGATCGTGGGAAGAATACAGGAGTTCTGGAACTGGACCTGACGGGTGAAGATCCGGTAAAAATCAGTGAAATTCTCAATAGCATTGTCGGAAATTATTTGCAGCAGAATATTGCCCGCAAGTCCGAGGAGGATGCTAAGAGCTTGATTTTCCTTCAAACTCAGTTGCCGGCAACGCGTTCTGAGCTGGATGCGGCGGAGAATAAACTGAATCAGTTCCGGCAGAAAAATGATTCCGTCGACCTGCCTTTGGAAGCAAAATCTGTTTTAGATTCGTTAGTCTCTGCTGATACCCAACTGAATGAGCTGACATTTAAAGAAGCGGATATTTCTAAGTTGTACACCAAGGAACACCCTGCTTATCGGGCGTTATTGGAGAAAAGAAAGACCTTAGAAGATGAAAAAGAGCGATTAAATAAAAAAGTAAACTTGATGCCGAAAACCCAACAGGAAATTGTGCGTCTGAGTCGTGATGTGCAATCAGGGCAAGAGGTTTACATGCAGTTGCTGAATAGACAGCAGGAACTGCAAATTTCAAAAGCGAGTACTGTAGGCTATGTACGCATTGTCGACCCTGCCGTTACACAAGAAAAACCAGTAAAACCGCGCAAAATTGTTTCGCTAGCGCTTGGTATCATCGCTGGTTTGTTCCTGTCGTGTGGTTACGTACTGTTGAAAGCATTCTTGCTGCGTCGTATTGAGAGCCCAGAGCAGTTGGAAGAGTATGGCATCAACGTTTATGCCAGCATTCCTCTTTCTGAGTGGCAAAGGAAAAAAGACAGAGAGTTACTTGCCAGAAATAAACGTCAGAAGCTTAAATCAACGAACACCAATGCTGATAACTTGTTGGTTATTGGCAATCCCGCCGATCTGGCGATTGAAGCTATCCGCAGTCTTCGAACCAGCCTGCATTTCGCGATGATGGAAGCGAAGAACAATATTTTGATGATCACCGGTGCCAGTCCCGGTATCGGTAAAACCTTCGTGAGCGCCAACTTGGCGGGGGTAGTTGCCCAGGCGGGAATCAAGGTATTGTTCATCGACAGCGATATGCGCAAAGGTTATGCACATGAGCTGATCGGGGTAGATGGCACTGAAGGCTTGTCTGACATCTTGTCTGGAAAAGTCGCAGCGGCAAGCGTGGTGAAACAAACGCCGATAGCCAATTTCGATTTCATCAGCCGCGGTAAAGTCCCACCTAACCCGTCTGAACTGCTAATGCACAGCCGATTCAACGAAGTGCTTAGTTGGGCCAGTGAGAATTATGACCTCGTATTGGTAGATACACCGCCAATCCTGGCGGTTACCGATGCAGCAATTATTGGTAAAAATGCGGGCACGACGCTGATGGTCGCTCGTTTCGGTGTGAATACACCGAAAGAGGTTGATGTATCAATAAGAAGGCTTGAGCAAAATGGCATCGACGTTAAAGGTGTCATTATAAACGCCATCGTTAAGAAGACATCGGGCTATTATACTTACGGTTACAATAGCTACGATTATAGCTATAAATAAATTTAGGAGAGTATAGTGGTGGATCCCCACCGCTATACTCTCATGCTTATTTAACAGGCTAAACTAAATTCAGATGGGAAATATGGTCAATAGAATATGAGAGAATATAAAAGTGAACCATTTGACAATGATTACAGGTACAATAATTTTATTTTTATCACGGCTGTAATTTTATGGCTGGTTTTTACCATATCCCCATTTACATCGTATTATCTTTCCTTGATTTTATTGGCAGTATCTCCTGAACTGAAGAACGTAGTTAGACGTACATTAGGCGTATTGGTAGTCATCTCTGGAACAGTTTTTATCGCATCGCGAAATTATAGAGGCACACTTTCCGACGATATAACCTATGTGTACTTCCCTGTTTATAGGGATGTTTTTAATCACGGGGATTCATTCACTGCTTATTCAGGCGGCTGGGAGTGGGTGCTTGGTGGGTTATTTAAAGTTCTTTCTTTTCTGACCGACAAACCAATAGACAGATCCCTTTTTATATTTATTTTTGTCTTTATACCATATCTTATTTACTATATATGGTTAGAGAAATTTGGCTTGGAATATATCAGCAGAAATAAAAAAAGTCTTTGTGTTTCCGCCTCCCTTGGCGTAATGGGGTTGATAACGTTATCTATTCAAATTCGACAAGGGCTATCTACGCCGATACTATTATTAGCAATAAGTTATTTGAATAGAAGCAGGATTAAATCAGTATTATTAACCGCATTAGCTATATCCACACACTTAACTGTAATACCTATCTATTTCATACTAAGAGTATTTACAGGAAATAATGTTAAACACAAGATAATTGGCCTGTCTTTTATAGCCGTGCTGGTTTTCATGTTCCAATTCGTAGTTGGCGCAATTGTAGCAGAGAACCTGCTGGGTGTTGCGAGCTTTAAGTTTAAATATTACCTGGATAAAGATTCAGATGTAACCATATTATCGTTCGCCATAGCGCTGTTAATAATGATGATTGCCGGTTCTTTCTTCTTTGATAAAAATGAACATTTGAAAGGATGGCGTAGTTTTATAGTTTGGGGCGGCGCTGCGTACATCATACTGTTGCCGATCCCACTGGCTTCCGACCGCCTATTTATGGCGATGTCCGTGTTTTTAATGGGTTACCTGCTTTTCCTATCATTCTCGCGGATATCTACAATTTTTAGAGCGCTATTGATTCTCTATTTTATTTTTAAATTCATTACTGTTGGACCTCTATATGGAATCATGGGGGTGTCGCCGGTGATGGCATTCTGGACAAACTACGATTGGATTGGAGACTATCCGTTCTATTTCTGGGTGAAGTGATTGATGAACATTAACTCTCAGGTAACGAGAATATGAAGATTGAAAGAGTAATGAATATTTTCCCGGTCTTAGATGCAGGTGGGACTGAAGACGTAATTCTCAAGACCAGTAACTATCTGATTAGTGAGAAAAACGCAAGGGTTGCTATTCTCGCCGATTGCAGCGACGGCCAAAGGAAGCAAGATTTTTTAGATCTCGGCATTGAATTATTTAATAATCCTTACGCAAAAAATAAAAAAAAGTTGTTCGGAAATATTAAATCCCTGAAGAACGCCATAAAAGAGTTCCGACCTGAAATTATCCATACCCACTCCCTATACTCGTTGGGAATTGCATATGTAAATAGAATAATTAACGGGGGGAATTACAAAATAACGCATACCGGCCACGGCGGACCGAAATCTAATTATGACGATATTTCGAAGCGTTTGGCATTTATGGCTGATAAATATATAACCTTATCGAATCAGTCATTTTTGAAAATATCCGACAGTGGGAAAAATAAAAAAATTTGTCTGATTTACAATGGTACTAGTGCACCGGAACAAAGCGAAATTTTTACTCCAAGTGCGGCAGAACCGGATGAAAAATTAAGATTAGGCTTCATTGGTCGGCTTACAAAACAAAAAGGATTACCAACCCTTATCCAGGCCCTGGGAACGTTACATAAGCAAGGCATAGATTTCGAAATGAACATCATTGGTGATGGTGAAGATAGAGCCGCGCTGGAGAACGAAACGGAATCACTTGGTATAAAAGAAAAAGTCAAGTTTCATGGTTACTCTAATCGTCCATGGTCGCTGGTGAAGGATATCCCGATTATTGTTATACCATCGTTATGGGAACAAGGTGCGTTGGTGGCGATCGAAGCAATAATAAGAAACCATACGATTGTTGCAACTGACATTAATGGATTAAATGACGTAGTGGTAGACAAAGAAACTGGTTATTTATTCGATAAATTAGATTCCGAAGCTTTAGCAGGGATTTTAGAGGATCTGAGTGCGCACAGGAAAGAGTTTATCTATATTGATGAAAATGTAAGAAATAAATTTCTTTTCCCGGAACGCACTGGGGCGAAAATTCATCAAGTCTATGAAGAAATACTCCGATAAAACTGTGGATGATTAACAAATGGTAAAAATATTACATGTTGCAGAAACCATTAAAGGTGGAGTAGCCACAGTTTTAAGGCAGTTAGCAAAAGACACTGAACATTTCGATATGCATTGTATTGTTCCAGAAGACCAAAAGAGTGAAATAAAAATCGTGTCTGCAGCGGTCGATACATTTGTACGTACAGGAAGGAACTACTCGTCATTCTTGAACCTGGCAAAAAAATTTGTCAGTGTGTATCGTAAGCAAAAACCTGACATAATCCATATTCATAGCTCTTTTGCCGGATTTATATGCAGAGCCATTCTATTCTTTTTGCCAGGCCATCCAAAAGTCATATATTGCCCCCATGCCTTTTCATTTTTAATGGATAGCAGTGAGTTTAAAAAGAATATCTATGCTTTTATCGAAAGAATTCTTGCCAGAAAAACTGATGTGATAGTTTGTGTTAGCAAATATGAACATGATGAAGCTGTCAAAAGAGGACTCGATGAGCGAAAACTAAAGATAATTTATAATGGCGTAGAGAAGCCTGAAGACATTATTGCTGACGATACCGTTTCTAGTGATGAGCCCTCTGATGTTTTGAATATTCTTTTCGTTGGTAGAATCGATTATCAGAAAGGATTTGACATTGTTGAACAAGTGGCAAAAAAAATCGGCGATAAGTGCAAAGTGGTGGTAGTTGGAGGAGGCGTCCATTCCAACCCTGAGCTTTATCAGGCAGAAAATATTATTTACGCCGGTTGGGTAAGCAAAGAAAATATGGCCGACTATTATCTTAAGGCGGACGTATTGTTGATGCCAAGCCGTTGGGAGTCTTTTGGATTAGTGGCGGTAGAGGCACAAAGCTATGGATTGCCTGTTGTTGCGTCGCGCTGCAGTTCATTGCCGGAGGTTGTAAAAGAAGGATATACCGGGTTCTTATTCCCAGTAGGTGATGTTAATGAAGCATGCCGAATATTGCTCAGTCTTAATAAAGTTGATTTACGGAAAATGCAAGATAATGCTATTGATTTTTATAAGAATAACTTTACCTCTGAAAAAATGGTTGAGCAAACGTATAAGCTTTATAGAGATTAAATTTTCATCCGGTACCCTATATCGAAATATATAAATTGTCTTTCGGAGATGAAGTCATTGTTAAAGGTAATAAATTAATGACTTCAAATGAAAATTTCACCGAATGCTTAACGATTCGCCTGGCTATTTTACTTGCTAATTAAAACTAAAGCTGCTGAAACTGAAGTGAATATTAGCAAGCGTTATATTAGGGGTTCATGAGGGATTTATGGAAAATAAAGTTAGCATTATTATTCCGACTTATGGTCGAAGCGATTTACTTACTCGCGCGATTGATAGCGTATTGACACAGACGCATCAGGATATAGAAATTGTGGTTGTCGACGATAACCATAGCGATAGCGAGAGTCGCCTGCAAACTGAAAATATGCTCAAAAGGTATTTGGGTGATTCGCGCGTTATTTATTATAAACGTGATAAAAATGGCGGTGGAGCTGCAGCCAGAAACTCAGGTATTGAACAAGCAACCGGCGAGTATATAACTTTTCTGGATGATGATGATTATTATCATCCAGAAAAAATAGAAAAACAACTTGCGTTCCTGAGAAAAGGAGGCTTCGATGTCTGTCTATGTGACATGGATATATTGAAAGGTTCGGTAATTTCAAAAGAAAATTATTATAAAGCCGCATGTGATGATATAGAGAACTTCGTATTGTCTGGCGTCGCTTTTACTCCCATGATATTTATGACGCGATCCGTAGCGGTATCCATTGGCGGATTCTTTGATACCCCAAGGTTCCAGGATCACATTTTCATCTACAAAATACTGAAGCACAAATTTTCCGTTGGCGTCTTACACGAAAGATTAGCAGTACATAACGATCATGAAGAGTTAAGAATAACCTCGGGTAGTAAAGGTTATAAAGGTTATAAAAATAAGATGCTTTTCGAAAGAGAGTTTATGCCGCAACTGTCTAAGAAAGGGCAAATCCGTCTGAAGATGATACATGCATGCGTTGAGTCTAAAATCACTACTGACAAGGAAAATCATTTCCTTGGCGTAATGCAAAGTCTTTCGAATAGTAGGTTAATTAGGGGAAGCGAGACCTTTATCATTTTTGGTAAAAACCTGGTAAGAAATGTTTTTTTTAAAGGGCGTCACTTTTAAAGATAGACGCTATTTTAGTGTGTTTAAGATTGCCACTATTATGAGAAATATATGGTGGTGTTATCATGAGGCTTTAAATGATAGAAGATTGCACTGTCAGTATTTTAGTCGTTTTATATAATAAAAAGTTAGAAGAATCTAAAACGCTAAAGTCATTACTGTCCTATGAGATTTTAAATGCAGAGTTGTTTATTGCAAATAATGGTCCTTCAAATATAGAAGTAGCCAACAACAGCTTTTATACGCAGTTGGAAAATCATTTCGGAAAAGTTTATGTAGGTAACTTTATCGAGAACAGACCGCTCAGCGTAATCTATAATGACTTTATAAATGGCAATGATTTTTCTGAAAAATTCATTTTGCTTGATGATGATTCTGAACTTTCTGAAGGTTTCATTAACGCGATAAATTCCAATGCTAAAGATTTTGATTTGGAGCTTCCGAGAATAAAATCAGTTGTTGATGGTACTATTTATTATCCTGTTGAACAGGGGCGAGTAGTCACCGAAGATAAAGAGCATCTTGATATTCAGAGTACTATTTCTATTGGTTCGGGGTTGATCATTTCCAGATGCCTGATTGAAAAGTTCTCTGCCGCAGGACGTAATTTGTTTGATGAGCGATTTGCATTATATGGTGTTGATTATAGCCTTTTCAGAATAATGAAAAGGATAAACAAAAAAAATAAAACAGATTTTAATTTAAAAACCCAGTCTTACATAAACCACTCTCTATCAAGAGCAGAGGGAAAGGCTAGCGAACATACGGTCAATGAACGATTGTATGACGCTATTTTAAGCGCGCGTCACTACCCTGATATCAGTACAATTTGGATCCTTTTAAGAAAGGTCATTAAATATACATTGAATTTTAATTTTAAAAAAATAGCATATATATTTTCAGTGTTCATCAAGGGGGTTCATCCTCGCTGCGCCACTAATAAAAAAGATACCTGGCAATAAATACTAACTAAAATTTTCCATTTTCATTTGATGAACTCGAGAGGGGCTATGAAAGTCCTAGTTGTGAATACGCTATATGCACCCTATCGTATCGGCGGTGCTGAGATCTCGGTTCAGATTCTATGTGAAGGTTTGGTTTCACAGGGACACCAGGTGAGAGTTTTGACTTTACATAGCGAATCTTATCGGAAATGTAGAGTCATCAATGGAGTCGAGGTTGTTTACCTGCCATTAAAGAACATCTATTGGCCGTTTGATAATAGAAGAAGATCGGGTCTAAGCCGCGGGCTATGGCATCTTATTGACAGCTATAATGTGGCTTCACGTATCCAATTTGGTAAAGAGCTAGACATGTACGAGCCCGATCTTGTTCACACAAATAATCTGGCTGGCTTTTCCGTTTCCATTTGGTCCGCGGCAAAAAAAAGAGGGGTGAAAATAATTCATACGGCGCGGGATTATTATCTATTTCATCCTAATTCTACATTGTATACGGATGGGGAAAATCAGGACCCCCGCGGTTATGGTATTTTGATTTGGTCTTTCCTGCGAAGGTTACAAAGCCGCAAAGTTTCGTCTTTTATCGGTATCAGTGAATTTATAAAGAATTTTCATATTGATAGTGGTTTCTTTCCTCAGTCTCAGACGCGCTCCATTTATAATGCGGTTATTGTTCCTCCGATGAAAACGAGGGAAGACATGCATTTGAGCATTGGTTTTATTGGAAAATTAAGCGCAGCGAAAGGGTTCGATACCTTCTGCCGGCTTATTCAAACGATAAGTGAAAAGAAGGGAGACGTAGTCGCGGTTGCTGCAGGCGATTATACCGGAGAAGAAATGGCGAACCTGGCAAGGTTGGCGACAGCGTCAGAGATTGAGGTTCTTGGCAGGGTCGATTTGCTGAATTTCTTGAACAGAGTAGATGTCGTCATCCTGCCGACCAAATGGCGTGAGCCTTTTGGCCGAACGGTAATTGAATGTGCTCTGGCCAATAAGGTTGTTTTGGCCTGCGCCGTTGGTGGGATTACGGAACTTATGAAGATAGTACCAACGGTTTTTGAATTAAAGAGCGATCTTACATACGGCAGATTAAAAGAAATAATGCGTGAAAAGCAGGCTGTCACCCCCCAGATTAGGGAACTTTTTTCTTCCGAGAAGATAACTCAGGAGTATATAGAAGAGTATGATAGAGTCAAAAATGGATTTTGATCCATCCTATATACCTCACTCTTTGGTGATTTCGGACTCGATTTTTTTTATTATATTTCTCTGTGTCGCTTTATTTGTACTTTATCTTTTCTCAAGAAAATATCAATTTAGTTCAGCTGTATTATTATTATTATTCATCTATATTGTTTTTTCTTATTCTTCATATAATATCATGGTCATGCCGATTCATGATTTTAACGTCCCCATTGCGAGAACCTTCGTCTATCACTTCAAAATATTTAGCGTATTCTCATTTGCCGATATCTTCTTTTTAATTGTTTTGGTTGTTTTGTTCACACAATGGCTTTTAGGACAAAAAAGTGAATCACCTTTTATTTACTCCAGTGTTGCACCTTTACTTAAGTTGGTCGCGGTTCAGGGGGGGGTAATATTTTCAATCTCGCTTTTAGGCTATGTCTTTTATACTGCTTCCGGTGGAGTTGGTAGTGTTAAAAACCAGCTGTTATATGCCCGTGGAATTGTTTATTTCTCCGCTATGCTGCTTGTTTTTTATAGGGCAAGCAAGGGGATCGGAAAAATAGAATTCACTAGCTTGCTATTCGTGTTCTGCATATTGGATTTCATTAACTTTATCTCGGGGTTAATCGGAACATACATATACACGGATTATGTGTGGGAACGTTATGGGGTGAAAGTCAGTATTATAGACCAGGATAAGATCTATAATTACTTCACCTTATATTTGTTTGTGTTTATCTCAATGTTTTTCGCGAATAAGAGACGTATAGGTTTATCTCTGGTGTTGATGGTCATCATGGCCGTATGCATGCTACTGAACATTTATAAGTTTCTTTTCGCAATAGCTGCAATTTACTTGATATATGATGTTTTTGTTAGATTGGTAACCCGCAGATTACCAATAAAACGTTTCATTCTATTATTGATCATTGCTCTTGCTTTGATTCATCCCGCAATAAAAATATTCACCAGTAAAGCTATTAATACCCGGGCAAGTCAACTTAATGATTATTGGACATATACCGGTAAATACTTTCCCGCAAATGTTATTGGGATTGGGCATGGGGGGCTGTATTTATCCCCCACCGGAGTTGCCGACAAAGGCGAGATAAAAAGAATAGATATGGATGCCAATGGGGAAGTTGAGTATAAACGCAGCATTCAAACGCCACTGCTTACGCAAATCAAGAATACCGGTATTGTTGGCATGCTTGTTATGTTAATCACCGCCTCGCTAGCGTTCTGTTATCTCTTGTCAATTAACATTAAGCTAGCGGGTTTTGAATATGCAACGCCTCTGTGTTTTAACTTGATTTGGCTGATAGGCTTTGTATGTGTAGCCGTTCAGCCTTATCCGATGCCTGCACTAACGCTTATAAAACTTATGATGTTGATGGGGGGCTTACTGATGTATAGGAAAAATGAGACTCCAGAGAGTCCTGTTGTGGTTAATCATTAACATCATTGAAAATGAGTTGGGTGAGCTATCTAAATGTCCATAAGAGCCTATATTAAAAAATTATCGAAAAAGCTGCCATGGTATATTCAAGATATTTGTGTGTACTTTTTGAAGTTTGGGTGCATCCCAAATATCAAGCACCCAACAACCTTTAATGAAAAAGTTCTCTATAGAAAAAACTTCAAGATGGAAGCCCCAGTATTTAGCGAACTGGCAGACAAATACCGCGTCAGGCGCTATGTGGAGCAAAAAATAGGTGGCAGCCACTTAATTCCACTGCTATTTTTTACCGACAACCCAGAGGATCTCCAAGAATTCAACTGGCAGGAGCAGAGCGTCATTGTTAAACCTAATCATGGCGCGGGAATGTATAAAATAGTCCATCCACCAGTCTCGGCCGCTGAAATTGGGAAAATTATAGCAACTGCCCAGCGCTGGATTGAGACCGACTTTTCTCATGTGCAGCGTGAAATACATTATCGACATATATCGCCCATGATACTTGTTGAGACGCTGCTGGGAGATGGCTCTGTTGCATTAACGGACTATAAATTCCACCTGTTTAAGAATGCCAATGGCGAGTTCGATTTTGTTTTGCAGGTTATCGATGATCGATTTTCAGGAAAGTTAACCCGACGATTTTATGTGAATAACTTTTCCCAGGTATTTGGCCGCTCGACGTTAAAGCAGTCAGATACAGCGCTGGACTCGAAGAACTTGGCGTTGGCACTTTCGTTGAGTAAGTTATTGGCTGATAGTTTCAATTATGTTCGTGTCGACTGGTATATATATCAAGGCGTTCTTTATTTCGGCGAAGTTACCTTCACCCCCGTAGCCGGATTTGGTACCGGTTATGGTAAAGAATTGGATCGGTTGATGGGAGATTTGTGGAAAGAGTGGCGATAATAATGCCTGCCATTTTTATATATTTTGGGCGCTGAGACAATGATATGATATATATAAATTCAAGGTTTTTCTCTCAAGAAATCACCGGTGTGCAGCGTTTTGCTATCGAGCTTAGCCAAAAGTTATACGAACAACGGGATGACGTGGTTTTTTTAGCGCCTGTAAATATCAAATATAATGAAATAACAAAACGGCTCAATATAAAAACAGTAGGTAAAAAAAGCGGACATCTGTGGGAACAATACGATTTACCGCTCTATCTGAAGTCAATAGGCAGTCCTTTGCTGATTAACTTCTGCAATACGGCCCCTCTTTTTTATAAAAATAAAATTATCACGTTACATGATGTTGCCTATAAACGTTTTCCGCAAAGCTACAGCTTCAAATTCAGGCAGGCGTACAATTTTATTATACCCAGATTGATTGCCAGCAGCAGGGCCGTGCTTACGGTCAGCCAGTTTGCTAAAAGCGAACTTAAGCATTTTTTTGCACTGCCCGAGGAGCGTTGTCATGTTATCTACAATGCGGCCAGCAGCCTTTTTCATCCCGGCATCAGCGAGAGTGACGCTGATGCAGCGCCAAAATATTTCCTGGCGGTTGCTTCGCAGCAATATCATAAGAATTTTGAAGCGCTGATTTCCGCGTTCGCTCATCTGCCAGTGCAGGCGGGCTTCAAGCTCAAGATTGTTGGGTCGGCGCACAAGAACTATCAAGGCGTACAAAATATCATTGCATCGTCCTCGTTGGTTAACAATGTAGAGTTTTTGGGGCGCGTAGATGATGAAAGCTTGTCTGAATTGTATCGCCGTGCTTTTGCATTCGTATTTCCATCTTTTTACGAGGGGTTCGGCATACCTCCTATAGAGGCCCAGGCATCGGGCTGCCCCGTCATTGCCTCATCGGCAGCGGCGATACCTGAGATTTTGGCAGACAGTGTGATTTATTTTGATCCGCTTGACAGAAACTCTCTGGTGGATGCACTACGCTTATCCATAGAAAACCAATCACAGCGGCAAAGGTATGTGGAAGCCGGTTACAAAAATGCTGCACGTTTTTCTTGGGGGAACTCAGCATCAAGTTTAAACCGTATCATTGATAATCTTTAGCGGTACGGAGAATTTTGATGTCGATAAAATTTTCGCGCGGGAAGAACATGCTTGGGGATAAAGATGTCTTGCAGTGATTTAAGCATAGGGTTAGTTTCTGATTGGTTAGTGACCAAGGGCGGGGCCGAAAGTGTTATTAAGGAGCTTTTGGCGCTTTACCCGCACATGGATTTATACGCTGTTATCGATTTTCTAGCCGATGCCGATAGAGCCGATTTTTTAGGGAAAAAATCTAAAACCACGTTTATTCAGCATTTACCATTGGCAAAAAAATATTATCCAATGTACCTGCCACTGATGCCGTATGCGATTGAACAGCTTGATTTAAAAGAACATGATATTATTATTTCAAGTAGCCATGCCGTGTCGAAAGGTGTTCTTACAGGGCCTGATCAGCTACATATAAGCTATATCCATTCCCCGATGCGATACGTATGGGATCTGCAGCATCACTATCTTAAAGAATCCGGGCTGGATACGGGCATTAAAGGGCTAATGGCCAAGTGGTTTCTGCACAAAATGCGCCTTTGGGATTATCGCACCGCAAACGGTGTTGATTATATGGTTGCAAATTCCAGGTTCATTGCCAGACGCATTAAAAAAGTTTATGGGCGAGAGGCGGATATCATCTATCCTCCGGTGGATGTAGAGAGATTCTCAGTTTGTGAGGACAAGGAGGATTTCTATCTAACGGCATCACGTATGGTGCCTTATAAACGCATTGATCTTATCGTTGAAGCATTTTCGGCCATGCCAGACAAAAAGTTGGTCGTGATTGGTGACGGTTCCGAGATGAAGAAAATAAAAAGCAAGGCGAAAAATAACATCGAAATTTTAGGTTACCAGAATAATGATGTGCTTGAAGATTATATGAAACGCGCCAAGGCGTTTGTATTCGCTGCCGAAGAAGACTTCGGCATCACTCCGGTTGAGGCGCAGGCATGCGGAACCCCTGTCATTGCCTACGGACGAGGAGGGGTTTTGGAAACGGTGCGCCCCTATGGGGTTGACAGGCCAACAGGGATTTTCTTCCCTTCGCAAACGGTTTCCGCACTGATAGAGGCTATTTCACGCTTTGAAGCGGTTTGTCATGAATTTATTGCCCAGGATTGTCGTAATAATGCATCTCGTTTTTCGGTTGAGCGATTTCAGGGGGAAATGAGCGCTTATGTTCAGGAAAAATGGAGTTTGTTCAATAATGAAAAAAGAATTATGTATTAGCTAGCATTTTAATTCTATATTTGCTTTTTTTGTGTTGATAAAAGACGCACTTCGCGGAGTTAATCTGCCCGTAGTAATACGTCAATAACAACTATCTGGATATGTGTTGAGTGATAGGCTTCAATTTTCCTGTGCTGGTGTGAGCTCAACATGTTTCATAAAGAATCTTTAGTTACGGATGGTAATATCCAATGTCTAACAATAGTGGGATTTTTAAGAGCTTTTTTTCTAAGTTTTCACTGCTGGTTTCAGATTTAGTGTTTTTTAACGTTTCAATTTACCTGGCATACTTTTTCGTTTATAAACTAATTGACGATCCTGGTATATTTCTTCTCTCGGATGGTTACCATGTGAGGATCCTTTCGCATTTTATTCTGTCGTTAATCTGCGTAGTTTGGTTTTGGACCCGTTTGCGTCATTATACCTATAGAAAACCGTTCTGGTTTGAGTTGAAAGAAGTATTCAGGACATTATTAATATTTGCCGTACTTGATTTGTCTTTAGTGGCCTTTTCAAAATGGAATTTTTCACGTTTTGTATGGATGCTGACCTGGCTTCTGGTCCTGGTGTTGGTTCCTCTTGGACGCATCATTACTAAACGTATTTTGAACAAATTGGGGCTCTGGAAAAAGCATACCATTATCATTGGTTCCGGCCGCAATGCGATCGAGGCCTATGCCGCACTGCAAAGTGAGGAAGTGTTGGGTTTCCGCGTTTCCGCATTTGTCTGCACTAAAAGTCCCTGTGATGAGGTCGTCGCTGGAATTCCTGTTATCGACTCCGAGGAGCAGTTATGGAAAATTGCCAACGTTGAAAATACTCAGTTTATTGTGGCTCTGGAGTTTGAAGAGCATGCGTTGCGTGACTGGTGGCTGAAAAATCTTGCCAAGCATAACTGCCGTTCCGTCTCTGTGATCCCGACGTTGCGCGGTGTTCCATTGTACGGCACCGATATGTCTTTTATCTTTAGCCATGAAGTAATGATATTGAGGGTTAGCAATAATTTGGCTAAGCGCTCTTCACGCATTGTTAAGCGCCTGTTTGATATTGTCGGTTCGTCATCCATTATTCTCGTTCTTTCCCCGGTATTGGCATTTTTGGCATATAAAGTATCGCGTGACGGCGGGAAGTCCATTTATGGCCATGAACGCGTAGGGCATAATGGGAAAAAATTCAAGTGCTTGAAGTTCCGTTCCATGGTGACCAATTCACAGGAGGTGCTTGAGAATTTATTGAACACCGATCCTGAAGCCAGAAAAGAGTGGGATAAAGATTTTAAGCTGAAAAACGATCCGCGAATTACAAAGATTGGGCATTTCATTCGTAAAACCAGTTTGGACGAGTTGCCGCAGTTGTGGAATGTCTTAAAGGGTGAAATGAGTCTGGTTGGCCCACGCCCTGTTATCGAGGCTGAGCTTGAGCGCTACGCCGGTGACGTTGATTACTATTTTATGGCTAAGCCTGGGATGACTGGCTTATGGCAAGTTAGCGGCCGTAACGACATTGATTATGACACTCGGGTCTACTTCGATGCGTGGTATGTAAAAAACTGGGCGCTTTGGAACGATATTGCTATTTTGTTCAAAACGATAGGCGTAGTTCTAAAAAGAGATGGTGCGTACTAACGCGTATATATAGAGCGGCCTAATGGCATAACTTCATGAGTTTTGGTTTTTACTGAGCCGTGTAATGTTTTAAAGGTATTCAGGATCATTAAATGAAAAATAAGAGAATATTGGTCGTTACATCTTATATGTCTGGGAACGGCGGGGTGGAGCGTGTTATCCAGCGGATGAATGATCTTGTTTCTAACGATAAGGATATTGATCTTACCGTCGTTTCGTTATCAAGTGGTGAGAAAAATATTGGCGAACACAATAAAAAAATGGGCTTCTATCGCGGCAAGGAGGAGTGGTTGCGCCCTTTAAAGGCTTATCGCTTCCCTTTTAGCTCCGGTAGCCGTTTAGTAAACTTCTTTTTCCATGCCGCTTATATGGCGTGTTTCCTACTTGCGAATAAGTTTGACTATGTGATTTGCACCGGGCCTGCTCAAGCCCTTTATCTGAGTAAACTCAGAAAAATATTCAAATTTAAATTTGAGATATACGCCTGGCCTCACTTTTCTCTGACCTCCAACTATGGTGATTTTAGCCTTTGCAAGAATGCAGATTATTGTCTGGGGATCAGTAAAGAGATTTGTAGCCAGCTGGAGGGGGTGGGAATTGAAAAGGAAAAAATTATACTCTTCCCAAATCCGTTCGAGCGGCAGCCTATCGTAAATGAGATGTACAGCAATGGTGAGGAGCGCCACTTTGTCTATATTGGCCGGTTAATATTTGAGGGCCAAAAAAGGATCAAGGATATTATTGATGCCAGCGCTTTGGTGTCAGGAACTTTCAAGGTGCATCTTATTGGCGATGGTGCGGATTGCGAGGTTATTGACGACTACATTGCGCAAAAGGGGCTGACTGATGTCGTGATAGTCCACCGCGGTTGGCATTCCAATCCCTGGGGCATCGTTGAGCGTCCAGACGCCTTGCTGCTGTCCTCGGCTTTCGAGGGGTTACCTACCGTGTTGGGGGAGGCGATGTCGCGGGGTATCATCTGCATCAGTTCGGATTGTAAAACGGGCCCGCGAGATTTTATTACCGATAAGGAAAATGGTTTCTTGTTCCCGGTCGGCGATATCACGGCTTTCGCTGGGCTGATGCAAAAAATTGTTGATAAAGAATATAAATTTGATCCGGCCACCGTTAGCCAGAGTATGGATTTTTATTATACGGACAGTTACTTGAAGCGATTTAACGCGCTTTTCAAGAAATAACACAGGCTTTAGTTAAACAGCGCCGGCATTCTGGCGGCGCTTCTTACTCTTCATCTTACCTTCCTTCCTTTTCTTTGTGCCTTCAGTATGACGATCCCTCCGCTCTAACCATTTTTCTTATCATTATTATTCATATCTATCTGAGTTTTCTGTATTTGCTGGTTCCCTGACGCGAGCCAGGGATGACTTGCATCTATTTTCCGCGGTACCGGTTGGTTTTCAAAATGTCCTTATTTTTGGCAGTGGTTTTTTCTGTACATGACAAACCGCAATCTTAAGTCTTGTGATTTATCCTAATGATAATGATGAAAATTCTATCCCCTCAGGATTTGCGTACTTCATTTATTCCCGAATGCCCCCTCATTTTAGCGCACCCGGATTTTATGCAACGCCTCAAATTTATCATGTTGTTAGATTAAGAGATTACGATAGATTGGCGCTTTGCACGGCATCAATAGGTTAGTTTGTTAATTGTTTTTAATGTGAATATATACTTTTATTATATGTGCTGGGTTTTTTTAAGTCTTTTATTTTCAATGGGTTGTATCCATCATCTGATTTTAAGTAATAAAAATCCCATTGCCTTGACAGCTTGGCTTTTTTGAACTTTTCTTTATATGCGAAGTAAGGGGATTTTTTCGCACGCTATTCATTATGCGGTAACGTTTTTACTGCTAACGCCAGGTTTTAAATCAGGTTTGATTTTGCCTAGCTAAAACTATTTTGTTTAAGGATACGATTATGGCTTCTCTAGTGTATCAAAAAGAGGCGGCGGCGCTTCTTTTAGCAGTGCTTGGGCAAAATGCCTCATCAAGCGTCTTTGACAGTATTGGTAACCAGATAGAAAAAGGGCAGATCACCGCCCAGTCATACATTTCAAGCCTGTTGAGCTCCAGCGCGGGCCAGGCGCTTTACGCCTCTAAAACCGATGTTGAGATACTGCAAAGCATCTATACGTCGGCATACGGAAGCTCTCCTAGCGTGGCGGAACTGCAGGCGCAGCTTGCCGGCAGCACCTTGGCCAATGCTATCTCCAATGCCATTAATTCTCTGCTGAACTACAGCGGTTTTGACTCGGGCACGCTGACATCTCAGAACAACTTTGATGCGCAGCTGAACAACGTGCTGTATCCGGGGACCAGCGCTGCAGGTTCCGGCCCGGGCGTTTCTGATGCCCTGGCGCTTTACTACCTGGCGGGGATTGATGCGGTTACCAGTACGGTAATTACTCTTGGTACGCAAATTAATACGTCGGCACAAACTTTTGCGCAGGTAGCAAATAAGTTTGTCACCGATCGCGCTGCGCTGAACTCGCTTTCGAACACCGACTTTATCAATAAGGTGTTCACTGAAGCCTATGAGCGCGCACCGACTGCCGGCGAGCTTTCCGCACTGAGCGCTATTATCAGCGGCGGCGGCACCAAAGGCGACGTATTAGTCAACATTATTACCGGCCTGCGCGGCACTGTCGGCTCCGGCGATACGGCGGCTCAGCAGTTCTTCTTGAACGAAACAGCGGCTGACAACGCCGGGCAACTGGCCGGGCTGGCGGCGCGCGAGCAGGTCGCCTCGATTTTCCTGGCCGTACCTCAGCGCGATGTGGATGCACAGGGTCTGGACGACTGGAGCAACTACCTTGGCAAGCACGGTAATACCTTTACTTCGCTTACCACGAAATTGCTGACCTCCGTTGAGTTCCAGAAAAAGGGCGCGCAGCTTACCGGCAATGACTTCATTCAGCATGTGTATACCGGCGTTCACGGCGTTGCCGCTACGCCTGCGCAAATTGCGCTGTACAGCGGATTGACCGATAAAGCAGCGATTACCGCCGCTATCATCAACGATCTGCGTACTTCTACGGCGACCGACAACACCACCGTCGCCCAGCAGCATGCGTTCGAGTATGACATCGGCAGCAGCCTGGTTTACAAAACCGCGGCGAGCCTGACAACGACCGCTGCCGGCGGCAATGCTACCGGTACCGTCAACACCAACAGCAGCCACGTGTTGAGCAATGCTGAAACGGCCGTTCTGACCAACGTTCAGCTGAATGCCAACGCAGCGGCGGCGGTTAATCTGGCGTTCGCCGATCATCTGGCGAATCTGACGATTAACGGCACCGCAGCCTCGGTTGTGACGCTCTCCACCGATGGGGTGAACCCAGGGGTGGCGATTACCGTGAATAACGGCAATATCGTGCTTAACGGCAGTTCGGGCAATGACAAGGCCGCTGTCACGTCGACGGCGAACCTGGCTACCGGCGCGGCGAAATTCAACCTGGGCGAAGGCAATGACAGCCTGACCTGGGTGGGCAACGCGGCAACCGGCGCAGCCAATATCGTCAGCACCGGCGTGCAGGCAAACGGCGGCAACGGCATTGATACCATTTCAGCCAACTTTATCACCAAGAACGTCACTACCGTTGCTTCAGGGGTTGGCGGGTTATTCCGCACCACAACCTTCACCTCTAACTCAAGTCAGTTTACCAACTTTGAGAAAGTCGATCTGGCCGGTTATATCGGTAAGGCTACCGCAACCGACCGCGGCAATGCGGTTACCACCGCCGATCACACCTTCGACTTCGGTATTCTGACGGGCAACGCGACGACGGAAAGCAGCGTCACCGCGGGCAGTCTGGTGCAGGCCGGCACGTCGAATATCGGTTCGCAGGGGTTCGTGCTGTCCGGTTTGGCCAGCGCGGTTAAGGTGATCAACGCCGCCGGCGGTAACTCTGCTCAGCTTGAGGTCACGGGCAATGCGACCTCGGCCAGCAGCGTGGACATCACTTTCCTGCAGAATGCCACCGACCACTTCAACGTGAACTTCACGGCTTCGGGCACCAGCGATATCAACGCCGGTTCGCTGAGCCTGAACAGCAGCAGCAGCGCCTTGTTGGGCACCGCGTTGAGAACCGTCAATATCGACTCCGGCGGTACAGGCGTTCACGGCAACATCCTGAACCTGGCCGGCAGCAACTCGCAGATCAGCACCATCGCGGTTACGGGCGACCATCACCTGGATCTCACCGTTGGCGCCGGCTACAGCAATCTGTTGACGCTGGATGCCTCTGCCAATACCGGCGGGATCGATGTGGTGCTTAACCAGGGCGGCACCGGGCAGGGCGTGCTGTATAACCTGCTGGCACTGTTGCCGTTGGGCAGTACGTTGGCCAACCTGCTGGGCCTCGGCGGCACCAACTTCGCACTGACGGGGTCTACCGCTAACGACAGCTTCACCGTACTGGGGAATACCACCATTACCGGCGGGACTGGCGCCAACGAGTATCACCTGACCAGCAGCACCACCAGCGCCGGTGTCACCATCAATGACTTCAGCAGCGCTAAAGACAGCATTGTGGATGTTCTGTCCGGGTTGACCATTTCGGCTACCGCCGGCACCAACAACCTGGGCGACTACGGCGTGCGTACCGAGAGCGTACTGTCGAATGCGATCAGCGCCTTGTTGGGCGGTATTATCACCGGCGTGGTTGGCGCACTGGGGTCTCTGTTGGGGATCGGCGGCGACAACTCGCTGGCGAGCAAGGTTGGGGTGGTTGGGGTAGATCGTTCCGGCGGTACCGACTCCTACATTATTATTGATAATAATGATGACCATAAGCTGGATGCCAACGACAGCGTAATCTACCTGAAGAACACCGATCACCAGAACCTGCTCGATACCTTGCATTACGCATCGACGGTGACGCTGAACGGTATTGCCCATGCGCCAGTGGCAGAAGTTGCCTAATAGTTAACATGGGTATTGTTTAGAAGTGAAATAAAAACGGAGGCAATTAATTGCCTCCGTTTTTCCATATAAATAGCAGGCTTGCCGCAGATTAAATGTCAGGGTCTGGTCACGGAAAATGACCATGTTATCCCCGTGTTTTGCCTCGCTTTTATGGTGCCGGTGTTTTTTTTTTCGCGACCTTGCTGTTATTTACTTTTTGTATCTATAGTTAAAAAAAAGCAGCTGCAGTCTCGAGCATGTTTGGGGTGATTTTCGTATAGGAAAAATCTTATACAGATCAATGCGATTTGGCTGACAGTGCAGGTGATGTAAGGAAAGAAAGTGAACCAATTTATCCCGCGCAATGAAATTGCGGATGTTATACGGACGCGCTCAAAAGTCTTCTGGACCGTTGGCATTTTTACCGCATTTATTAATTTGTTAATGCTCGTTCCTTCCGTTTATATGCTTCAGGTGTATGACCGGGTTCTGCCTTCACGCAATGAAATAACCTTACTGATGTTGACGCTGATCATGCTGGGCATGTTCGGCATGATGGCGTTGTTGGAATACGTGCGCAGCATGGTGGTGATCCGCATCGGCAGCCAGCTGGATATGCGGTTAAACAACCGCATTTATACCGCAGCGTACGAATCCAACCTTAAAAACGGTTCCTCGGATGCCGGGCAAATGCTGGGCGATCTGACCATGGTGCGCCAGTTCCTGACCGGCAGCGCCCTGTTCGCCTTCTTCGACGCGCCCTGGTTCCCGATCTACCTGCTGGTTATTTTCCTGTTCAACCCTTGGCTTGGGCTCTTTGCGCTGGTCGGCTCCTTGCTGTTGATTGGCCTGGCGGTCATCAACGAAATGGTTTCGAAGAAGCCTCTGGCCGAGGCCAGCAAGCTGTCGATCATGTCCGGGGGCTTGGCAAGTACCAATTTGCGCAACGCCGAGGTGATCGAAGCCCTGGGCATGTTGCCGAACCTGAAACGCCGTTGGTTTGGTTTGCATCAGCGGTTTTTGAATAGCCAACGCGTAGCCAGCGAACGTGCGGCGACGGTGACGTCGATCACCAAGTTCGTTCGTCTCTCGCTGCAGTCATTGGTGCTGGGTCTTGGCGGCTGGCTGGCGATTGACGGACATATCACGCCGGGAATGATGATTGCCGGCTCTATTTTGATGGGGCGCACCCTGGCGCCTATCGAGCAGGTGATTAACGTTTGGAAAAGTTATAGCGCCGCCAAGCTTTCCTACGGTCGCCTGGTCAAATTATTGGATACGCACCCGGAGCGTGGAACCGGTATGTCGTTGCCGCGTCCTCAGGGGCTGATCTCGGTGGAGGGCGTTACCGCTACGCCGCCGGGCTCAAAAGCCGATGCTGTGTTGCATAACGTCAGCTTCGCGGTCGAACCCGGCGACGTGTTGGGGATCATCGGGCCAAGCGCTTCCGGCAAATCTACCCTGGCGCGGCTGTTGGTGGGCATTTGGCCGGTGAGCGAGGGGATAGTGCGGCTCGATAACGCCGACATTTACCAGTGGAATAAAGACGAGCTGGGGCCGTACATCGGCTATTTGCCGCAGGACATCGAACTGTTCGCCGGCTCCATCGCCGAGAACATCGCGCGCTTTAACGAGGTGGATTCAGAAAAGGTCATCGAGGCCGCCAAGCTGGCGGGGGTGCACGAACTGATTTTACGCTTCCCGCACGGTTACGATTCGCTCATCGGCAACGGCGGCGCCGGGCTGTCGGGCGGCCAGAAGCAGCGTATCGGCCTGGCTCGCGCTCTGTATGGCGATCCTTCGCTGATCGTGTTGGACGAGCCTAACTCCAACCTGGACGACGCCG
>Ga0105251_10000620_pt1 | contig 32597 bp, 28 predicted proteins | sample KBSS64metaG_FD_80424 | JGI IMG/M metagenome (GOLD analysis project Ga0105251, IMG submission 80424) | Switchgrass rhizosphere microbial communities from Kellogg Biological Station, Michigan, USA - KBS S6-4 metaG | ecosystem: Host-associated > Plants > Roots > Rhizosphere > Soil | place...
ATCAGCGGCAGTGACCTGAACAGCCAGATATAACCCCACGCCAGCGTGCTCAGCAGCCATGACGAGGAAAGTCGCGCCAGCGCCAGCAGACCGCCCAAAAGCAGGCTGAATACTGTGCCCAGCAGGGTCAGCAGCAGCGTCTGACCCAGGCCATGCAGGATCACAGGATCAAAGAACCAGCGGGCAAACACGCTCCACTCCCAGCGTGGGTTAAAGGCCACCGACTGCACCACGCCCGCCAGTATAAACAGCGCCACGATAGCCCCGGCGGTGCGGGCCGGGTAGCGCGCTGGCACCACCTGTAGTTGTTGATGCTTGCTCATCGTCACTCCTTAACTCGCTTCGGCGACGTTATAAACGCCGATGACTTTACTAAAACGCAGTCGTCCGTCATGGGGCGGCTGGCCGTAACGCTCCAGATCGCCGCTGAGATCAAAATGAGGCTGATAGCCGTGGCCGGTATAGAGCCGTACCGCTTCCGGCTGGCGAAAGCCGGTGGTGAGAAACAGCCGCTGATAACCTGCCTGCAGCGCACGCCGCTCCAGCTCCTGCAACACCACCAGTGCCAGCCCCTGACGACGCAGATCGCTGCGTGTCCAGATACGTTTCAGCTCGGCGGTTTGTGGATCACAGGGTTTGTAAGCGCCCATCGCGATAATCTCGCCGTCACGCTCCAGCACAATAAACAGCCCCTGCGGCGGCAGATACCATTCGGTCAGTTCCTGCTCTTTATGCCGGGAAAAGTAGTCACCGTAGCGCGCGGAATATTCATCAAATAGCCCGCCGAGAATCGGCTGTAGCGCTGGTGCATCGGGTGAAACATCGCGAAAAGTGGATTCACTCATGGTCAGCTCCTTAGTCGCCCAGCCCGGCGGGATTAATTTCTGAACGGTCGATCTTCTCAACACCTTCACCCCAGCGGTTCAGCACCTTCTGATAGTCGCCATTGCCGATCACGCCGTTCAGCGCAGTGCTGATCGGTTCCGCCAGGCCGCTGCCTTTCTTCACGGTAACGGCGATGTGTGCCGCTTTTGGCCAGCCACCATCGACACTGCCCACCAGGCGGGTTTTACCCGTCAGTGCCGCTTTCCAGGCTCCAATCACGTTGGGACCGAAGTATGCATCTGCGCGGCCCGCCTGCAGCGCCAGCGTTTGAGCCGCATCATCTTTGGCGTAGATCGGCGTAAAGGCTTTGAGTCCTTTTGCCTGATTCTCTTTATCCCATGCCAGCAGAATCGCCTCCTGATTGGTGCCGGATCCCACGATGATCCGCAGCCCGGCGATATCCTCTGCTTTAGTCAGTGATTTTATCGGGCTGCTGGTTTTGACATAAAAACCCAGGGAGTCTTTACGGTAGGTAGCAAAGTCGAATTTCTCTTTACGATCTTTGGTCACGGTGATGTTGGAGATCGCCGCGGCATACTTGCCTGAGGCCACACCCAGCGGCCAGTCTTCCCACGACGCAGGCACGACGTTGAGTTTCAGTCCCAGGCTGTCAGCGACAAGCCGGGCAATGTCCACTTCACTGCCGAGCAGGGTTTTGTTGTCGTCGGAAAACACGGTGAGCGGTGGCGAATTCAGTGCCGCAACCGCCACGGTAAAGGAACCTGGCACCACAAAGTGATGACCGGCAGGCAACTGAGCGATGGCATCCGGATTCTTCACGGTATTGACTGGCGCTTTATTCGCTTCAAGACTGACCCGCTGGACGTTATAGGAAACGCGGGTATCTTCCGCCAGCGCATGGCTGCTGGCCGCCAGAATAAGCAGGGCGAGAAGAGGTGATGTTTTTTTCATGGCCTGTGCCCTATTGTGAGGTGAACTGATTAACGGGTTGTTTCAGGGCAAAGCTGTCGCGCAGGGTGCTGCCCGGATAGTCGCGACGCGTCAGCCCGCGAGCCTGCAGAATCGGCACCACGCGGTCGACAAAGCGTTCAAAGGTATCGGGCGTACCGCCATTGATGATGAAGCCGTCAGCGGCCTGGGTCTCAAACCACTGCTGAAGACCATCGGCGACCTCTTCCGGTGTCCCGTGGAACAGCGGGCGCGGCGTGGCGGCTTCCAGCGCCGCCTGACGCAAGGTGTGACCGTGCTCTCTGGCTTTTCGTTTGATCTCGTCGGTGGTGCTGCGGAAACTGTTCTGACCTATGTCGCCAATGTCCGGAAACGGCTGATCCAGCGGGTATTGTGAAAAGTCGTGATGGTCGAAGAAACGCCCCAGGTAATTGAGCGCATCGGTAATTGATACCAGCGCCGCCGTGGTCTGATACTGGCGCTCCACATCCTCTGCATCATCGCCAACAATCACGCTGACACCCTGGAAGATGTGCAGATCCTCTGGCTGGCGGCCATTCGCCTCCAGTTGCTGCTTCACATCCTGATAATACGCCTGCGCCTCTTCGCGGGTCGGCTGATGGGTAAAGATGGCGTCAGCGTGGCGCGCCGCCAGCTTTTTACCGTCCTCAGAGGCCCCGGCCTGGAAGATAATCGGACGGCCCTGCGGCGTGCGGGCGATGTTCAGCGGCCCCTGCACCTGGAAGAAGTCACCGTGATGATCGAGCGTATGTAACTTTGCCGGATCGAAGAACTGCCCACTCGCTTTGTCGCGCACAAAAGCATCCTGCTCCCACGAATCCCATAAGCCTTTCACCACCTGCAGATACTCATCGGCAATGCGGTAACGCAACGCATGCTCAGGATGTTTCTGGCGGGAAAAGTTTTTTGCGGAACCTTCCAGCGGCGAGGTCACCACATTCCACCCCGCGCGACCGCCGCTGAGGTGATCGAGGCTGGCAAACTGACGCGCCACGGTGAACGGCTCGCTGTAGGAGGTGGAAACGGTGCCGACCAGTCCCAGATGTTCCGTAACGCCCGCCAGGGCAGACAGGAGTGTCAGCGGTTCAAAGCGATTGAGAAAGTGTGGTATCGATTTCTCATTAATAAATAATCCGTCGGCGACAAACAGGAAGTCGAGCTTGCCCTGCTCCGCTTTACGGGCGATTTTTTTGGCGTAATCCAGGCTGATGCTGGCATCAGCCTGTGCCGCAGGATGGCGCCAGGCGGACATGTTTCCCGATGCGCCATGCAGAATAGTGCCCAGACGAAGTTGTCTTGTGGTCATGATGCTCTCTCTTTTTTAGTCGTAGTGGTGCCCGACGACGGTGTTCAGAACCGTCGTGCGTTAGCGGGCTGCAGATGAATTCAGTTCAGAATGGATTCCCGACATCGCGCATTAAGATGTTGCAGCGCCAGGCGGGCCAGTCGGGCAAAGGAGTCGGCGGCGGGGGCAATCAGCGCCTCATCAGGGGTAAAACTGGCGTGATGCAGACCAAAATCACTGGCGCTGCCAATGCTGACAAACGCACCGGGCACCTGTTGCAGATAAAAGGCAAAATCTTCGCCCAGCAGATGCAGGTCGGCTGTCTGCACCCGATAACCCGCCTGCTGCGCCACTTCAGTGCTGAAGTTCGCCCAGTGCGCGTCATTGATCAGCACCGGCGGGCCAGGATGCCAGCTCAGGGTTGCCTGCGCGCCATTGGCTTCGGCAACGTGTTCAACCAGCACCCGCACCCGCCGCTCCAGTGCCGCGCGCACCCGTAAATCATGGGTTCGGGCCGTGCCGCCAAACTCAACGCCGCCGGGTAACACGTTCCAGCTTTTACCGCCGTCGATACGCGTAATGCTCAGCACCAGACTGTCCAGGGCACTGAAGCTGCGGCTGGTGAGTCCCTGTAACGCCTGAATGATCTGGCTGGCAGTGACAATGCTGTCGACGCCCTGTTCCGGATACGCAGCGTGTGCGCCTTTGCCAGTCACGCGAATAATAAATTTATCCGTATTGGCGTAGAACGCCCCGCTACGGGTAGCGAATGTGCCAATGGGCAGCGAGGGTTCATTGTGCATGCCGAAAATGGCCTGTACCTCATCAAGTACACCCGCCTCAATAAACTTTCTGGCTCCTCGCGCGATCTCCTCTGCGGGCTGAAACAGAATGCGTACCCGGCCAGGCAATTGATCGGACAGCGTGTTGAGCTGCAACGCTGCGCCCAGCATCACCGCGCTGTGCATGTCGTGACCGCAGGCGTGCATGACGCCAGGATGACGGGAATGAAACCGCACACCGCTCGCCTCATGGATCGGCAGCGCATCGATATCCGCGCGCAGCGCAATCACCGTCTCTCCACTGCCAATCTCCGCCACCACGCCGGTCTCGAGGGGATAATCCAGAATCCTGATGCCCGCTGCGACTAACCATCCCCGCAGTCGCGTCGTGGTCGCAAACTCCTGACCCGACAGCTCTGGCCAGGTATGCAGTTCACGTCGCCATTCGATCAGTTGTGACTCATGGTTCATGATGACTCTCCACTGAGATTCAGGCTGCGACCAGATGATGCGTAGCCAGCAGTTCAAGTGACGTCAGGCGGGCAACCGGCTCGGTAATCGGCGTGTCGATCACGAACTCATCAATATCAAAATTATGATGCAGTGCATCCAGTTGAGCATGAACCTGCGGAGCTGTGCCCTTTAGCAATGACGGTGTGCGCGGCTCTATTTTGTAATCCTTGTAACCGCCCTGACGCACATAGCGTTCGGCCTGCTCAAGACTGGCGACATTGACGCCTGGGCCCTCTTTCACTGCGACGTGATAATGGCGGAGACCGGAAACCAGCAGGTCTGCGCCGGCGGGTGAATCGGCCACCACCACCTGTACAGCCACCAGTGCGCGCTGACCGTGACTCAGGCGGGAGAAAGTACTTAACGCGCGCTCCAGTAACTGACGATCGCCATTGAGGTGGGCCGCAAACACAAACTGCCAGCCCAGACTGGCCGCGAGCCGGGCGCTCTCTTCACTGGCACCCAACAGAAAACGATTGGCCGGACGTGACGGCAGTGGCGTGGCGGCTAAGCCTTCGTCATCAACATGAGGTTGAGCGTGCGTGAGCCAGCTATCCAGCAGCTGAAGCTGATTAGCAAAGCTCCCTTTCTTAGCGGCATCGACACCCTGTTGCAGTGCATGGGTGGAGAGCGGTAATCCACCTGGCGCTTTGCCTATACCGAGATCGATACGTCCGGGAGCCAGAGAGGCGAGCAGATTAAAGTTTTCTGCCACTTTATAGGGGCTGTAATGCTGCAACATCACTCCGCCCGATCCGACGCGAATATGACGGGTCTGGGCAACGATCCACGCAATTAACATTTCCGGTGAAGGACTGGCGAGCTGCGCGGTGTTGTGATGTTCTGCCAGCCAGAAACGGTGATATCCCCACTCCTCTGCCAGCTGGGCCAGCTGCAGGTTGCGCTGCAGCGCCGCGGTGGGCGTCTCGCCCTGCAGCACGGGTGCTTTATCTAACAGACTCAATCGATATGCCATTCACCTGGTCCTTGTTAATTCCGGTTGCTGACCAGTGTGCTGCGCAGGTGATCATTGGTAAAACATCATATTGTTTTATGCTTTATTGAATTCGTCATAATGGGGAGGGATGAAAGGATAAATGAGGATAACGACGCTGAAACAGGATTTGATAGCCAGATCTCACGGATAAAACCGCCTGTTACCTGAAAAAAAGGCGATTAACACCAGCGAGCTGGAAAAGTTATGCAGAAAATCGTCTTAAGTATGGAAAGCTGTCAAGCGTTCTGCTGCGGCGCTGCCTTAATAACCGATATCGGGAATACAGCACACTGAAGTCCATTCTGTACTGGAGGAAGAAAGCGCAGAACGTCGGGCAATTAAATAAGCATACTGAGCTTTCAATTGAGGAAAGATAAGTGACTAAGACATTATTTTAGTTAAGGTCGCTGCGAGTTTTGTTTCAGAGGAAAATACCGGGTATTGATAATCGCCACATTGACTTCACAGGGAATACCGTCGTCGAGATAAACCGTTTCATTAAGCTGAATGACCGCATCGCCTTCCGCTAAATTAAGTAACGTAATTGATTGTTTATCCGCAAGATTGACGGCTGTTAAATGCTGGTCTCTGAGCTGAACATTTTTACCTGTCACCTCTTCAATATAGGCATATTTGGAGATTTCCAGCTTGCTGAATTCCATGCTGTTGAACAGGTTTACTGGCAGGTGGATATGTTCCAGTGCCACCGGAATATCGTCAAAACACATCAGACGTAAAATTTTATAAATCTGATCGCTGCTCTTGATACGCAGTGCCTGGGCCATGTCCGCTGAAGGAACCCTGACGATACTGACAGAGATGATTTTTCTGACACCTTTATGGCCATTTCTCTGAGCCTGATAATCAAAAGGTGAAAGCACATGATATCGGTGAGCCTGGCTACTTATCTCCGCGGAACCCACAAAAATACCCGATCCTTTTACCCGATATATTCTCTGCTGTTCTACCAGAATACGTGTCGCCTCACGCACCGTTGCGCGTGTAATGCCGATATTTTTGGCAATTGATATTTCTGTATCCAGCTTTTCTCCGGGTTGAAGGCCATCATCCTTAATTTTATTGAGGATGTAATTAACCACCTCTTTTTGCTTTTCAGTAATGCCATCAGCCATTGGCTTTCTTCCCATTTGCGTGAAGGACGGTCTCCCTCTAATCCGTGTCAGTACAGTTCTGCCTGACATTGCCGGATGAGTACCACTACGGCTCGCTGAATATGTGATCAACTTATCAAATTGGCACTGATGTTAAGCCTGTTCAGCCAAATTTTAACTTTACATGTTGTGTCAGTACACGTCGAAGGACATTATCGAGATGACTAGACATCTTTAACATGTACAGATGTACCGGTTAAAGTGAAATTTAATTTTATGTGCACGCTAAGAAACGCGTTATTTCTTAACGGCTTGATAAAACGTTCTTTTACGAATCGGACTGCCTTTATTTTCCCGCACAGTGAGTGGACGCAGGTTGCCTGCAGGTTCAGTCAAAAAGGGATGAAAGGCTTTTTAATAAAAAATGACTGTACATATTCAGGCATTTTCAGCAGGAGCAAGGCGATGTCACACCTGGCTAAGTGGTTAAACAACGAGAAAATCCAGTACGTCGAAAGCGTTGCTGACTGGCAGGAAGCACTCGTCATTGCGGGGCGTCCTCTGCTCAGTGAGGGCGCAATCTCGCAGGATTACATTGATGCGATCATTCAGCAAAAAGAGGAGATCGGGCCCTTTTTCGTCATCGCTCCGCAGATTGCAATGCCTCACGCCCGTCCGGAACAGGGCGCGCACAAACTGGGGTTGTCGATTGTGCTGCTGGGCACAGCCGTGAAATTTGACTCTGAAGAGAACGATCCGGTAAAGGCCATTTTTATGTTTGCCGCGCCGGACAGCAATAGCCATATCGAAATGATTTCTGAGCTTGCAGAAGTTCTGTCTGATGAAGCGATCATGGCCCAACTCTTCAGGGTGACCCGTAAAGAAGCGCTGATAACGATTTTATCGGGCGTCTGAATTGCCCGCTAAAACACGACATGTGATCAACAGTGAATGAGGTGAGATATGAAAATTATGGCGGTTTGTGGTTCAGGTCTGGGCAGCAGCTTCATGATGGAAATGAACATTAAGAAGGTGCTTAAAACTATTGGTGTTGAAGCGGAAGTTGAACATTCTGATCTCGGCTCTGTTACGCCCGATGTGGCGGATATTTTTGTGATGGCAAAAGATATTGCCTACAGCGCCAACCTTCCTGAACAGAAGGTTATCATCATTAACAACATTATTGACCTGAAAGAAGTGGAACAAAAAATACGCGAGTATTTTGAGAAAAACTGACGCTAATAATTAGATAAACACCTTACCCTCGAGGTTAATATGTTTACTCAAAATCTTTTGCAGTTCGTCGTCGACGTGCTGAAAGTGCCCTCAATATTAGTCGGACTGGTGGCATGTTTCGGACTGATTGCGCAGAAGAAGCCGTTTCCTGACGTTATTAAGGGCACGGTTAAAACCATTCTGGGCTTCCTGGTGCTGGCAGGCGGAGCGACCGTCCTGGTCGGTTCCCTGACACCACTTGGCGACATTTTTAAACATGCATTTGATGTTCAGGGCATCATTCCTAATAACGAAGCAATGGTCTCTATCGCACTGGCAAAATATGGTGCGCCAACCACGATGATCATGGCCTTCGGCATGGTCGCCAACATCGTTGTTGCCCGATTTACCCGACTTAAATATATCTACCTTTCCGGCCATGCGACCTTCTATATGGCCTGTATGATCGCGATTATTTTATCAGTTGCCGGTTTTGAAGGTGTGCAGCTTATTTACACCGGCTCACTGCTTCTGGGTATTCTGATGGCCACCTTCCCGGCAATTGCACAGCCTTATATGCGTAAGATCATCGGGGGCGACCATGTCGCGCTGGCGCATACCGGGACCATTGGCTATGTCTTATCTGGCTGGATCGGCTCTTTAGTGGGTAAAGGTTCTAAATCCACCGAAGAGATGAACATGCCAAAAAACCTCAGTTTTTTGCGCGACAGCACGATCTCCATCTCGCTGACGATGATGATTATTTACTTAATCCTGTCGGTGTCAGCAGGTAAAGAGTATGTAGAGGCCAACTTCAGTCATGGTCAGAACTACCTGGTTTACTCCTTTATTCAGGCCATAACTTTTGCGGCGGGCGTCTTTATTATTCTGCAGGGTGTGCGCTTAATCCTGGCTGAGATCGTTCCGGCCTTTACCGGCTTTTCAGAAAAACTGGTACCGGATGCAAGACCCGCGCTGGATTGCCCGATTGTTTTCCCTTATGCCCCGAATGCGGTGCTGGTCGGCTTTATCTCCAGCTTTGTTGGTGGCCTGGTTGGGCTGTTTGTCCTCGGTCAGCTGCATTGGGTATTAATTCTGCCGGGTGTTGTGCCCCACTTCTTCTGTGGCGCTACGGCGGGCGTATTTGGTAATGCCACCGGTGGCAAACGCGGGGCGATTTGCGGTGCCTTTGCACATGGCCTGCTGATTACCTTCCTGCCTGTCGCGTTGCTACCGGTACTGGGACAGATCGGGCTGACCAACACGACCTTCTCGGATACCGACTTCGGCGTGACCGGCATTCTGCTTGGCAATATGGCTCACTTTATGGACAAGGGAACCATCACCATGATCATCACCGGTATTTTTGGCTTGTTAGTGATTTATAACTTCATGGCCAAAAAGAAGGCACCTGCTGAAACGAATGCAGGGTAAAAAGAAAGTGTACTAACCCAGAAAGGGCGATTAGCCCTTTCTGGGCGTGTGTTTCATCGGCTCTTCATTCCCCTCCTGGTCCTTATCAGAATCCCCCTCACCTGTGCCGACAATAGCCGTAATTTACGCTCGTTACGCTCATCCCTAACCTGAAACGCCTCATCGTGACACAGATTCACTGACATCTTCTGGCACTAATCACACTAAAAAAGGACTATTCCGAACACAAAATGTGATCTATATCACATTTACAACATTAGTCTGGCTAATAGATAAAATTTAACAATAAAACAATTGAATGATAATGATTAACATTTACACTCTCATCTGCATATAACAAAGCGTTAAACGCTGCAAAATCCACAAATAATATGCGGTATTTATTTTTTTAAGGTTAAAACCCTGGCGTCTTTGGTTGTCAGGATTTTTATCTGGTTAGTCAGATTTATGTTTACTGGAGTTGTTGAGCGCACATCCAACGCTGCTGGCTTAATGCCGGCAGGGTCACTGGTATTAACGCACAGGAACTGAACATGCTTTTACGCTCATCCACACAGGCGGCTCTGGATCTCGCGCCAGCCTCCAACGCCAGCGGTGCCGAAACGGCCATTTTTAACGATCAGCAACTGGCGGCCTGGTCGCAGCAGACTCAGGAAGTGCTAACGCTGATGACGCGCACCGTTACCGGCGTAGAGAAGCCCTTCAGCGGCATTCTGCCCCACGAACTGGCGGCGGAGTTCAGCGAGGTCAATCTCGATCACCCACTCGGCAACAACGAGGATGCACTGGCGGAGCTGAGCCAGCTCTATCTTCGTGACGCCGTCTGGTTTCACCATCCTAAATACCTGGCGCACCTGAACTGCCCGGTGGTTCTGCCCTCGCTGATGGCAGAGCAGATTATGGCGGCAGTCAACAGCTCGGTCGATACCTGGGATCAGAGCGCAGGCGGCACCCTGATTGAGCAGAAGGTGATCGACTGGACGCTTGGCCGTATCGGTCTGCCAGCCGGATCGGATGGGATCTTCACCAGCGGCGGTACCCAATCCAACCTGATGGCAATGCTGCTGGCGCGTGACAGCTGGTGTGCCGCGCATCATCCGGGACACCTGATTAAGCATCGTGGCCTGCCTGAAACTGCCTCGAAATGGCGGGTGTTTACCTCGAAACTCAGCCACTTCAGCATCCAGAAGTCGATGCCGATTCTGGGACTGGGCTATGACGCGGTTATCGCCGTCGATCACGATGACCATTACCGCATGGACGCGGGATGTCTGGCACTGGAGATCGCGCGTTGCCGCAGTGAAGGGCTGATCCCGATTGCGGTGGTCGCCACCAGCGGCACCACAGACTTTGGCAGCATCGATCCACTGCCGGAAATCGCCCGTCTCTGTGACGATTACGGTTTATGGATGCACGTTGACGCCGCGTATGGCTGTGGCCTGCTGGTCTCTGAAAATCATCGTTCCCGCCTGAATGGCATTGAGCGCGCGGACTCCGTGACCGTTGATTATCACAAATCGTTCTTCCAGACCGTCAGCTGTGGCGCCTTCTTTGTGCGGAACAGCCAGAATCTGAAGCATGTCACGCACCATGCGGACTACCTCAATCCGCTCAGCGCCCAGCAGGAAGGCACGCCGAATCTGGTCAACAAAAGCATTCAGACCACCCGCCGTTTTGATGCGCTGAAAATGTGGCTGACACTGCGCGTCATGGGCCCGGCGGCGCTGGGTGATGCCTTCGATACCCTGATCGATCTGACACAGGCTGCGCACCAGCTATTAACGGCGCATCCGGCCATTGAAGTGCTGCACGCGCCTGAGCTGACTACCCAGATTTTCCGCTATGTGCCAGGCAAACATGCCAGTGACGCGCAGATCGACGAGATCAACGCCGCCATCCGTAAAGCGCTGTTCCGCTCCGGTAATGCGGTGATCGCCGGAACCAAAGTCGATGGACGTCAGTATCTGAAATTCACCCTGTTAAATCCCACTACCACCATTGCCGACCTCGAAGATGTGTTGAGCCTGATTGCGCATTATGGCCGCGAACAGGTTCGTGCTTCTGCGCTGAGCGCGGCGAATCAGGGAGCCATCTGAAATGAATAATCCTGTTTACGATTTTATTGGCATCGGCATTGGCCCTTTCAACCTGAGCCTGGCCTGTCTGAGTGAGCCGGTTGAGGTATTAAACGGTATTTTTCTGGATGAGAATCCCGGCTTTGACTGGCACACCGGCATGATGCTGGAAAACGCCCATCTGCAGACGCCGGTTATGGCCGACCTGGTGACACTTGCCGATCCCACCAGCCCGTACAGCCTGCTTAACTACATGAAGGAAAAAGGAAAACTATACTCTTTTTATATCCGTGAAGACTTCTTCCTGATGCGCAAAGAGTATAACCAGTACTGTCAGTGGGCCAGCTCGCGTCTGTCTAATCTGCGCTGGAACAGCCATGTGGAGTATGTCAGCTACGATGAAGCGGCCGGCATTTATCACCTCCAGGTGACCGACACCCGAAGCGGAGAGAAACAGCGCTATCAGGCGCGTCATCTGGTGCTCGGCACCGGGCCAAAAGCCTGGATGCCGGCGTGCAGCCAGCCGCACCGCCAGCGCCTGACCCACTCCAGACATTATCTGGCCAATAAAGCGGAGTTGCAGCAGAAGCGTTCAATTACCGTGCTGGGGAGCGGCCAGAGCGCAGCGGAAATCTACTACGATCTGCTGACCGATATCGACCGCTTTGGTTATCAGCTCAACTGGATCACCCGCGCGCCGCGCTTCTATCCGCTGGAGTACACCAAGCTGACGCTGGAGATGACCTCGCCGGAGTGGGTGGACTATTTCCACGCCCTGCCCGCCAGCACACGCGACGAGCTGAATGCCCGTCACAAGAATCTCTACAAGGGAATCAACAGCAGCTTAATCAATGACATTTACGACCTGATGTATGTGAAGCAGCTCGACGGCGATCTCAACGTCAATCTCTTTACTAACTCGGCGCTGACCGCGATGCGCTGGCTGCCACAGGGCGAATTCGAACTGACGCTGCATCAGGAAGAGCAGGATTGCATCTTCACCCGTCGCACCGAAGGACTGGTGATGGCGACCGGTTATCACTACCAGCCACGATGTTTTTAGAGGGTATTCACGCCCGTCTGCGCTGGGATGATAAAGGCCGCTATGACGTGCAGCGCAACTACAGCATCGATCATCACAATCAGATCTTCGTGCAGAACGCCGAACTGCATACACACGGTTTTGTCACGCCGGATCTCGGCATGGCCTGCTACCGCAACTCAGTCCTGCTGCGTGAACTGACCGGACGCGAGGTGTATCCCATCGAGCGTCAGATCGCCTTCGAGACCTTCCCGGCTAAATCGGAGCACTGAGATGAGTTCACCAATACTGTTCAAAGTCGATCGTCCCGCAGGCCAGTTTACCCTGAGACCGATGCTTGAGCGCGATGCGTCACTCATCCACAGCTGGGTCACCCGTGATTACGCGCGCTTCTGGGGCATGCAGCAGCAGAGTCTGGAACAGGTCGCGGCGTTTTATCAGACGCTGACCGCATCCGATCCTCATGCCGCGCTGATTGGCTGCTGCAATGACAAGCCCATCTGCCTGATTGAGTGTTATCGCGCCCGCGACGACGAGGTCGGCACGTTTTATCCGGCCGCGCCTGATGATTACGGCATGCACATTCTGATTGCTCCGGCCAGCCAGCCAATCAAAGCCTTTAGCTGGCAGGTCTTCACGCTGGCGATGGACTACATGTTCAGCCGCCCCGAGGTAAACCGTGTCGTGGTAGAGCCGGACGTACGCAATGAAAAAATCCACGTGCTGAATAAACGCGCCGGATTCCGCTATCAGCACACCATCGACATGGGCCATAAAACCGCCTGGCTGGCCTTTTGCCAGCGGGACGATTATCAACATGCGTTACCGCAGGAGTCGCAGACCATGAATACCTCCGCTTCACTGACCGACGGCACACATCTGACGGGCGACAACTGGACACAGGCCAACCGCATGCTGATCCGCAAAGCGATTGCCGAGTTCACGCATGAAAAAATCATCACGCCGCAGGCATCGCAGGATGGCAGCTATCAACTGGCGGTGCCGGGCGGTGAAGCAACGTACCATTTCCAGGCGGCGCGGCTGGCGCTGGATCACTGGGAAATTGACGCGAAGTCACTACGCAAGCAGGAGAATGGTCGCGATCTGCCGCTGGATGCGCTGAAGTTTATTGTGGAATTCAATGGCGAGATTGGCATTCCGCAGGCGCTGCTGGCGACCTATATGGAGGAGATCAGCAGCACACTGTGCAGCAGCGTGTATAAACTTCAGAAGAATAATCCCGGCAGCCAGGCGCTGGTCACAGCCGATTTCCAGACCGTGGAAGCGGCAATGACCGAAGGCCATCCCTGCTTCGTCGCCAACAACGGACGTATCGGTTTCGATGCGCAGGATTATCTGGCCTATGCGCCGGAAGCCGCGGCGCCTGTACACCTTATCTGGGTCGCTGTTCACCGCCGCAATGCCCATTTCTACAGCCTTAGCGGGCTGAGTTATGAACAGCTGATGCGTGATGAGCTGGGCGACACCACCCTGGAACACTTCAATACGCAGCTGGTGAATAAAGGGCGGGCGGTTGAGGACTATATCCTGATGCCTGTGCATCCGTGGCAGTGGCAGAACAAACTGCTGACCGTGTTTGCGGCGGACATCGCTAATCACGATATTGTTTATCTTGGCAGCGGCGACGATGCTTATCAGGCGCAGCAGTCCATCCGCACCTTCTTTAATCGCAGCCAGCCTTCTAAGCGTTATGTGAAAACCGCACTGTCGGTGCTGAACATGGGCTTTATGCGCGGTCTGTCACCCTACTATATGGCGACAACGCCTGCCATTAATGGCTGGCTGGAACAGCTGGTGGCGGGGGATGCGTGGCTTCAACGCTGTGATTTCCGTATCCTGCGCGAAGTCGCTTCCGTCGGCTATCACAACCGCTATTACGAGCAGGCGATCAAAGGCGATTCCGCCTACAAAAAGATGTTTGCAGCGCTGTGGCGGGATAATCCCGCGGCCAGCCTGCAACCTGGCCAGCGTCTGATGACCATGGCCTCATTCCTGCACGTTGATCACCATCAGCAGGCTCTGCTGCCTGCACTGATTGCCGACTCCGGTTTGCCGGCGAAGCAGTGGATTGATCGCTATCTCACCTGCTACCTCATCCCGCTGCTGCACTGCTTCTATCAGCATGACCTGGTGTTTATGCCGCATGGTGAAAACCTGATCATGCTGCTGGAGAACAACGTGCCAGTCAGTGCTTACATGAAGGATATCGGCGAAGAGATTGCCGTGATGAACCCGGATGCTGTGCTGCCGGAGGGTGTTCAGCGCCTGGCGGTGGATGTGCCGGAGAACCTCAAATTACTGTCGATCTTTACCGATGTATTTGACTGCATCTTCCGCTTTATCAGCGCGATTCTGCATCAGTCAGGAACGCTGCCGGAAGAGGATTTCTGGCAGGCGGTGGCGCAATGCGTGAAGGATTATCAGCAGGCGCATCCCGAGCATGCCACTAAGTTCGCCCGTTATGACATGTTTGCGCCGGAGTTTACCCGCTCCTGTCTGAACCGCCTGCAGCTGGCGAATAATCAGCAGATGATCAACCTTGCCGATCCCGCCGAGAATCTGAAGTTCGCGGGTACGCTGGTCAACCCGATTGCCCGCTGGCGCTAAACGTTACACTGTCACTCTGGTTTAATGCGGTCACTTCGGTGGCCGCTTTTTAATGGTTATATTGCAGGTATTCATCATGGCTTCTTTTCTGCCGGTGGCGCAACTGACCCGCCGACATCTCATCTTTCCGCTGTCGCTGGTCTTATTCGAGTTTGCCACCTATATCGCCCATGACATGATCCAGCCCGGCATGCTGCTGGTGACACAGGAATTTAAGGTCGGGCCTGAATGGGTCTCTACCTCGCTGACCGCCTATCTGGCGGGTGGCATTCTGCTGCAGTGGCTGCTTGGACCGCTCTCAGATCGCATCGGGCGGCGTCCGGTGCTGCTCAGCGGCGTGGCATTTTTTATGCTCTCCTGCATCGTGACCCAGTGGGTACAGAGTATTGAACAGTTCATCCTGCTGCGGTTTCTTCAGGGCATGAGCCTCTGCTTTATCGGGGCGGTAGGTTACGCGGCGATACAGGAGGCGTTCACAGAGTCGCTCAGCATTAAAATGATGGCGCTGATGGCCAACGTCGCCCTGCTGGCCCCACTGGCCGGGCCGCTGGCGGGCGCAGCTTTTCTTACCGTGGGAGAATGGCGCACCCTGTTCTGGTTGATTGGGGCTGTCGCGGCGCTGGCGCTGGCCGGGCTGTGGTATGCCATGCCTGAAACGGCGGGCGATCGTCAGAAACCGCTGTCGCTGCGTTCGATTATTGGCGGTTATGCCTTATTGCTAAAAGAACCTCAGGTGATGAGCGGCTCGCTGGCGATCGGGCTGGTCACCGTGCCCTGCATTGCCTGGGTAGCATTGTCGCCCGTGATTTTGATCCACGGTGCGCAACTGAGCCGCATCGACTATGCGCTGTTACAGCTGCCGGTTTTTGCCGCCATGATTGCAGGTAATCTGACTCTGGGTCGATTATCCAGCCGTCTGCCCATTGAACAGCCTGTAAGACTCGGTGCATGGCCTGTGGTCTGCGGACTGACCATTGCAGCGATCGCCACCATGATTAACCCAGACAGCTATCTGTGGCTGACTGCCGGAATGAGTCTCTACGGTTTTGGCACCGGACTGGTCAACGCCGGACTCTATCGTATGACGCTTTTTTCCAGCAACGCAGGCAAAGGCAGTGTGGCGGCGATGCTTGGGATGGTGAGCATTCTGATCATTGCACTCGGCATTGAAGCCGCCAAAACCGCGTATTTCAGCTTCGGCAACGGTGGTTTTAGCATAGTGAATCTGATCTGCGGTCTGCTATGGCTGGGTCTGGTCAGCGCATTCCTTCGTGCAGGACAGCGAAAATTATGCGCGGAGTAGTCATTACCCAGCTATAAAAAATTGCGGGATGGCAAAACAGTGTTTGTCATTCCGCACGCTCAGAACACTGATTAAATCTCCTTCACTTCCGCATTGATTTTATTCAGATAAGCTTCGACCAAATCGTTACTTTATCTGCGTGTTGCGTCATTCGATGATGATTCCGCCTGCTGAGGCAATGGATAAATCTTTTATGCCGGAAACACAGGGATACCATGACTTTGCCTTTAACTGAACAACTGGTGCAGTGGCGTCGCGAACTGCACCAGCATCCTGAACTTTCGAATCATGAATATGCCACTACGGAACGGATTACACGCTGGCTGGAACAGGCAGGAATCCGGCTGAAGCCGCTGGGGCTGAAAACCGGCGTCGTGGCAGAAATCGGTCATGGCGAACCGCTGATCGCCCTGCGCGCGGATATTGATGCGTTACCGATTGAAGAAACCACCGAGCGACCGTGGCGATCACAGCAGCCGGGCGTGATGCACGCCTGTGGTCACGACGTTCACAGCGCCGTGATGCTCGGTGTGGCGTTGCAACTGAAACAGCAGGAAGAGACGCTGCCTGGTCGGGTGCGGATTCTGTTTCAGCCCGCCGAAGAGACTTTCAATGGCGCGCGTCAGCTGATTGAAGCCGGTGCGCTGGAAGGCGTTCAGGCGATATTCGGCCTGCACAATGCGCCTGACCTGCCGCTGGGCATGCTTCAAAGCCGGGCGGGTGCGTTTTATGCCAACGTCGACCGCTTTGTGATCCGCATTGAGGGCAAAGGCGCGCATGCCGCACGACCGCAGGAGGGGATCGATTCGATCGTGATTGCCAGTCATATCGTGACGGCACTGCAGACCCTGCCGAGCCGGGTATTCAGCTCGCTGGAAACGGTGGTGCTGAGCGTAACGCGCTTTACCGCCGGTAATACCTGGAACGTGCTGCCGCAAAGCGTTGAGCTGGAGGGCACCGTACGCACTCACAACGGCGAGATTCGGGCGCAGATCCCGCACCGCATGCGGTCACTGATTCAGGGTATCGCCGCCGGGTTTGGTGCGACCGCAGAACTGGAGTGGACCGAGGGACCGCCGGCCCTGATTAATACGCCAGGCTGGGTGGATGTTGCTCTGGACGTTGCAGAACAGAGTGGCTATCTCGCGGAGCATGCTGAGTCGCCACAGATGGGCGGAGAAGATTTTGCCTTCTATCTGCAACAGGTGCCGGGCGCGTTTGTCAGCATCGGCAGTGCCAGCCAGTTTGGGCTGCATCATGCCGCCTTCGATCCGGATGAAGCCCTGATCGGCCCGGCGGTGGTGTACTTCACCCAGCTGGTGCCGCGCGCGTTGCAGATGGTGGCGGCGCAATGACGAAAAAAGGAATGCCGGTGACGGGTGACATCGCATTTCAGGAGCAGCCTGAGGCGATTGTGGTGGAGTCCACTGAAGGTTTTAACCTGGCACTACGTTTTACCTGAGTGCAGACCTGTTATGTTGTGAAAAACGCCTCAAATGAGGCGTTTTTCACAGGCGTTACAACGATACAAATCAGAAAGTGTAGCTGGCGGTCACTGAAAAATTACGCGGTTCGCCGTAGACCACAGAGCTGGCCACGTTGGTGTCATACTCTTTGTCGCACAGATTATTGAGATTGCCCTGCAGTGACAGGTTTTTGTTCACCTGATAGCGGGCGAATAGATCAACCAGTGCATAGCTGCCCTGCCGCGCGCGCCAGGTGACATTACCTTCCGGGCCGCCGACATCGTTCCAGACGTGCGTCTGCCAGTTTACGCCGCCACCCAGCGTCAGCTGCTGCAGTGTCGGCAGACGATAGCTACTGAACAGGTTAAAACTGGTCTGCGGCAGTTGCGGGTTAAACGTGCTGCCATCGCGATTTTCCGCGATGTAACGCGACCCGCCAAAAGTCATCTGCCAGTTGTCGGTTAATGCACCGTTGACTTCGAACTCCACACCACGACTCACAACCCCTTTGCGGCCAACGTAGGCAACATCTCCAGAGCCCTGAATGGTCTGCGTCGTCGCTTCACCTGCGTTATCCAGCTCCGTGCGGAAAACTGAAACGGAGGTTGTCAGGCGACTGTCCAGCCAGTCAGATTTCACGCCTGCCTCGTAGTTTTTACCGATAACCGGCGACAGGTAAGCACCGCTGGCATCGCGGTAATCCTGGGGCTGGAACACCGAGGTATAGCTGGCGTAAACCGACCAGTTTTCGGCGAAGTCATACATCAGCCCGCCATACGGCGTAATGTTGTTTTCTTCCGCTTCGCCACTTAAGGTTTCGCGATTCCAGTTGGTGTAACGGGCGCCGAGAATCAGGTGCAGCGGATCAGCAAGTGACAGGCGGGTTGCCATGTAAGTTGATTTCTGGCGAACCAGTTGGGTATCGCTGGCAGGCAGACGCGGTGTCCAGTTGGATTCCGGATACTGGCCGTTGAAGTCGTTATAGTTACCTAACGACGCCGACGAGATATTCTCAAAGGTGCTGAAGTACTTATTATCCTGGCGGGCGTAGTTGACGCCCACCATCAGCTCATGCTGGCGCCCCAGCAGTTCATACGGGCCGCTGGCAAAAGCATCCACTGCATCCACTTTCCGTTTGCCGGTGTTATAACCGGTTCCGCCCACCACCGGATAGTCAGCATAGGAAGAGACACCCGCGCCGGTATTGCGATCGAAAAAGCCATCAAGATAGATCTGCTTACTGTCCAGACGCATCTCGTTGTGCGCCCCGTTCAGGGTGATGTTCCAGCCGTTATCGAAATCCTGCTTCAGGTTTACAAAGAGTTTGCGATTCTCTTTGTCGTTATAGGCCCAATCAGGCGCGGTGTTGTAGCCGCGACGGGTATGAATCTGTGTGCCGTCCGTGTACCAGCGTGGTGCGCCGCCCCACATGGTGGAGTCGGTATTGACCTGACTGAACTCATAACCGACAGAGAGCGTGGCAGAATCCGTCAGATCGGCGTCAACTACGCCATAGATGAACTGTTTTTTAGCGCCGTAGCGTTCGATGAAGCTGTTGTTATCCTGCCAGCCTGCAACCAGTCGGCCACGCACATTACCTGACTCACTGAGCGGCGCCGAAAGATCGGCAACATAACGCTGTTTGTTCCAGCTGCCGTAGCTGGCAGAGACGGTGCCGCCGAATTCTTTGCTGTCCGCATGTTTGCGTACCATATTGATGGCTGCTGAAGGATTGCCTGGCCCGGTCATCAGCCCCGTTGCGCCGCGAACCACTTCAACGCGCTCATACAGGGCGATATCGGTCTGTGCATCGCCCAGGTTCCAGCGTTCGGCAAAAGCAGTGGGAATGCCATCGACCATATAGTTGTCGATCATAAAGCCGCGCGCATAGTAGTTAGTGCGGTCCATATCCCCACTGATGCCGCGGATTCCAGTGGTATTTGCCAGCACATCATTCAGCGACTGAAGTTGCTGATCTGCCATTCGCTGCTTGCTGACAATGCTGACTGACTGCGGCACATCACGCGCAGTGCCCAGCATTTTTGTGCCTGCACGGGTAACCGGGACGCTGTAATCGGTTTCGGGCGAAGAGACCGCAGCAGCATTATCGGCAGCGGTAACGGTCAGAGTCTGGTCAGTGCTGGCAGCGGGTGCCTGAGTCTCTGCGGCATGCGCAATGTTATGTGCCAGTGATGAGGCGACAATCACGGCCAGCAACGAGAAGCGAAATGGACGTTGCAGAGCAATCACGTTCTTAATCCTGGGATGCTGAAGATCGAAGGCGTTCATTAATTCCTCAATTATCTTTATGTTTTTATGCTGCCATTATCACGGCCCTGCATCCTGCGGGCATCGCCTGACTGCTTATGCTCAGAGAAATCAAAAACCCTCTCGTAAGCGTTTACGCGCAAGTGTGAAAAAACTTTAAAGCAAATGAGAAATATACGCATTGCGATTATCAATGCAAGATTTGGTTAACAAACAATGCTGATTCTTTCAAAAAAGTATTTATCGGGTTCGGACTGCTGGAGAGGATCGCCAGCAAGGAAGGGATTTTCACATCAGTGTAAAAGCGAATTTAACCTCGGTAAGCAAATGCTGCTTCATTTTAAATAATTATAAAATCCTGTAATGCCCGTTCATTGAGCTGAAGTTTCCCTTTCTCATGCAACAATCCCCGTCTTGATTCATTTTTTTCCTTATTTAACACCAGATATTGCAGGAATTCGTCAATGCTCAAAATTTTACCTCTTAAAGCGCTGATCATTACGTCCGTTTTCAGTGTATTTTCAGCCTCCGCCGCCACACTTATGCAGAATGTGAGTTCAGGCTGGGAAAATTTCAGCAATAACGTCGCCACCACCTGGCAGCAACCTGAGGGAATCGACTTTTACCTTCCCGCTATTACCTGGCACAACCGTGCAACCTACGATCGGGAACATATTAATAAATATAATGAAAGACCCTGGGGCGCAGGTGGAGGGATTTCCCGTTACGACGAAAAAGGCAACTGGAACGGCATCTATTTAATGGCGTTTAAGGACTCCTTTAATAAATGGGAACCCTTCGGTGGCTATGGCTGGGTGGCAACCTGGCGGCCGCTTGCTGATCAGAGTTTTCACTGGGGCGCAGGTTACACTGTTGGCGTGACCGCACGACACAACTGGGACTATATTCCGGTGCCAGCCGTCCTGCCACTGGCCTCAATCGGCTATGGCGATCTCGATTTCCAGATGACCTATATTCCCGGTACGCATAACAACGGGAACGTCTATTTTGCCTGGCTGCGCTACCACTTCTGATTATCCTGAATGTAAGCGTTAGCGTGACATCGCCATGATAGAGAGATCGTTCAGGGAAAGCGTCTCGCCATCATAGCGATGTCGCAGCAGATAATAACTTTCGCAGTGAATAATCTGCTCAACCGCATCCGAAAAGGTGTTCATCGCGCTGCGCATCTGGCTCAGATAGTCATGAGTGTCATACACCCGGTCGATACCCTCCAGCGCATGATTCATGATTTTGCGGGCCACATCATTAGGCGTGTCGAGCGCGGAAAGTTTAGATCGTGCGGTCCGGCGCAAATCGCGCGGCGTAAAGGCTTCCAGCCCGAGTCCGCGTGGAGCGCGAATCATCCGGCGCAATGCCTGGTTCAGTGCGCCTTTTGACAGTGGCTGTTGCGGATCCCGTGGCGCAGGCACCAGCCAGGGGGAATCGGGATCCGCATCGCGCAGCAATGCTTCAATGCATTGCTTCATCAGGGGTGAAATGGGTAACACATGTTCCCGCTGTGATTTGTTGCGTGTGCCCTGCATCCACAATCCTAACTGCAGATCGAACTCCGTTTTTTGCGCCTGTACGATTTCATCAGGCCGTCGGGCACTGACAAGACACAAACGCAGCGCCCAGCGGACTTGTTCTGATAATGCCCAGTTGTCCAGCCCATGCCAGAAAACCCAAATTTCCGCATCAGTGAGTTGCCGACTGCGCGGCGGCGTTGAGCGACCTGCGACATCCCGTTTCTTCATTGAGGCAATAGGTGAATGATCGAGATAACCCTGCATCTCAGCCCAGGCAAGGAATTGTTTAGTCAGCGCAAAGACCCTTCGCGCCTCCTCTTTTTTACCGTCGGCAATCAGAATGTTGTAGAGCCGGTTGAGCCGTAAACGGTTCAGTGCTTTGAGGGGCAGCAACCCGATGTTGGGCAGAACATGTTTCAGCAGCGATGAAATCGCGATCTCGGGACGCCGCCGGCTGCTTAGCAATGACAGTTTGACCCAGACTTTCATCACCTGCTCAACCGTGCCCTCATCGCCAAAATTATCCAGCTCACTAAGCGTGGCAGTTTTTACCTGCTCCAGCCAGACCAGTACATGACGGCCCACATACGCTGAACGGTCCATGGTCTGAGTCAGATTTGTTGTCACATCGCTACCTTGTTACTTCACTGCAAAGCGGGACATTCTAATGACAATGTGCATGTGACTCCAGACCTATTAAGTCTGGAGTCACAAAGACGCGTTTTGAGTAAAATTGAAGGCGTTGATAGGGTGTTATGCTGAACCAGAAAAGGGATTTTTACTGGATAAAAATGCGATAAAGAAGTGCTTCAGGAGTGAAACATCAACGTAATGATCTTGTGACTCACTTATGTTCCTCAATGCCATCCATGGCGTATAAATTCCGGTCTCAATCTGGCTGCAAGTTATACCAGCCCGGGATGAACGCTGTGCGTCATCAGCTGCCAGCCTGACAGGATAATGATTTACACAGCCCGCTCTTCACCAAAACAGCATGTGCTTTACTGGCAGGCTCACCGTATCCACTATTTGAAATCAACCTGCATCAACTCGGCGATGGTGGAGTCGCGGGTTGTTACTACGCAGCGATCCAGGTAATCGGTAAATCTTGAGGGTTTGTTCATACCCAGTTGCAGCAGTTTGGAATTATCGAATACCACATTCAGGTTTGAGAAATGACCATACAAATTCATGGCGCGCAGCATGATGCGCTCGTTGCAGGGCCCGAACAGATCCTTAAAGGTTCTTCTGCTGTCAGAGAGCTGTTTATAGGACACCTTCTGATAATCAACGCCGAGTGCCCTGCTCCCTGATGCTTTAGCCATCGCTTCGTCAATTTCAGCGAAGGTCACACTGCTTTGTGTGCCAGCAGAGATATGAATCACCTCATTAATGACGTCTTCTGCATCAAGCAGCGTCACCAGCGCATCCGCGCAGTAATCAACCGGAACGACATCAATACGATCGTCCAGGTCGCAGGTGAATTTCCCTAATGCCAGCGCCATACGGAATACCCAGAAAATACTGGCTGACGGCAGACAACCCTGATCGGAATGGCCCACGACGATTGATGGCCGGGCAATGACCAGAGGCAGTTCCGGCAGCTTTTCGGTCATCATTTTTTCAATTGAGGCCTTACTCCAGGTGTACTCGACAACATGTTGATCGCGGCTGGAATCCAGTCCGCCTTCAGTCACCAGCGAGCCACGCTCCGGTGCACAAGACATCGCCGTACCCACGTGGATAAATTTCTCAAGTCCCGCGACACGGCTCATGCGTTCAGCGAACTGGAATGTGCCTTCAACATTCACTTTCCAGATAGTGGGATTGTTACCAAAAGAGGCAACGGCAGCACAGTTAATAACGTGGGTGACGTCATTAATCCGAGAGTCATTGATAAAGTTTTCCGTTAATGCCAGTTCACCTAAAATGATATTTTCAGGTGTTAACGTGTGAATAACTGACTCACTTAAGCCAAAGTTTTTCAGGTTAGCTTTAAGCCTTTTTAGCCCTTCTTCAACCGTCTCGCCTCTGACCAGCAGCAGCAGCCTATCCTTGACCCTGTTCTGTAATAAATTTGCTACAACAGCCCCGCCTAAAAAACCTGTAGAACCAGTAATAAGGATTTTTTTCATGATAGTGCCATTTAATCTGATTGATCAAAGGAAGCATTACTAAACCGCTTCCCAAACAGGAAACAATTAAAAAAATAAATTGTTCAGGTAAATCATTTCTGATGTATGCGCTGGTGAGTTCAGGTTTACTGCTGAGTCCGACGTCAATGCTTTCCAAACCTGTCACTTCGTAAACCCGACCAGTATAAAGCCAGTTTCTATCGCCAGGCTCAACAACACTGCAGATATTTTACGAAACACGTTCGTTGAAGATTTATTTATATTCTACACAGGAGTAATAACTGCTGACCTCCCCACTCTGCTGCTAAGTTGCCGCTTTAATTTGAACCATTTTCCTCAGTCGGGATCAAGCTATATTAGATTTATATTTTGTGAACTTTACAGGTTAGTTATAAATTAAGTTTATTAAGAATCCATTAGGACTGAATTATTTTTCAAAGATTGTCTGCAGGTTAAACAAAAAAAATTTAAATTATTCATTAAGCAAGCCGTTTAAAAAGCGTTTAATTATAATCGTTTTGTCTCTGCCAATCATAATAGTCTTTTTAAAACGCAGGCGCTCTGAGACGTTTCAGTGCCGCGTAAGACAGAAACGGTTTCCCGGCGAGGGAATTTAACGCAAGAACGACACCCGCTCAAAGCATGACCAGTTCTCAACAGGATGCCATGGGTATTTTGTATGAATACGATCAATCCCTGACAACCCAGCCAGCCAAAGGCTCTCTTACTCGCATGAATGGCGTGAAAAGGGTCGAAACAGGCCGATGGGAAAGCGCGCGTCATGTCACGTTTAAAAGTATCGAGCCAAAAGAGCAATCTCTGCGACAGCCGGTTATTCTTCTGGTTCACAGTGACTACATGCCCTCTCACTTTATAAAGGAAAAGAATTCCTGCACGAAATATTATCTGTAAACAGATGCAGATTACTATTCTGAATAAAAACTCGCCATTTTTTCGCCTCACTGGCTGAAAAGCGTAACCACAGGTAACTATCTTCGTGATATCTGTATCCTGACGAGAGAAAGAGCCAAAAAGGAGCTAAGCTCTGATGAGTTCAACGTGCAACTATGACTACCAGGATATTGAGTAATGAAAAAATTATCAGTTATCGTTATTGCTACCGGCTTGTTTTTGTCAGTAAATTTACAGGCTAATGCTGAGGGATGTCTTAAAGGAGCCGCAGTTGGAGGCGTGGCAGGTCATGTTGCTCATCATGGTGTCGCCGGAGCTGCAGCAGGCTGCGCAGTCGGTCATCATATGGCAAAGAAAAAGCAGAAAGAAGCTGAGAAAAATCAGCAGGCACAGCAGGCTCAGAAATAAGCTGAACTTTGGTGTTGACCTAGACCCGCCAATAGCCGGATAACACTTTATCCGGCTATTGTTGATTTTTATTGTTAACTACCCAGAATAAATACAGGTGTAGCTGTGCATGAACAGCAGGGATTCGCAGCTTATGATTTACGCTGGCTCATAAAATTATCACCTACCAATTCCGCAGTTATTTAAGCATCATGATTTTGACGCCATTCATCAACCATCTGCTTTGAGACCTCTTTTTTATAACAGATCGGTGCATAACCACCCTGCTCGCTCCATGCGCTTCGTCCGCCACAGCTACTGCCATTTCGCGCAGCACTAAATGGGCATGCACATACACCTGAATATGAGACGATTGAATCCTCGATAATGCGCTGGCGAATGTGATCATCGTTTTCCTTTGATGTCTTCGCTTGAGACGCACCAACCCAAAATATTGTCAGGACGATAACCAGACTAAAAACGATTCTGTTGTTATTAACGATTTCCTCCAGAAGTGAGGACGATAATTTAACGCAGTCCAATTCATCTCAATCCTGTGAACAACAGACTATTGTGTGCCTAATCCTGGTAATGTAACCCTCCAGTTATTAAATGAATATCAGTACTATCATCTAAATTATATCTAAATATTAGAATAAAAACCTATATACTTCTTCTTTATACATATAGATTGTCGCAAGCCTTCATCGATGTACAATTCTCAAACCCAGAGCACAGTGAGTTTGTCATCTCAGATAATGACATCACGTTTTATAGCGTTGCTTGCCTGAGGTTGGTTTTAGGATTCACGCTAAGCTTTATTCATTATGGGAGAAGGTCGTGGAACAAAAAAGAAAAGATAAAGTTATTGAGAAGTAATTTAAACAATGAATATGGCCAGCTGTAGTTGTTGATCGTACAACTCTATACGTAATGAATCTTAATTCTGGCTTGATATTTATAATTGCAATGCTGGATAGCAACCCCTTAATCATGGAATAAATTCAGGAATGCTGGCTTTTTCATTCTATCAGCCAGTACAGGCAAAACGGGTGAAACAGTATTGTGACATTTACTCATGGCCTTCGATCAGGGCTGAGTAATTCTATAAAGTTGGTTTTTTATGATAGTAAAATATACTAATCGGATAATTTCCTGCGTGAGTGCAGCCCTTGTTTTTTTGTTATTTTCGCCATCAACTTTCGCTACACCGGTTATTGGCATCGGCAGTATGTATGATGCCCTGACGCCAGGAATGCGAAGTATGACTAAAAGAATATATAACACAGGTGACTCCACCGCATTTGTTCGGGTTGAGATTCTTGAAATACATCCTGAGCGACAGGATAAAAATAATGAGTTACCACAAAAAGAGTTATCCGGAAAAACACTGGAACGTGAGAGACTTATTGTGACACCACAGCGCCTTATTATTCCCCCATCAGGATTTCAGAGTGTCCGTATGCTCTGGCCTGGTGAGCGTAACAGTGAGCGATATTTTCGCATCAGATTCATCCCTGTTATGCCAGAGAGCGACGATGGCTTTGGACTTGATAAGAAAGCAGTGAGTGAATACCGTAAAGAAAACCTGCAGGCAGGACTTAATGTCCTCATCGGGTACGGAACTATTCTAATCGTCCAACCGGAAAAGCCTTTATTTAATACCGTGATACACGATGCGGCGCCAGACTCTTTATCAGTGCGAAATAACGGCAACGCTACGGTGTCACTGGATGCAATACGCCAATGTAAATTTGCGAATACGGATTGTGGTTCCGTAACACGAGAATTCATTCTTCCTGGCCGAACACACGATGTGAAACGGAAGGCAGGATATAAAACGAATTTCACTCTTATTGAGGGAAGCAACAAACGGAATTTTAGTTATTAATTCCGTAAATATCTTCAGGCGAAAGTTTGCCTGTAATTAAAGACCACTTAAAACATTAGGATATTATTAAACATGAAACGCAACCTTTCTATTCTTAAAAAATCCTTTTCTACCGCACTAATTTCCTGTGCAATTTTAGGCGGCGCAGTTGCGCATGCAGCTGACAGCCAAAGCTATACCATCAATTTATCTGCAACTGTTCCTTCAGATACTTTTCAGGTGATCCCTGTTGATTCTGGCTGGATTAACCAGACACAGGATATGGCTTACGACATTTCTACCAGAAAACTTAAAGTCTTTGAGAAAGAGTTTCAGTATAAAAATACCAATGGTGGTATTCAGGCAACACTGACCGGAAACCTCAACTCTGATGGTGAACCGCAGCTATCTAATGGAACAGATGTTATTCCTCTGGCTGTGACATTTAATGGTGTAACCCTTAGCAAAACAGCTACAACTGTTGTTACCAATGAAAATGCCAAAACCGGTGGTCGAACAATGTTAAAAATCTCTCAGGCTGATGAGAAGGCTCTTGATATGAGTGGTTCGTTCACTGGTTCAGTTCCAATGGTCTTTGAACCTGCTGTCGTTACGCCAGAGTCCTGATAAATATGAGTTAAATATTTCATTGAGCACACCAGATGAGGGCCGCCACAGGATTGTGGCGGTTTTTTATGAAAAAGACTCTTTTTGCACTTATTTTACTTCCGCTTATATCCCATGCTGATTATATGATGCTGGCCGCAAATATGCGGAAATTACCTGAAGATTTCCGCCGGTACTTCTACAACTCTGAGATTATTGTTCAGGTCTATCTGAATGACAGCCGGTTATTTGATGCGGCGGTTGCCTTAAAAGAAAATGGAAATATTCGTCTGCTGCGTATAATCGATGACGCTCAGGATACTGACCCGGAAATTCAGACGCTATGGCGTGATTTACTTGCAAAAGGCGTATCGATTGGTAAATGCGAGAAAAACTGCCCATCCGGCCTGATGGCGGTGCAGTACAAACTTGATAATTCTGTGCTGAAACTTTATACCCAGAATTATGAGACAGCCCGTGCCAGAAGCACATACATTTCCATGCCGGAAGAAACACCCGGTGGAATAATTATGTATAACGATGCATCGGTTACAACCTCGGAGGCATCACGAAGCTGGGGCATAAATTCATCGCTCACTTCATCTCTTGCTAACTGGAGCCAGAAAGCATCCTTTCAGTCATCCGGAACGAACGGTAAATATAACTATAGTAGTTCTAGTCTTTATGAACTCTACACGCAAAAAGAACTTCAGGGCAGTTTTATTCGCCTGGGCTTTTTTACTCCAGACAATGATACCGGTAATGTACAGACATCCGGATTCGGTTACGACACCGTAGTCGGTGCAATGTGGGGAACTTCAGATACACTCCTGGTCAGTACGGACAGTGTCAGCGCCTGGCCTGTTTATGTGACTGGACGTAATCGATCCATCGCAGAAGTCTGGCGTGATAATCGCCTGATTCATACCCAGGAATTACAGGCTGGTGTGCAGGCGCTGGACACCCGTCAGTTGCCTGGTGGCATTTACGATATAACCATTAAAATCATTGAAAATGGGCAAACCGTCGATACTCAGCAGGCGCAGATCTACAACCCTCAGGGATGGAGCGACCCAAACCGACGCTGGCGTATGAATCTCTGGAGTGGCCAGCACAGAACCCTGGCTTCTGGAAAGGGTCGCGTACGAGACGATAACCCTTATGCCGTTGGGGGTGGCATTGATGTGCTGGCACACCCCCGTGCTGTTCTGGGCATTAGCGGAGCGGCAACAGATAAGGAAAATCAGGTCAGAACACGGGCGAATATAACGCTATCCCCTGATGACAGTCTTTTTGCCCAATACACGCTGGGAAACACAGAATATCAAACGAACCAAAATACCGACATTCGCTATTATCGCAATATCTCCGGTGGCAGTTCTGCCAGCATATTCTGGCGCTCAACAACGTCAGATATCTATGGGCACAGAACGTCATCACGCCAGCAGGGCGATACATGGGGAAGCACCCTTTCGCTCCGGCTTCCCTGGTCAACATCCGTCATTGTTAACGGGCAATATATGGATACTGTCTGGCGCCGCGGATTGGGTGCCGATATATCACTGACCACGCTGGCCTCTCTGTCCGGACATGACATAAATTATCGGGTCAGCGCATACGACCGCCCCGGCTTTAATGACAATCGTCGCGACCATGGTATTTCATTTGGTGTCAGCATCTCACTGGCACCGGCGGCACGGCACATCCTGTCAACTGAAACAGGCATGAACCAGAACCATGGGTATTCCAGTCTGAACTATCAGTGGCAGCCCGGAGAGGACAGTAGCATCCGCACTCTCGGAGGCGGCGTCTCATACAGTCAGCTAAATACCGTCATCAGCGGCAATGCCTCAGTTGATACGCCGTACGTTAGCGGAGATGGTTACGTTCAACATAATACTCAGGGTAATACCAACGTAGCGGGCGGTAATCTGAGCCAGGTTCTGGTTATTGGCGGAGGCAAAATGGCGTCTGTCAACGGAAGTAAAAGTCGTAGCATGGAGTCCGCCCTGATTGTCGACGTGGACTCAGATGATGACACGACGAATATCCTGGCTTCAGGCCGGATGGCTGAGACGCGGTTGAAAGTGGGTCGTAATATTGTACCGGCATAGTTGTGGAAAAAAGATAACGTCCAGTTTACTGCCAGTGGCGGTGATGCTGTACAGGTCTCACCAGCCTTCGACAGTGTGCAGATGCAACGTGGCAGCGTGAAATACATAAAAGTAAAGGCAGTGAAGACCTTCACTCTCGTAGGGATGCTGCAGGACGAAAATGGCAATGTCCTGAGAAACCGCTATGTGAACACTGATGTAGCCAGTGGCGTGATAAACGCTGAGGGAGTACTGACACTGGACTCCGGAACAGAGACCAGAAAACTTAAGATCAGGGCCGAAGAAGGTTTACCCGCAATGCAGTGTGACCTCCCGACCGGAATCGACAGAAATAAAAAAGTGCAATTCATCAGCGCAATAAAATGCCGGGCTATCGACACGGGAGACAAAAAATGAAGAGCGTAATATTACGGTTTATGATGAGCACCCTGCTGCTTGCCGGCTGTGCATCGGCCAACGCCGCAACAATGGATATCACAGCATCGTTTTCACCTTCGATGGAAAACCCGGAAAATAACACTTTCACAAATACAACAAAACATAGTGGGTATTGCAGCGCCGACCCCGGCGAATGCATAGAAAATAATGTATTTAGCATTAGCATGGGGGAAATAACCGCTTCTCTGGCAACGTCAGGAATTATCGCTAACTCAACGCCCAGAATGGGGATGTATTACAAAATGCCGGGGGCGTGGCGAAATGTCACAGCAACAAATAAGGACACGGGATCACAAGTGACGATTAGCTTTAGAGCCAACGCCTTTTCTGCCCAGTACAACACGAATGGTGACTGGACACTTACAAAGTATGGCGAAGCGTGGAATGGCGGATCTTTTGTTTATGCACCTTCACCCTGCGGTTACTCAGGCGTTGGTAAGTATACCCCTAAATTTTACATGTTTATGTGGAAATGGCCTATAAGCGATGCAGCATGTTACAAAACGGCGACGAAAGACCTTACCGGGGAGCCCTATTTAATCAGTGACACCAGTCTTGGCTATGAACTTAAAACACCAGATCCATTGAAAATGGAATCCGGAATTTATACTGGAAGGCTAGCCCTACGTGTCGGACCTGGAGGCGATATCGATTTCGGTGACAACTTTCAGGCATCAGACAACGAACTCGATATCAATTTTACACTGACCGTGAATCATGAACTCAAACTGACAACGACACCCGAAAACCGGGCAGTGTCCCTGCAGCCCTGTGCGCCCGGCCGCATCTGTAGTGAAGAGGAAGGTTCTGCAAACTGGGAGCGCTGGATGGTGAACCGTATCACTCCTGAACTGACCGGAAAAAGTAACTTTAATCTTTCAAGCTCTGGCGAATTTACGGTTTATCTCCAATGCGAGCAGCAGAGCGGTTCAGACTGCGCCCTTAAAAGCGACAACACGCCTTCGCAGACCGTGCCCGTCCGGACCCTTCTGACCCTGCCGGAGAATATTATTGATCATTCAACAGGCTCAACCGTGTCAAAACGGCGACTGACCACAGGGAAAGATTTAACAAAAAACGTATTCACAACAAAAAGCTTTGGTCAGAACAGAGCTGGAAGCATCGAATTTCTGGTAGGGCAAAAAGACGTTGATACCATGCTAAAAAACCGCCCGGATACGTATCGTGGTGCTGTAACAGTCATCTTTGATCCGGATATTTATTAAAATCAATCTGGCAATGCCGCTGTTTTTATCATGTTGATGGATTAAAGGGCGCTGAAACAGAACGTTTCCGTTGCGGGCAATCAGTTCGCAACGGGAATAATCACGACATCAACGTTTTATCATGACTCTTCATCACAACGATAAAAATGCAGTTAGTAATTCACTACAGTTATGTATAGCGCAGTAACTGGCTGATACGCATTCAGGGTGAATGCAGTTCATCCTGTACGGGTTATTCAGTCATCAACAATGGGGCCTGCCCTGCTCCAGGGTTTAAGGGCATGCCTGTATAGGCCAGGTGTCTGTTTTCGGTTCATGGTCTGACTAAACGACATAAAAAATCCGGAAACGAAACGCTTCCGGATTTTTATACAGTTGCTGGATTGTTTAATCGCCAATTATCAAAACGGCATCAACCCGTTTAGTGACTTGCCGGTCAGGTAAAGCACGATACTGATTAAGTCCGCACGCGCAGCGCTGCCTCAATCCTGTCAGCAATTCGGGTGACTAAGTAGGCAATTACCATGTAGAACACCACCGCAATCAGGAAAGCTTCGAGATAATAGAAGTTCAGTGCTGCCGTCAATTGTGCCTGAGCAAAGATATCGACTACTTCGATGGCAAATGCCAGCGACAGCGCTTTCATGATCACCATAAAAGCATTTGCCAGATCGGGAATCGCCGCGACGATAATCTGCGGGAACATCACCCGACGAAACAGCTGTCCGCCGCTGTAACCGAGTGACAGGGCGGCATCCGACTGGCCGTTGTCAAACGAGTTCAGTGCCCCTTTCCACACTTCAGCCTGGAATGCTGCGACGCAGGCGCTTAACGCCACGATTATGATCACCCAGTTCGGCAGCGAGTGTGCATTGACTTCCACGCCCAGTAACGTGGCAACAAAGTGCAGCGCCGGAGGCAAGCCGTAATAGGCGAGGAAAATGACCACTACCATCGGCACACCTTTGAAGGCGATTTTGTAGATAATCACCAGCTGGCGCAGCACCGGCATGCGGCGATGCTCAATAAAGGCAAACAGCCCGCCCAGTAGTGTCGAACAGATAAAAACTGTAACAGCCATCAACAGCGTCACTGGCACCGCATCAAGAATGCTCCAGAAGTCCGGCAGCAAAACCTCAGCATCAAACATGGTTTTTCTTCCTCACTCAAACGCTGGTGGTGAACTTCACGCGCGCAGCAGACTTCGAGCTGTATTTCGCATGACGTTGTTCAAAGAAGCGGATAACCAGCCATGCGACGCCGCACAGCAGCGAATAAAGTACGGCCAGCACGAGATAGGTGCCGAACTGATACTGGTTGTAATCGCGTTCCATAATCAGGTGCGCGGTCGCCATCACATCTGCTGCACCGATGTACATCACCAGTGCCACGTTGTGAATCAGATAGATGATTGCATTACCGTAACCCGGCAGCGCAAAGTG
>Ga0105251_10000621_pt1 | contig 32594 bp, 26 predicted proteins | sample KBSS64metaG_FD_80424 | JGI IMG/M metagenome (GOLD analysis project Ga0105251, IMG submission 80424) | Switchgrass rhizosphere microbial communities from Kellogg Biological Station, Michigan, USA - KBS S6-4 metaG | ecosystem: Host-associated > Plants > Roots > Rhizosphere > Soil | place...
AAGGAGCGAGCGCAATCTCGGCGGCCGGATCGACCTGAGAGCGGCAGACACGAACTATCTGTCGCGCTTCTGCTCCCCCGTACTGACGATACCACTGAATTGCACGGGTCGACCTGAAGATAGGCTCAAACTGAGGACAGTTCCATTAAAACAGGGTGGGAACAAATGATATGCGCGATTAAGGTTGACCGTGTTCAAGCGTGTCGAGGAGGCAGAGTGATGACACAGCCAATGGATATGCGCGTGCATCTCATGTGCAGTCGCCAAGCTATTGGAAGAAAAACTATGTGAGGCGTGCGGATGTGGCCAAATAGGGGGAAGAGGGGGATGTGTAAATCGAAACGGAGAAGATGATGAAAGCCCTCGCAATCGCAGCAATTTACGCTCAGGGCGCGAGCGCGATACCCTACGGCCCGGTTCTACATGAAGCGTCCCGTCGGCATCCCGATGCCAAATGCGAGTCGACCGGCGAGGAGATCGTTGTCTGCGCGAAGGTGGATCACCCCACGAATCAGCGCCTCGATCAGCGCCTCGACGTAGCTGCACCGGAAGGATTGCCGCCTGCCGAGGTCAATTTCGGTGACGTGAAGGTTGGGTTGCGCGGCGAAGTGGGAAGTGTCGGTGGCTTCACAAGTCCGCAAGTCATGCTCAGGGTCACCATCCCATTTGGCAAGCGAAGGTAGGCGAGCCGGGCGCGGACGCATTTCCCACAGTAATGCCCCATAGGTATCGGCGGTGCCAGGGGATGAGGCCGAACCTCCCTAACCCGCTCTGCATATGATAAGCTCAGTATGACTTTCGAAGCCTGAACTCCTGGCAGGAAGCTAACTGATAGGCCGACAAAGGAAACTTAAATCGAACCAGAACGTGGGATCATCTTTAGTAAATCTCATAAAATGGACTAATGATCAACGCCCAGTCATCGTCTTGCAGATCACGGCATTCGAAAGAAGCATTCAAAGTCACTTGTATTCGCGCGATCTGGCTCCAGTAGAACTTGAGCATAACTTTGTTGAGTCGCATTCTCAATCATGCTCATCATGAGCATAAGGAGAACGTCATGAACAGCAATACCAATGGTGTTTTCGCCCAACCGGCTCGCAGCATGACCCAGATGGCCATGGCTTCGTCCATCGGCGGCTATGAAGGCCACGCCGAGATCGGCGTTACGAAGGGCAAGATTCCCCTGCGGCCGCTCGACACCAACCAGATGCAGAACCGCTCGGGAGGCTGACCTCCCCCGCTCGAACATGAGCTGCGCGATACGCGCACCACTGGGCCGCAGGCGCACCCTGCGGCCCTTTGTCGGGAGGTCACTGTGCTATCTTTGCGTCTAGGCTTGCAGGATATCGGGACGGCCGTTGAGCCGGGCGACCGCGAAGTTAGTTGGGGCCGGAGCGTGCTTCGCCCCTTCGGATCTCGTCACATTCAAGTGAGCGTCCGGGCCACTCAAGCGGGCACGGCGATCTGGATTGGTGAAGCGCGCGACCCTTGGGGTAATGATGATGCCACGCCAGAAGATTTTTATCGCGGCTTTCGCGACCATGCCGGCGTGGCCATCCTTCTCAATCCTAACGCGGGACAAGCACAGCTCGTACGGACTACCGCCGGCAGCTTTCCGTTGTTCGTCACTTCCCAAGACGGTATCCTGACAGCGTCATGGCGCTTCGAAGAAGTTGTTCAAGCGATTGCAGACCCGCGTCCGAACATCGAGGCATGTCGCCGGCAACTCGAACACGGCCTTTCGCGTGTCAGGTCTCAGATTATCGCCGATATGTTCATGCTCTGGCCCGGAGAGTCTGTGGCCTTCGGAGAAGATGGCTTGCGCTTCCGTGACGCCGATCCGATCGCGATTGTTCTTCCCACAAACATGTCGGACGCGGCAAGGGCGACCGACGCCTTCATCGATCTGATTGCCGATGTGATCAGACCAAGTGTCGAGCACTCCGAACATCCCCTCATTGAGGTAAGCGGAGGACTGGACTCGGCATGCGTGGCGGTTGCAGCTTCGCGGCTCGGCCGCAAGATTGAAAGCTACGGCGTCATTCATGATGGTGCGGCCGGCGTGCAGCAACGGCGCCGCAGAGCCGAGCTCGTTTCACTCCTCGGACTTGATGACCACGAAGCCCCGTCCTTTTTGCACACGCCCTTTGCGTCGCTCGCAGAGCAACAATGTAGATGGACGCCGTACGATTGTCCCTACCGGATCCCCTGCGTTCGCGCGATCGAGAGCATCGGCAACGATGCAATTGATATGGCGCTGACAGGCATCGGTGGAGATGAGCTCACGATGACAAATACCTATGTCCATGAGGATTGGGAGCTTGAAGGGCTTGTCAGCGTATCGGCGATCGTGGCGGCTGTCGGCCGAGCGGATATGTTCATGCGGCTTGGCATTTGGCCGGTGAGCCCGCTAGTCCACCCCACGATTGTCGATTTTTGCCGCGCTCTTCCGAGAAGCATCCGTTACAAGCGGTTGCTGAACCTCCTTGCATTGGCCCGGGCGGGCTTGAGCGATGGGTTCATTCTTCCGCGATTGCATGAGAATTTCGCCAACTGCATCATCCGCGAAACATGGATGATCGACTTCGACGAGATGTTCTCGGACTCTCCCATTGCCGACTTTGGCATCGCGCGGGTCGACGCCTTGCTGAACAGTGTTCGCAATCTCGAAACGCCGCCACCCATCGAACTTGTAGGAAAGCTTTTCGCTTACCGACAGCTCGATGGCGTTCTCAAGACCTACCTGTGACGGTTTGCGCGACTTGCGAGAAGCTGCCCTTCCACCCGTCGCCGGAATACTGTGAACGTTGGCCATCGCAAGCCAGAGCCCGACGGCCGGAAAAGGATCTTGGTGCATTAGGTCGGCAGGGGGCGTCCGGCTTCGAAAGCGGGACAACCAGGAATTGTTCGTGACGGAGGACGCAACCACGCGAATTGTAGGGACAGCGAACGTTCAATCACCGCTCGCTGAGGTATTGGTTCGACTGATCGTCCGCACCTGGCGACAAACCTCGCGGGCAACCCGGCAGCGGGCAGCGGGCGCTGTGCTCCTAATGGCGTTGAGCGCCGCGATGGGGTTTGTCACGTCCTTCGCCTTCAAGGAGGCAGTCGATGTGATGGCGGCGGGCAGCCTACAGGAGCGGGTGGTCGTGATCGCGCTATTGGCCTCCTATGCTGGCGGCGGCTTCGCCGTCGCTCTCTTTGCTAATTTGCGAGACATGATCTTCGCGCCCGTCGTCCGGCATGTCAGTGGTCTCGTGTCACTGGAGGTGTTCAGACATCTCCACCTGCTTTCGCACCGCTTTCATCTTAGTCGAAGTGCGGGCGAACTGGCGAACGTCGTCGATCGCGGGATGCGAAGCATCGACACGCTGTTAACGGCTATCCTCCTGAACATCCTGCCGGCCCTCGTGCAATTGGTAATCGTCACACTGTACTTCCTCTATTCTTTCGGACTGGCTGTTATGGCAGCGACGGTTATGCTGGTGCTAGCCTATTTTCTGTTTTCGCTGGTGATGAACCGGCGCTCCGCGGCGCTTCAAGCGCAGATCGCGGATTTCAGCGGCAAGGGAGTCGGCCGAATTGTCGACAGCTTCTCCAACTTCGAAGTCGTTCAAAGCCATTGTGCCGCTGATCAGGAAATAGAAAGGTACCGCGACCCGCTGAACCGTTATCTAACGGCGAGTTTCAAGAGCAAGAGGTGCTTCGCCTGGCTGTTCATTGGCCAGGCATTCTTGTCTCACCTGCTGATCGCGTCGTCGATGGCTTACACCGTCTGGGGCTGGAGCGCAGGGTTGTTCACGGTTGGAGATATCGTCCTTGTTAATGTGCTTCTCATGCTGCTGTTTCAGCCGATCGAAGCTATGAGCCAAGTCTATGTGATCGTTCAACAAGGGCTGGTCGATATCGCAGCCATTTATAGGATTCTCGACACCTGCAACGACATCAGGGATGATGTCGACGCTCTCGACATCCGCCTCTCGGGCGGAGAGGTGCGGTTCGACCGGGTCACCTTTGCATATGATCAGTCTCGGCGGGTTCTCGATGACGTTTCGTTCACAGTGCCGGCAGGAAAAAGCGTGGCGATCGTGGGCGCTTCGGGAGCTGGTAAATCGACTCTCGCCCGACTGCTGGTGCGACAATATGACGTAGATGACGGCGCAATTCGGATCGACGGGCAAGACATTCGCCGCGTTCGTCAAGCGAGCCTTCGTTCCGCTATTGCCATCGTGCCCCAGACGATCGAACTGTTCGACGATACGATCGGATATAATGTGCGGTACGGATCGTCGTCGGCGTCGCAGGCGGACGTCGCATGGGCTGTCCGCGCTGCCCATCTGGAGAGTGTCATCGATCGGCTCCCTGGAGGATTGGAGGCGAAGGTCGGCGAACGCGGACTCAGGCTGTCCGGGGGCGAACGGCAGAGGGTCGCGATCGCACGAGCATTGCTAAGGCGATGCCACGTTCTTCTTCTGGACGAGGCCACAAGCGCGCTCGACAGCCGGACGGAAAATGCGATTCAGGCGGTGCTCAGCTCAGCTTTGCGAGGCTCCACGCTGATCCTGATCGCGCATCGGCTTTCCACGGTGGTTTCCGCCGATGAGATCATCGTGATGGAGGAAGGCCGCATTGCAGAGCGTGGAACGCATTTCGAGCTTCTCGAAGCAGGTGGCCTCTACTCCGCGATGTGGGGCCATCAGGCGCTTGCCGCCGACATGGCCACGGATTCTGTCTGCAGCGGGGCATGATGGACGCTAGGTCGGATCAGGACCCTTTCCTGTGGCTGGAGGAGGTGCGCGGCGCACAGGCACTTGCACAGGTGCGGGTGTGGAGCACTGCAACCGAAGCCTGGATTTGCAATCATCCCGCTTTCAGGTTGACCGAGCAGCGAATGCGAGCACGGCTCGAAGCGATCGACCGCGTGGCCTATCCCGTCATGATTCACGGTCGGATATTCAATTTCTGGACGGATCATCTCCATCCGCGTGGTATCTGGCGGCAGGCGGAGCATGAAGACTATCTTGGAGGGTCGCCGCGCTGGCGCACCCTGATCGATTTGGATGCATTAGCACTAAAGGAATCGAGCAACTGGGTCTGGGGCGGGGCGGTATTACCGCATTCGCCCACCGGGCGGGCCATGATTGCCTTATCGAGTGGCGGAGCGGACGCAGTCACCTGGCGCGAGTTCGATCTTGACCGGCGCGCATTCGTCGCGGGCGGCTTCAGCATGACTGCCGGCAAAACTGAAATCGTTTGGCTCGACCGCGACACGCTACTGTGCTCCGGCGATTTCGGGCCGGACTCGCTGACCACGTCGGGTTATCCCTCGCAAGTGCGGCGTTGGCGGCGGGGATCTCACATCGAAGAATCCCAAATCGTCGCGCATGTTGCGCAAGATACGATGTTGATTCAGCCTGTGGCTTACCAAAGCGGATCGTCGCAGTCATTCGCCGTCTGGAGTATGTTAGACCACTACCGGTCGACAATCGATCATCTTGACGAGGACGGTCGATTGCATCGCTGGCCACTCCCGCCGTCGGCGGAAGCGCTTGTCGTCCACGACGGGATGCTCGTGGCACTTCTCCACGACGACATCGCGCTCGATGACCGGTCGTTTGCCGAGGGATCGCTGGTCGCCTACCGGATCGACGATGTGCTCAACGGTGTGTCGGCGGTCGAGCTTATTGCGGCTCCCCCGGCGAGGGGCTCTGTTTGCAATGCGCTCAGTACGGCTTCTGGGCTATTAGTTCACACTATCGAGGACGTCCAGAGCCGCCTCTCGATGTACTCGCGTGACAGATGCGGACGTTTCTCAGGTCGCGCCATATCCGTCCCGCCGTGCAGCAGCCTCCTGCTCGGTCCTGGCGCCTCTGATCGGCGAGATTTCTTTTACAGAACGTCCTCGTTCCTACAGCCGGGGACGCTGCATTATGTTTCAGACGACGGTAAGGATCGCGTCCTTGCGCGCCAGGCCTCTTGCATCGATCCCGATGGCTATGTCGTCTCGCAAGAATTCGCAACTTCGCCGGATCAGACCCGCATTCCGTACTTCCTTGTCATGCCGAGGCAGTTTGAGGAACCGGTCCCCGTTCTCGTCCAGGCCTATGGCGGGTTCAGGGCACCGATGTTTCCGACGGCCGTCGGCCCCCTTGCCGAGAGGTGGCTGCAAGCGGGCCGTCCTTTGGTCGTGGCCAATATCCGGGGCGGGGGCGAATATGGACCTGCGTGGCATCGATCGGCAATACGCGACCAGCGCCAGCGGGCTTTCGATGATCTCCATGCCGTCGTCCAGTCGCTTCGCGCGACGCCGGAAATTTCGAAGGTGGCGATAGAGGGATCCTGCAACGGCGGGCTGTTGGCGGGGGTCGCGTTCACGCAGCGTCCTGACCTGTATGACGCGGTTGTGATGGGGTCACCCCTCACCGACATGCGAAGATACCATCGGCTTCTGGCAGGCGCATCGTGGATAGCTGAATATGGTGACCCCGATGACCCGGACGATTGGGGTTTCCTGAAACACTACTCACCCTATCACAATCTGCGAGCCGGCTGGTCCTACCCTCCGGTCCTGCTTGTGGACTCAAGAAATGATGACCGCGTGCATCCAGGACATGCCCGAAAGATGGCGGCGCTCCTCGAACAGCAGGGCCACAGGTTCAACTTCTACGAGCATGCGGAGGGCGGTCACTATTGCGCGGTCGACAGCAGCCAGGCAGCTCACCTCGCAGCGCTGCAGTTTCACTGGCTGGAAAAAATCCTTGGGCTCGCAGACGAGGGAGCCTTGCGGTAACGATGCCACGGTCCGGTTATAGATGTACATCCTGTCCATATAGCCAATCGGAAGGTTTGCTGCCGGATGGTTGCTTGGATTCGCTGCAATGCGCGTGATGCCCTTCTCGCTGCGGGCCTGCTTGTTTGCCATGGGTTACATCGGGCTTCCGGGTAGCACCGCTGCAGGGCAGGATGCGAAATCCTCTGACTCGAGCGAGATTGTCGTAACGGGCAAGCGTCCTGACGACGATGTCGCACCTCTGCGGCGTTTGACTGCTCAGGACATCAAGGCCTTGGGCGCGACGAGTATCGGGGATCTAGTTAAAAGGCTAGGCGCTCAGGCGAAGGGGGCGGACGGCGCAGCTCCCGTATTCGCGCTCGATGGGAGGCGCGCACTTGATGACGAAGAAGTTCAGTCACTTCCACTGGATGCGATAGAGACGCTCGACATCCTTCCGCCGGAAGCGGCCGCTCGGATCGGCTACCCGCCGACACAGCCTGTGATGAACCTCGCCACCAAAGCGCGCTATCGAGGTTTCGAGGCGCAAACCGAGACCTTGAGAACGACCGAGGGTGGGGGTGGCACGAACGGCGGTAAAGCAATCGTGACCCGTATCAGAGACAAGCGCCGCTTGACATTGACCGCGAGCTTCAGTGCGCAGAGCGAGCTGCGACAGGATCGACGATCCATCGCGCCTGACACCAGCGTTCCTTTTGACGCGATCGGCAACATCACAGGTATCGACGGCGGCGAGATCGACCCGCGGCTTTCGAGCCTCGCCGGGCGACCCGTGACGATCGCGGCGGTCCCTTTGCGCCCCGAAGAGCGCGGTAGCCTTTCAAACTATTTGGCCACAGCGGGCCAGCCCAGAGTCGCAGATGTCGGTCCGTTCCGAAGCCTGCAAGGGCGACAACGGACGCTGAAGCTTTCCAGCTTTTACAGTCAGCCCATCGCACCCGATGTCACAGGGTCGCTCAGCCTTTCATTTCAATCACAACGCAGCCGAGCGCTGCAGGGGCTCGCCAATGCGATCGTGATAGTGCCACCCATTTCGTCGGCCTTGCCCTTCGACACCGACGTGGTCGTCAATCGCTACCTGGTCGATGCAGGACCGCTCGTTCAAACGGCATCAACGCAATTGTTTCATGCTGCGGCCGGATTGATCGGCAGCGTCCAACGATGGAACTGGGCCTTCAGGCTGATCCACGATCGCAAGCGCAATGTCACGCGTAGCGACCTTGGATATGACATGTCCGCAGTGCAAGCTGCCGTAGTCGCAGGCGAGGATCCATTCTCACGCTTCGATCCCGCGATTCTTGGCCCGCGTATCATCGATAATGCGCGCTCGGCCTTGAGCGAAACCCAGGCGCAGCTCCAACTCGACGGCAGTCCTGCGGCGCTCCCCGCAGGCGCCATGTTGGTCGTGGCCACGATCCGAGGTCAGCAGACCCACATCAGTAACCGCTCGAGCCTCTTTCCGGAGACAGATGCGGGTTTCAGCCGGCGCCTGGGCGGGGGCGAGGTGAACATCACGATCCCTATTGCCTCGTATCGCGACAATGTCCTCCCTTTCCTTGGCAGGTTGACAGCGGAGCTTTCGGGGGCCGTGACAGCCGTGTCGCGGTTTAACCCGCTATATACGTCCCGATATGGTATTATCTGGACGCCACTCCGGGGGGTGCAATTTCTCGTATCGGTGAGACATGCAGACGCGACACCACCGCTGGACCAGCAGGCCACTGCGGGGGTGACCACCCCGAACGTCCCCTTTTTCGACCTAGTGAACGGCGAGAATGTGCTGGTGACCGCCACTTCGGGAGGCAATCTCGACCTCCTACCGGAAAGACGGCGAACGTTCTCGGTGACCGCCAACCTGGAGCCGCTGAAAGACCGCCCCCTAAAATTGAGCCTGTCATATAATAGAGCACGTATCAACGATCCGACGATCGTTCTGTCAACGCTCAACCCTGCAGTTGAGCGTGCGTTTCCGGACCGCTTCAGGAGAAACGAAATAGGCAGGCTAACGAGCGTCGAGTTTCGAGCAACGAATGCCGCACGCGAGTGGCAAGAGACTTTGAAGGGTACCGTCTCATATGCTGGTCCCGTCGGTTCGAAGCCGGTCGAAGGAAAAGAAGAAGCGGCAGTGCAGCGTCCAAATCTAACCGCTTCACTGACATCGACACTTCGTATCGCAAATCGCTTGTTATTGACGTCTGGGGCACCTAAACTCGACCTTTTGCATGGCGACAGTATTTCGGCAACCGGTGGCCGACCACGATGGCAGATGGACGCCGACATCGGACTGTTCCACCGCGGTCTCGGCTTTCTTGTGCAATCATCCTGGCGATCGGGCAGTCGCTTCCGAAGTGATGAGCCATCCGCAGACCTGCGTTTCAAACCCCTTGGGACGGCAAATATCTCGCTCTTTGCCGATCTTGAGACCGTTTTTCCCAAAGCAAGGTGGGCGAGCAGAGCCACCATTGAACTGAGTGTCCGAAATATCGGAAACGCTCGCCCGCAGGTCGTGGATCGGCGAGGAATAACCCCCAACAGTTTACAGCCCGCTTATCTTGATCCTCTCGGACGGTTGGTGAGTCTGAACCTGCTAAAGCGCTTCTAGTTAGATTCCGATCGGTCACTTATTTGCTTGAAGGGCTTTCTTTTCAGTTACTCTCACCCGCGTTCCCGTCGATCATTGACTGCACCATGCATGCCCACCAGGCTATGGCGCGCCGTCGCGCGTAGTGCCACGAGGGCTGGGTCGCCTCGAGTCCGATCGCCGGGACGAGTCTCCTACTTCGCCGCAATGCCGTCGGACGATATTGGCCGACTTAATAATAGCCGCACCATGACGAGGCACAAGGTCACTGGCTGATCGTCGGCCTGCATTCTGACATCGTAAATCTCTCGCCCGGCCGGCGAGGACTATGTGGTCCATTGACCAATAAGCGGCGGTAACCGTAATCCTCTGGTGAAGCGAAACGAGTCTTCGCTGGTGAGCCCGACCGCAGCCTCTTCGACCGATGCTTAGAGCTTTGATCGAAGGGACTTCTCGCTCTTCATCGTCACTACCGCAAGAATTTGTCAGCCTTACCAGTCTTCCGCATTGAAGTAACTATGCAGGTGCTGGGCAGTCGTGGGCGCCAGCTCGACAAAGTGCCGACGCCCATCGCGGGGGTCGGCGACGCGTACCACAAGTTGTGCGACGCAAAGCCTGTTGATTAATCGCAGGGCGCTACTCGGGGGAATGCTGGAGCCGTGGCACAATGCGGTTGTGGAGAGCTTCTTGCCTTCGCCCTCGTGAATGAACAGCTCGATCAGCATGTCCCATGCCGGTTCGCCAAACAACTCAGTTGATCCGATCAGGTCGCGGCGTAGCTTGCGCTGGCGGTAGAGTGTGCGCGCGCGATCAAGAGACCGGGAAGGCTCTTCCTGACGCCTGCCGGAGAAGTCGCTTCCGCTGTCGCGCAGGACGTAATCGCGCGCCTGCTGCCTAAGGCGGCTCTCTATCCCCGGCTCCGTCACGCTGCGGGCATGTATCGACGTAACTACAAGGTGATCGATGACCTCTATATCGAGCGTGCGGCCTATGTCGGCAAGTTCGCGCGTGACTTCGAGGTCGGTCGCGCTCGGCGTGGGATCGCCGCTCGGGTGATTATGGACTATGATGAGGCCCGTTGCATCATGCTTCATGGCGCGGAGGAAGATAGTCCGGGGACGGAAATTGACATTTTGAACCGAACCTTGCCGCAACTGTTCGTCGGCAATCAGACGGTGCCCGCTGTCGAGAAAAAGTACTCTTAGGACCTCTTCGGACATTGAACCCATGGAATCGATCAGATACCGACGCAGTCGCAGGCAATTGGAATCGACCGGCGTGGTTGCGACGTCGGCATGAAGGCCGTCGAGGGCGAGGTCGCTACTGCCAGGAAGGGAAGGCTTAATAGTCGGATAATCCTGCAGACCCCGCGCGAGCGCTTCAGGTGTCTGCGAGAGAAGCCCCGACGGTTTGCCGAGTGGAACCTGGCTCACGCTTGCGTTGCAACGCATTTGCTCGCCAGTTTCTCCGGGAATAAGTTCGGCCTCCCGTACATGGGATGAATTTGAAGCCGATTCTTCCTGCGCTAGGGTCATCTCATACTCCTCGTGCAGTCGTCGTTCGTCACGACCGGCTCATGAACAAAAATCGTGCAAGATACATGGCTCGTCAACGAGAGAAGTGGCCAATTTAGCCGCATTTTCTCTCACGTCTCACGATGGTAAAGCCGGCATTTTGTGAAAAGCGCGCCTGCATTCCCGGGTTCCTATGCTAAAGCCATCAAAGACTTTATACTGCGCACGGGCGATGTCAGATCATCAGACAGATCTTCCTTCGGAGATTCTTGGATAAAAGCGAGCTGTCGATCGAGTTGAGGATCCGCGATCTTCAGCGTAAACTTATCGCAAAGATCGTCGCCGCGCTTCAGCGTATAGACGATAGTGAGCATGGCTATTGCGAGGCGACGGGCGCGCCCATCTCGCTCGGTCACTCGGGGCGCTCCCGATCGAAACCATGACGATCGAAACTCGAGAGCGATTTGAGCGGCAAGAGAAGCTTTCACACGATGGCTAGACCGGCAGACGCTCTTAACCTCACGCCCTTCGTTATCGCACATGATTACGGCCTCATCCGCTCCGCGGATTGGTGGTGGAAAGGCGAGCCTGGGCCGGGAGCAGGCGCAAGAGGGCGTCCGCAAGGCAGTGATACATGTTGGGATGAACGCCATCCTCACTCGCAAGCCGCGCGATTCCTATGACGCGGTCGCGGCGTGCCCAAGCTACCCTATAGATCGCCAGGCCGCTTTTCGCCGGCGAGGATAGACCCACACGACGCCTTGCGCTGGCAGCCGGTCTTTAAGAGTAATCAAATCACGGGCAAACGCTTCGCTCGTCGTGTCGTTGATCCCGCTGAAACGATCACCAGTCGAAACGTCCCGGCGCCGATGGCCATCCTGGTGATCTCGGCCGTTGGTGCATCTTGGCGAGCCTGGGCATTGCAATCCGGCCCTGCAGTCGAGCTCAAGGCGAGGGCTATGCCGATGGCAAGACTGTCGCCCAATATCAGGCAGCTCGGCATGCTGTAACCTGAAGAAGGGGAGGGGGAGTAAGCGTGATCGGTAATTAAAGGTCAGATCATGCCCCGCTTCGTTCCGCACCCCGCCCATGCTTCGAGATTCACACGGGCCACCATCCATGCTATGCTTTTCGACAGAAAGGTTGATCCGATGGACAGCGAGCCGCGCGACACCACTGACGAGCCTGATCCCGTCTTCCAGATGCTCCCCAAGCCGAGAGCGAGGGACTGGTTGTGGCGCCCGGTCTACGCGAAGGCGTGGTGGGTCGGGGTTTCCGTGTACTGGGGCGGAGCGGCCGTGTCGCTCAAGGTGCCTGCGCTGGCGGACTTCTACGCCTCGGCGTTGGCCGGCTTCCTCAACATCGCCTTTTACCCCGTGGTCGCCCTTATGCTCCTTGGCCTCGGATATTTTCGCGCCTGGTTCGCGTGGAACGACTGGGTATGGGTCGAACCGACGCACGATCAGCTCTTTCCAAAGCGATCGGTAGGTGGGTTCCGTGATCCCATGGCCGATCCTCTCGATCCCAGGTCTCCGTCGCACTGGAGATACCTGGACGATATGAAATGACCTTACTTGTCCCGACGCTCTTTGAAACTAGGATCGCCGTCCTGAGGTCCGCGACGAAAATCGGTCGAGAAGCTCCCGCTGTTAAGGACTGATGACTGTTCGATCGATGTCAGCGGACCTGTGATATCCGCGGTTCCCCGGCCAGCGTCGGCGTCCTCAAGGTACAGATTTCGCAGTCCCCGATCACCAAGGATTTGACCTGACAGGCTGTTTGTGAAGGCTCGTTCAGGGGCGTTCGATTTCGCCGCCGCCATCTCGGCATTGGCAATTACCGATCTCACATCGTAATTCACTATGTCGAGGGTCGCACCGGCGTTCTCCGAAGTGGTGCCGCGATCTGTGCTGGTGAAGCCGAGCGAACCACCCGCACCGCCGCCCACGCTGCTGCTTCCGCCCTTGCCGCCGCTCTTCGCTGCGCCGCGCTGGACGTTCGCCGACACCGAGGCATTTATGTCGGTTCCCATCGAGGTGCTGTCCTCAGCCCGCCGCGCGATACTACGAGACCAGCCGGTTTGAGTCATAATCGCCTGCACGTCTCTCTGAAGCGTGTCGGCCATCTGCGGTTTCAGTCGCCAGTTGCCGCGACGATCCATTTCGAAGCCACCGCGCAGCCAGTTGGCCATGGCTGCTTTTCCTTCTTCACCGCCGCCCATGAAGTGTTCGACGGTGTCGGGCCCAGCCTGCTTGCCCGCCTCGAAGCGGGTGCTGGTATCGTTTCGCGCCGAGCGCTGGAAGCCAGTGGAGCTCGACACCAACAAATCGTTGTGGGCGAAGCTGAATCTGGCGCTGCCGCCATTCGCCACGGCGCCAAGCTGGCTTTCGTTGATCAGGCCAGCCCGCCACATCTGAGCGGCGGTTGCGGGCATCAGGTTCAGACTGAGATCGCCATTCTGATCCATGGCGATCTGGCGCCTCGTCATGTCGATGCCGTTCTCCTTCAACAGCCCCTGCATGCGAGTCAGCCGCTCGTTGTCAACGATGCGGGTCAACCGCTCGTTGCGAGTCCGATCAGCGACACTCGCGGCGCCCCCTTCGGCCATGTCGACCTGATTGCCGGCAGTGCGCGAGAGCGCCTGAATGAAACTGTCGAGCCGTGCCGCCTCGCGCGTCGAAACGCCCGCGGCCGCAGCACCCTCCGCGAAACCAAAGTCCTCCGATTGCCGGCGCTGCTCGCCGATGCGCGCCGCGCCGCGCGTACCATCGTGACCCACCTCACGTTGCGCATCAAGCCTTCCCGACCGCTCGGCAAAATCATATCCTGCCGCTTCCCTCGTGCGGCCATAGACGCTGGTGCCCTCGCGCGCCGCCTCAGCCGTCGCACCGTCGGCGGTGCCGACCTGCGTTGCCGCATTGTAGGTCTCGAGAGCATGCATCACCTGCGCCTCGTTCCGCCCCGTTGCTCGCGAAAGCTGGCTGATAGCAGTCGACCTGGCTTCGCCCGACAGCGCGTTGATGAAGCCGACCCGGCGGCTTGTCTCGTCGACGGCAAGTCCAAGCATCGAGGCCGCTTGCCGCTGGCCATGGTTGCTGCCTGTCCGCCATGCCTGCTCAGTCGCCACATTGCCACGTTCGACCTGCGTCACCCTGTCGCCGGCATAATCTCGCCGGCCTTCCATCGCGCCGACCTGGACCTGCGCCCCGGTGATGTCGTTGCGCAACATCTGCTCTTGATCGAAGGCATTGGCGATGAGCTTGGCGAAGGTCGGGTCGGCGGATGCCTGCCCTATGAGGGTCGACGCCTTCAGCGCTGCATCCTTGGCATCATAGCCGCTACGCTCGAAATGGCGTTGTGCGCCCTGGCTCATCATGTCGTAGGCACGCTGGTCACCGAACGCGCGCCACTGGACCATGTTCTGCGCGAACGAGGCGAAAGCACGCTCGCCGGTCTCACCCTGTCCAAAATAGGTGGTACCGATCGAGCGCAAGGCGTCCTTCTCAGCAAAATTATGGATCGCTGAAGTGGTGGCGTTCGCCCGCACAGCGCGGGCCGTGACGGGGTCGCTTAGGTCGCGACCCACCAAAGCTGGCGCAATACCGCCGAGATCGCGCGCGGCATCAAGCCCGCCGAGGGAAAAGGCGGCTCCTGCCGGCGCTCCGCCTCCATGTTCGGCCAAGATCCCTCCCGCAGCGCCAAAGCTACGGTTCGCGCCGAATGATGAGCGCTCGCCAAAATCGCCGAAGCTCGAGGACGCACCGCGCCGCGCCATCGTGCCCGTCGCCGAAGCCTGCGATTCCAAGGCTGAGGCGTAGCCTTCGCGGGTGGTCAGCGGCGTCGCCGCTGCCGTACCCTGGCCCTGCGCCTGCAGCGCGCCGCTGGTGAAGGCGGTGAACACATTGCCGGAGAAGCGAAAGACTGTGAACACAAAGGCTCCGGCGAGGCCGGCAGCAGCCGTTCGAAAACTTCCGAATATCGCCAAAGCCTTCAGCGCGGACGAGGGAGCCAGCATCCACGCGTTTGCCGCGACCGCATTCGACCGCATCTCGGCCAAGACGTCCATCGCGCGTCCTAGCGTGAGCTGATAGATCCCGGCATCGATCACGCCCCAGAGCGCCACGAACACGAACAGGCCCAGAGCGAAGCTTGCTACGCGGAGGTTGATGGGCGTCAAGATGAACAGCAGCGCAATCGGCATCATGAAAAGCATGATCCCGAACACGGTAGCGCGGATGGTCGGCATCCACTCGTTGGCGACCGACATCGTCGAAAGCCCGCTCGATACAACGGCGCGGTTCGCCATGACCCTTGCTGCGGTCGCTGGGCTATCCTCAAACAGCACATCCCCCACGGTGTTGCCCAGGAGAATGTCCGTCATGAACGCCTGGGGCGTCAGCGGCGAGCCCATCATCATGTCGCCCATCGAGCCGAGCTGACTGCGGCAGCGGCTCAACTGGGCCGCATCGCCGACGTTATAGCCAGTGCGCTGACAGACCTGGCGAGCATAGTCGTCGAAGAGGGTGGGATCGCTGAGGCGGCTGCTGATATGGTCCCACGCTTCCGTGCAACTGACCGTCGTGCCGCCTTTGTCGGCTGCAGTGTAGACTGTGCTGAAGGTGGCTGGCCCAGACATGGCCGCGAAAGATGCCGGAAGATCGGTCGTGGTGCGGAAAAGCTGATCGTCGTCGACGCCGTAGGCGGAGGAAACCCGAGCGACCGGATAGCATTGCCGGACATAATCCTTGATCGTGGCGTCCAGAAATGTGTCGGTCATCGGGCCGCGTGGGCTTACCGCGTTGAGGAAGAGGTCGAAGCTATGACCGCCTGCGCCGAACTCCAGCTTCGCATTCGGATCGAGTGTATTATCGTCGATCGTCTCCGCAAGCGCGCGTTCCATAAGGTTCGTCACGCCCGCGACGAGAACGATCAAATTGGGCACATCGCCCACCGGCTGATAGGCGTTCCGCACGCGGTCATAGACATGGACCGTGCCCGTGGTGGAGACCAGGCTGACAAACAGCCCTACACCGAACAGCATCTGGAATCCAAACGCGACGATGCCCATACCCTGGCCACGCACACTGGCCAGCAGAGCCCCCAGCGCGATGCCCGCCACCGCACAGATCAGGACCAGCGTCTCGTAGCGCGGATCACCGAAGATCATCGACACCAGCCGGAACGCGTCCACTGTCTCGGCAAAACCGTCATAGGTATGGAAGCTCGTATCGATAGCCAGCGCGGGGGCGGGAAGGCATGCGAGCGGGAGCGAAAGAAGCGCGGCGAGGCGGGTCGGGCGACGCATGGGCGGTGGTCCGTGGTTCAGCGATTGCGGTGGGCGGCAGCGCCGGCGGCCTCGCGTGCATCGCGGTCGCGGCTGCGCAGCAGTTCGGCATAGTGGGTGGAAAGATTGGCCTGGTTGAGGGCGGCGAGGTAACTCTGTCGCATCTGGGCGCGCTGGCGCAGCACCTCTTCGCGGAGGTCTCGCAGTTGCTCGATCCCCTTGGTGAGGATCCGGGTCTGGCAGATATTTGACTGCGCCTCGTCCGCAGCGCCGGCGGCGCTAACGCCGCGTTCCGCGTTGCCGATGGCAAAGTCGATCGACCGGGTTAGGTCGTTGAGCATTTGGTAGGCCAGCGTAAGAGCGACCAGCTCGTCCGTGTCAGCGATCACCGATCCAGGCACGCCTTGCCGTACGCCCCATTCCAGCATGCGATAGACGGGCAATGTCCGCACATTGGCCACAAACTGTCGTTCGTCGGTGGTGAGGGCGGAGCGGTTGCGGATTTTGGTCGCGATCGCCTGCATGCGATCGCGGGCCATTTCCAGGGCGCCCTTGCCCGCGTCAGGCACGCAGTCGGCAGCACCGGGCGGAATATTGAGCGCGCGGCGCTGGACCTTGCCGGTCAGAAAGTCGTCCGGAGATTCGGTGTCCTGATGGGGGCAGGCAGGGAGGGCCGAGAAGAGCGGCACTTTGTCCGTTGGATCCCAGCGCATGTAGACATCGCCCACGCGCGCGCGCATCACACTGGCCCAATCGCCTGCGCCGACCCGCGTCGCAGCATGGGCGAGCAGCGAGCCGGTCTTGAATATTTCGGTCACCTCCGCCGGGCAGTTGGCCAGCGCGTCGCGCAGATCCTCGGTCGGGTTGTTCTTGTTAGCCTGGATCTTCTCGCGGGACTGCTGGTAGCTCTTGGCAAAACCTTCCTTGACCGACTTGTAGCCAGTCATTTCTTCGACAATCCCACTCATGTTGTCGTCGCCTTTGGCGATTTGGACCATGCGATTGGCAAGCCGGCAGTCGTTGACCTGGATCGAGTTCAGGAAATTGGTTGCCGCCTCCATCTTCGAGATGATGTTCCCCATCTTTTCGTCGAGTGTTTCGAGAAGATATTGGAAGGCGACTGCAGGTGCAGCCTGCAGAATGCTTTCGAGCTTCTGGACGAGATAGTCGGGGTCAAGGAAGGACATGCCGCCCAAAAACATGTCGATGCCGCCGCATCCGGCTTTGACCTTCGGCAGCGTCAGACTCATCAAATAGTCGTTATGCACGTCGACCCGGCCCGACATTCCGCCAGCCGTGACGTAGCCCCGGGTCTGATCTTCAAAGGAACCCGGCGAGGTGTAGGTGACATTGTCGAACCAGCTCTCCGCCCAGCTTTGAGCATGGCCTGGGGCCGTCGCCGTGCATGCCGCGACCAGGCAGAGGCAGGAGACACTCAGGCGATGACGTAGACTGACCATGGCGGGCTTCCTCGAGACAGAAAAGATGGGGCATGTCGGCCCGCCAAGCGCGGCATGCTAAAGGGACGGGTGGAAAGAGAGGGGCAGGCGCTCACCGCGTCCTCCGAAGAGCGGGGACGCCGACGATACCGCTATATTTGGACATCGCCCGCAAACCGACGGTGACACGGACGCCCGTCAGCATCTTCGCTGCCAAGTAGGCGTTGCGCGCGACATTCACATCATGATCGGTGCCGATCGCGATCGGGATCATCCTATTAGGATCGGTCAGCGGACGGACCCATGCAACAGGATGGCCGATCCACGGCAGGCCGAGCCGCCCCGATCGCAACAAGGCTTCCTGGCCGGAAATGGTCCGGACCTGCCAGCCATAGCGCGCGTGCAGTGAGCCCAGCTTCGTCCAGAGGTCCGCGCACGGCAGGCAATCCGGCGCCGTCGTCATCTCGATGACGTAGAGCGAGGATTGGCCGCGGAGCGTCTCGGCGAAGTCCGGCGGGAATGCGCGGGTTCGGGGTACGCGCGAGAGCCATGCTGCCAGGTCGGCCGCAGATGCGACCGGGTGAATTGCCGCGCGGGCTGCGGCGTCTCGCGATATCTGCTGGGGTCGAGCGGCAACCGGCGCTGTCATGCTAAGGAGACAAAGCACAAGCTTGCAGGTAATGGCGTTTGACATTACATTGGTCGACGAACGAAGGAGGCTTCCCGTGAACGCGCTCACACCTGCGAAGAAAGACACGACCCTCACCGTCACCGGGAAGGGGCAAATCACCCTGCGGAAGGATCTGCTCCAGCATCTGGGCATCCACACAGGGGCGAAAGTCGTCGTCCACAAGCTGCCGAACGGCCGGATCGAAGTCGAAGCGGCGCGCCCCGCAGGCAAGATTTCGGACGTCTTCGGGATGCTGAAGCGGGAAGGCCAGCGGCCGATTTCGATCGAAGAGATGAACGAGGCAATCGCTGACGGATGGGCGGGAATCCGTTGAGGATCACGGCCGATACCAACATTCTTGTAAGAGCTGTTGCCGAGGACGATCCTGTTCAGAGCCCAAAGGCGCAAAAACTCCTCGCCGAAGCCGATCTGGTGGCCATCCCGATCACGACCTTTGTTGAATGCTGCTGGGTGATGGGCCGCGTCTATCGATTTCCTGCATCGGATGTGGCCGAGATGATTCGGAAACTTGTCGATGGCGACAACGTCGTCGTTGACGTGGGCGCTGTGAGAGCCGGACTGGCACAGCTCGAAGCGGGTGGCGATTTCGCTGACGCTGTCATAGCCCATAGTGGCAGAGACCTGGGCGGGGAGACGTTCGTTAGCTTCGACAAGAAGGCCGTCGACCTGCTTGAGAAAAGCAGGGAAGCCGCGCAGTTGCTCAAATAGCCGACACGCGGCCCATTTCATGGCCTTTCCTCCACACCGATTTCTACAAGTTCACCACCTGATATGCGCGGGTCGGTCGCTGCCACTGGACCATTGGATAAGGCGTCGAAAAACCCGTTCTCTTCGCCTGCGCCAGTCAAGAACTGTTCCGGCCTGATGTCGCCGGAGAGAAGTCGGACGGCCTGATAGGCAGTCTGGATGAGGTTGGGATAGGCTTCCACGCCATTGGCGATCACCATTCGCTGCTGGCTATTTCGGCGAATGATCATCGTGGTCGGCGTCACTTCGACGCCGAACCGCTGGCCCAGTTCGGGGCGACGATCAATATCCATAAGGGTGACTTGCCACCCCATCTCGTCCTGGAAGCGTTGGACGATCGGCCACTGGACGCGGCAATAGCCGCACGACGTCCGCGAGAACATCACAAGCGCAAATTCACCAGCATGGGCCCGCAGATAGGATCGCCGGATGCCGTCCTTCTGCGCGGTCATTTCGGCGCGGGCGTCGCCCACCATCGGGTTCGCCGATTTCGAATTGAGTTCCGGATGCTGGAGCATGGCGAGCTGGGTGACGCCGGCAAATGCGCGGGCCTTGCGCCGCGCGAAATCCTGCAAGCGCCAGAAGTCGGCGACCGCGTCCACGGTCAGCACCGTCGCCGCATAATCCCGCTGTTGCTCGATCAGCTTGCGGATCTTGGGCGGTGTCCAGGTGGCGAGCTCGGCCATCGGCGGGATCGCGGGTTTGACGAGCGCGTCCGGATCGTCCTTGCCATCGTCCACCTTAGGGGGCGCGTCGTACCACCAGTAGCCCTGCTTCTCACGCTCGGCGGTCGATCTGCCGGCTGTCTGCGCAGATGCCGCGGTGCTCATGAGCATGGCGATCCCAGTCGCGACAGCGACTATGCTTTTCACGGCCACGGTCATAGCACGCGCTCCATGCGGCGGAGCCGGCTGATCTCGACGGGACCATAATAACGGCTGTCAAATCCGCTGGCGTGGGAAGAGCCGACGTAGATCATACCGGCGGGAATGCGGTTGGTGTCCGGGTGCCAGTGCTTCAGACGCTGACCGTTGTGCCCGATGGCCTTGCTCACTCCCAGCAGTCGCTCGTTGCAGAAGTACCAGCCATCCCAGGCCGCCGGCGTCATCGATGGCTTTTCGAGCATGTCGATCCGATCGCCGGGCAGGCAAAGTGCATATTTGGTGACCGCGACCGGCTTGGGGCCGGCGAGAGGATGCGAGAGCGTGAACGAAACGAGGTCGCCTTTGTGGATCGGCCCCGGCGCGGCGCGCACCGCCCAGGCCTGGATCGATGGGCTCATCACCCAGGTTACCTGCGGGATCGCCCACCAGGTCAGAAGTCCAATCGGCAAGACGATGCCGAAGGCTTTCCAAAGCTGCTCAGGCCTCGGAGGCTGGCCCAGGCCGGCACTGCCCAGCGCCACGGCGGCACGCAGCGGCAGCAGCTTGATCTCGGGCCAGATGGCTTTACCGGCGTTCCAGGCGAGCCTGAGCATCGCGCACCTCCTCCTTGCCGCCGAGGCGGGCATATTCTTCAAGCAAACCAGAGAGTGCAGCATCGCCGTAGATGAGGTGCGCCGCGCGGGGGCTGTCATCGTCCCGCTCGCAATAGGGCTGAGTTGGGTCGCCCGGCATCATCGCGAGCGCAGGCACACGCCCCACGCCATGCTGGCGGAAGACGAGGGGATCGACGATCAGCTGCACGTCGCGCATTGCGCAGGCGGGGCCGGTGCAGCCAGGGTCTATCCGCAAGATCTCGGCGGAGAGCTTGGCCATTGGGCCGACTTTCCCAAGTCCGCCCGGCATGCCGCGAAACGCGAGAACACCACCGACACGCTCAAGCTGGGCGGCATATGTGCGCAGGGTCGGCACAGGGATCGAGGAGGACACGAAGAGCACCGCAACCGCGCCGTTGGTCTTAACGGTTCCAGCGGTGCCGGCCACGGCCTGCATGTCAGGCGCATCGAGACCGAGCGCCTGACCAACGCGGCGGGCCATTGCCTCTCGCTCGGTGGCTACCCCATCCTTGCCCTTCTGCAGCGCCGCGCGCGTACGGGACGCCAGATCGGCCGACGGCTGGACGTGGCGGCTCAGCCCATCGAATGCACGCCTGCGCTCCGCTTCCGGCAATTTTGGTAGCGTGCGTGGCCCAGTGACGGGCGACGGGCTCTGGCGCGCCTCGACCGACTTGCGCAGCCGCTTCATTGCGGCGCCGCCCTGATCGGCAGCCTTCGCCCGGGCATCGACCGGGTGCGTGGCATCTTGCGCGGAGGCTCCGCCCGCCAATAGTATAAGGCCCAGCGCGGTCATAGCGCGCGCACTAAGGCTTGATGGCCTGCATATAGGCATCGACCTTGTCCTTCATATCGATTTGGATGTTCGCCTGAGCGCGCGCTTCAATGTCCGAATAATATTCGGAGAGATCCATCTTGCTGAAGTCGAGCGCTTGAAACTCCTCGGGCGTAAACCCACGGCAATAAGGCTTCTTGGCGGTCCCCCAACCCACGCCATTGAACGACCTCAGTTGCGGCCGCCCCTGTTCCTGGATGATACGGCCAAGCTTGGTGTTAAAGCAGCAGTGACCGCGGGATTTCTGGACGCAGATCCCGAGTATCTTGGACGAGCAATAGCTGCCGATCTCGTGACACATGCCGGATCCGCGCAGCATGCCCGTTTCCATGTCTTGGCTGTCGCAGCCCTGGAGGAGCACCTCGATCATGAAATTGACCGCAAGGCTGATCGCGATCGAGGTCGGGTCGATCCCGACAATGATGGCATTGGCGCCGGCGCTGGCCGCCTGGCTCGCCGTCGCTCCCGCCCTGAAGGCAGTGTAAGCTGCCTTCATTCCGGTGAACACGCCCTTGGCGACCGCGATTTTGGTTCCGATCGACGAGATGGACGAGCCCATCCCGTCCTTCACGATCTTTCCTTTGTCCTTGCAGCAGTTGGAAAAGGTCGTCTTGAGGCCTGCGGGCCGGCAGCGAAGCGCACGGCCGGAGAAGATCTCGATCGCGCCAGTGCAATTTCCGTCCGCATCGACCGGGCCATCCGTGGGGGCGCCAGGATCATCGACGACAGGATCATCCTCGATGCCGCTGCCGCCGGTGGCGGTGCAGCTATTGGGCGAACAGGACGGCGTACCGCCGCTGACAGGGGTCTGGCAGGCGAAGCCGGCTCCCAAGGGACAGGAATAAGTGCCCACCGCATCGGCGACGCACGCGGTCTGCTGGATCGGACATAGCCAGGTTCCGCCTGCCATGGCGGCGCAGCTTGCCGTCTCGCCGACGTCTTCGGCATCGCCATTGCCGTTGAGATCGGCGGCGCAGAGCTGACCAGCTGACGCGGGCGTTACCGCGATAAACCCGAACGCGAGGTGCGCCGCCAGCATTGTCACGACGATGCGCCATGTGAAGAGCCTCGCCATCATCGTGCCTCCGAGGTGCAAATGAGGTCGGCACCGCCCAGGCGGACGGTCTGCATCATCACCACCGCCTCCGGGAAATCGTCGAGGCAGCCGCAGGCCGAGATCAGTTCTTCGCCGGGCCCAAGCGGGCAGACATTCTCCGCCGAGCAGCTGTGGTAGAATGTGTCCCACCCCGTCGGCGTGTTCTGCTTGCCGGCGACGATGCCATCGGGCGCCGTTCCCGTATTCGCCTTGGGCGCCCGGGTCTTGCAGATCGGCTCGCAGGCGGAGACCGAGCCGCGGTCCGGAAGGCCGAAAGAGCGGGTGGAAGTTGCGATACTGCCATCCGACGCCTGGGTGCGGTCGGCGAGCATCGTCTCTGTCGAGTGATCGATGATGTAAGCGCCGCGGCTGAGGTCAGGCGGCGTGGGCGATCCAAGATCGACCGAACATTTGTAGCGCCGCTCACGCTCGAAGAAATCGCGAGTGAGCTGCATCGTGCAACTGCCGGTGCCGAACATCCGGGTTTGACGAAGTGGCTTCAGGCCCGTGCCGAGACCGTTCCGGAACGTTGTCACGCCATCCACGGTCTCCATGTCGAGGCGGCATTTCGGATCGCCGGCATAGCCGGAGCAGAGGTCGACGAGACGTTCGGATGTTTCGCAGGTTCTGTCGATCGTCGCCTGGACCGTGGCGAAGGCTTCGCCTTCGTCTCCAACGGCAACACGCAGCCAGATTTCATGATCGCCTGTCGTCAGAAGCGGTTTGAGGTCGATGTTGGGATACGCGTAAAATGGACCTTTCTTTTCACACTTGCCGGGCGGTAGTCCCATGCCCGTCCAACTTTGCGGTCCCGACGCGATAAGCTGGCCGTCGACCCGCACCTGCGCCCAGTCATCAGCAAAGAATGATACGAGCCGGACGTCATGGAGCCGGCTTGGATCGCCGATGTGCAATGTCATGCGGAAATCGAAAATCCCACATTTGCCGCCTTTCAGGCTGTCGTCGTTCGGCGAGCCCATCATGAAGGCGAGGGTGTCGGCTGAATAGGCATAGGTCGCGTAACCGCCTGATGTGCGTGCGATCACATCCTCCGGCTTCACCTCTTTCAGCGTTACCTCGCGCTCGATGGTGCAACTGCGGGTCTGCTCGGCCTTTCCGGATCCTGCCGACGAGGCAGCGAAAGCCTGGAACACGCTGCTCGCGCTCGACACGGCCGCTGCATCCGCCTGAATGGCGGTCGGGTTGCCCTTATAGGCCGTGGCGCCGATCGTCGGCGCAGAGGTGCAGGCTGTGGTTTGCGCTCCAGTGTAACGGATCACGGGACCCTCGATCACGGCCTGCCCGACACCCACGCGCGGATCGGCGGTGGTCAGCGCGCCGATGACGCCACCGCCGAGATCCTTCAGCACCGAGGCCATGTTGCCCCAGACCAAGTTGCTGCCGCAGCTATTGTTCACGCAATAGCAACCGGCCAGTTCGGACATGTCGACTTCGGCGAGTTTGAGATCGCCCGATCCGCCGATGTCCCACTTGAAGCTGTGGCACTGGTTCCAACTGCCCGGCTGACAGGCGATCACGCCATTGGCGCAGATGCCGGAGACAGGCACCGGCGAGGTCAGCACCTGGTCGGTCGTTCCATCGAGATCCTTGTCACGGGAAATCTGGAGCGTGGCGATATCGCCGGTCGATGAGGGCTGGGCGAGGAGCTCGAGCAGTGTCGCCGTCTTCTGGCACGCAATATTCGGATTGAACGTCCGGCTGTTGTCGATCGTGGCGATCGGCTGTCCGGCGAGGCCGGGCGTCACATAATTTTGCTGAAGGGTGTCGCTGTCACCGGTCTTGGCCCGCGCTGATGCAGCTGCGGCGCGCGCGCGGTCTTCCACCGTCTGCGCGGACGCGACTGATGGCAACAACGCCATAACCATCACGATGAACGGCAGGCGCTTCATGATACGGCCTCGAGAGGCTGATGACGGCGCGAACCGCGACGGAATCGGAACAGCGTGCCGACAGGCATCTGCGACCGATCGGACGCAGTGACGCGAAAGACCGCCTGTCCTTCGAAAAGCGTGAGCTTGGCTTTCACGGCCGACGACACGGTTTCGAGCAAGACTGCCGGAACCGATCTGACGCCAGCACATGGTTCGTCCATGGGGAGGGGTGGAGCGACGCCGCAGGGGGTTTGCGGCGCCGCTCCGGCCTCGCCGCGCGCCAGACCGCCACGAGGGCTGTGGCGGGCAGACCGGGCAAAGTCCGGTACGTCGGCGAGGCTTGACGTGGGTGATCGGCTCATGGGGTGGACACCCCAGCGCAGCAGATCACCTTTTCGAAGAGCATGAACTGGGCATTGTCTTTGCCGGGTGCGTGCTTGGCAGAGGACCAGAGCGCGCCGGGCCGCCCGATATTGACGCACTTGCCGCCCTTCACGGGCTCCATGATCTGGAGCTTGTAGCGGCTCTTGGTCCAGATCGGCTGTGGCTTGAACGAGCAACCGTCGGCCGAGGAGATGGTCAGCGCACCAAGCCTGCCCATCATGAACGTCCCGCGCGCCGCGAGGCCCGCCCAAGCCTCGACACTGTCGTCGAAGTGGATGTCGCCGGCGATCGGGTAGGTCGCGCCCCAGCTCCCCATGCACCAGAAAAGGGGATCGATCACCTTGCCCGCGGCGGCCGCCGCGCTGTCGGCCATGCAGGCGAGGCCGGCGGCGGGATTGCCGAACAAGATGCCCTCGGGCTGAATGATCGCGCCCAACGTGCCGGACTGCCAGGTCGGCAGCACCTCGGTGATCATCGCGACGTCGAAACCGTCATCCTCGATGCACGGCAGGTCCGTGAACATGTCGAGCATCTTCCAAACCGGGGAGATGTAATAGTGCATCTGAGCGAACATCTTGCGGGTGTTGGTCCCGTCGGAGATCGATGACTGGCTACCCTGGAGCTTCCCGCCGGTTGGAAGCAGATCAACCCCCAGCGCCAGCATGCAGCCGGGTTCCGTGACGACGTCGACCATGCGGCTCGGCGACCAGAAGCTGACTTTCACCCCGAACCAGAACGTCCCCCCCTTTCGGCACGCGCACAGCGGTTTCGAGGCTGATTGCGCATCGAGCGCCTTGTCGAGCTTGTCGAAGCTGCCGACACGGACGCCTCCGATGGTGATCGGGAAGATGCAGTTCCACCGCACCTTGGTGATCGGATTGAAGACCGTTCCGGTCTCGCATTTCGACGCGTGCGCCGGGCCGGGGGCCAGCAGAGCCAGGAAGAGCGCCGAAGCACCGGTCGCCAGCAGGCGTTTGACGCGCGTCATGGTGCTTTCCTTACCGAGGGTGCGTCGATGCGGACCTCGCTCAGCTCGAGTTTCTGCCCGACCTGTCGCACGATGACCGGCGCCACAGTGAGACCGAGCCGCTCCTTGATACGGGGCTCAAGGATGAAGATGGCGCGGCCATACCGCTCTCCCAGCGTCAGCGCGTCAGCGTCCTTGGGGCCGCCCGCCGCGAGAAGGATGAAATCCGTGATCGTCGCGGTCTTGAGCGCCCAGGCGAGATCGCCTGGCTGAACGATGATGAGGCGCTGCGGGAGCGACACATAGGTCAGTGGATTGAAGGTGAACCCTTCGGGATAAAGCAGCTTGCCGTCCGGCAGCCGAATCTCCTGTTCAACGGTGTAGAATGGGATGATCGAGCGGGTGCGATCGACGGTCGCGCGGGCGAGGGGAGCCGAACGCATGGCGCTCCAACGCTCACGCGGACCGAACCTGCTGGCGATATTCGCCGGTTGCACGGCGGCGCGCGCCTCGATCTCGCTCATCGCGTCTGGCTCCGCGATCGGCCAGGTCCGCCCGATGGTGCTTGTCCCCGCCTTGGCGATAGTGCCCAGCAGGGCCGCACCGAGAATGAGGGACCCATAGACCGTGCCCTGGAACAGCACGAGGGCACGAGCGCGCGGGCAGACCGGCGCAATCACTGGAACCGCCCCCGCGCGCGGGGGTCACGAGGCGACCAGACCCTTCCATCGCTATCGGAGCCGCCGTGGATCGCCGCAATGAACGCGACCAGGGCGATGATCGCGGTGCCACCGACGAGAATGCGCAGCATGATGTTGAGGCCATCGCCGCTCGTGAGGACAAGCCACGACTGCACCAACATCAGAAGATGGGTGCCGACGACGAGGCGGATCGCGGATTGACCAGGTGCGCCTGAAAAGATCCCTCTCATGCCGCCCTCCACCGCCGGACCATCGCGACCAAGCGCTCGATGCGGGGCGCTTGATGGAAGACCCCGATGCCGGTGCCGATGAGAGCCAGGGGGAGCAGCACGAGCGCTGCAATTCGCCCCGCTGCATCGACGCCCGGCCACATCAGGATGATGCCGACACTTGAGCAGGCGATCGCCGTTTCGAGATAGATGATCCGCCTGACCCGCCGTGCGAACAGATCCTGCGCTTCGCCGAGCGAAGCGACGACGCGATTGAGCCTTTCGATCTCGGCCTCGCGCGACTTGGCGACGCGCTTCATATAATCATACAGGGCTTCGCCCGGCTCGCGCCGCAGCTCGCAGGGACGGCCGACGCCATCGACGATCCGGGCCACGCCGGGAAACGGCACTACGTCGTTCATCGCGCTCTCCACCGGCGAAATTTGGAGATGAGCCGGCCGGTCACACCGGACAGCACGATCAGCATGAGGCCAGTTGCGAGACAGGCGATGCCGACAATGGCCGCGCCACGCAGGACAAGCGCGGTGGGCTGATTGAGAGCGAGCCCGGCGGCAATGACCAGGCTCGACATCATCACGGTTTCGAGCAGCACGAGCCGGAAGCGCCACCGGATCGCCGCGGCCTCGGCGCGGAGGGCGACGCGCGCCTCGATCATTTTCTCAAGCTCGGCATTCTTGCCGAAGCCGAGCGCCAGCTGGTCGGGATGGGGTTTGCTCTTCAGCATCACACCGTCTCCTTGGGACTTACGGAGGGAAGGATTTCGGCCGGGTCGACCTTCGCGAGCTCGCAGACCGCTTCGAGCGGGCTTCGGCCGGTCCGGATAAGCGCCTCGAACGCGGCTACTTCCTGCGGCGCGCTGGTATTGATCCAGTAAGAGAACGGATCGACGACGAGACGCGCGATGCCAAGTCCAAGCGGCGAGTCGATGAATACTTCGCTATAGTTGGGCTTGTTGTTCCGAACCGATTTCAGAAGGTCGAGGACGAACCCCGAATAATCGAGGATCTTGTTCTCGACCGCGCGGTCATAGGTCGAACCCTGCAACAGGAAACGGGTCGCCGCATTTTCAAGGATGACCTGGCCCGTGCCTTCGAAAAGCAGAAGGTCGTTCATCGACTGGAGGACGACGCCGAAACTGCCCTGATATTTGCGCGCGCGCCGGTAGCCTTGACCGAACGCCTCGGCGAGGCGTGACAGATCCTGACCTTCGGTGCGGGTCATGAACTGCGCGGCTTCATCGCACAGCACAAAGCGCGGGCGGTCGCGGGCGGATAGATAGAGCTCCTGGGTGACGGCATTGACCACCACCATCACGATGACGTTAAACAGGTCCGGCATCGCCTTCAGGCGTTCCAGCTCCAGCACTACGAACTCGTCGCTCGATATGTCGAAGGTCGAGGGGCCGTTGAAATAGTGGCCGTAGGCGCCGTCCGACCCGAAATCGCGAAGGTTGAAAGCGAGTTCGAGCGCGGCAGGCACGAGATGCTCGACCCTGTCGAGGTCGGTGGCGACGTTCGCGGGATAGGCGCCGAGCCATTCGCGCACGGCATCGATGCCGAGCTCGGCGCGACCGGTGTCTATCGTCCACTGTACCGCCGACTTCAGGAGGTTCCACTCCGACGTCGACACACCTTTGCGCGTTGCGGCGTTCGCCATCTCGGCGACGATGGCCACCGCCATCGAGATCGCCGACTGGCGATCGTCGCCATCGAGCGCGAAGCCCATGTCGAACGGGTTGAGGACGAGCTGTTCCTCGCCGATGTCGATGTAGCGACCAGAACAGAGTGTGCAGAGCTTGCGGTAGCTGCCGCCGATATCGATGATCCGGATCAGCGCGTTCTGGGCATAATATTGCTGGCAGAGATTGTTCAGCAGGAAGCTTTTGCCCGCACCGCTCTCCGCCGAGACGATGAAATTGTAATTGTTGATGCGCGGGTCAAAGAGATCGAGCGTGATCAGTTGACCCTTGCGGCCCGTATAGAGGAGCGCAGGGCGGCCGCCGCCGCGAAAGTCGGTCTGCACGGGGGAGAGCAGCACGGCTGCCTTCACCGGCATCCGGAAGTCCCGCTCAAGCATGCGGATCGTCCGCTTCTCCGGGTAGAGTCCGAAGGGCAGGCTCATCGGCAAAAGGATGGGATTGAGGTAGCTTTCCTCCTGCATCATCCAGGGCAGTGGCTCGCTTTCCCAGAGCCGCTTGGCGCGTGCCGCCATCTCGCGCGCCTGAGGCCGGTTGCGCCCGAACACCCACATCATCGGTATGACCGAGATGAACCGGCTGCTGCCCGCTTCATCGAGCACCCAGCCGATCTCTTCGATCTGCTTGCCGACCTCCACGGCGAAGCTGCCCGCCGCCTTTTGAGCAGAGAGGATCTGCGCACGCTTGTGGATCTCGAACTGGCTATGGTCGAAAAGGATGTTCAGAGTGAATAGGAAGGGCCCCCCGATCTGATCGCTATCCTCGGCCGAGCCTCGCATGCCGCCGAGCAGCCGGTTGGCCCGCTCTGCGGTGATGCGGCGCGCCGGCGCCCGCGGCGTGAGGCATCGCGCGACCTGATTGCCGAGAAAGACCTCGGCTCCTTCGAAAGCGAGATCCGGGCCAGCGTCGATGATCTGCTTGCGCAAGGGCGGGACGGGCTGGCCATCAGCTCCATCAGCGAATACGCCGGGCGCATCCACGAAGACGCCGTTGAAGATGCGGCGATAGAAACCGATCAACTCTTCGGGCGCCAGGCGTCGAATGCCGAGCTTGGCGAGCTGTTCCTCGACCTGACGCCGAAGATCCTGCCCAAGCCGGACGCGGGTCTTGATCGACAGGAAGACGCGAAAGTCGCGAACCGGAATGCCGTGCAGGGCCGGCAGCCCCGCCGTTCCTCTCCGGAGATACTCAGCAGTGCCGCGCGCCGATGCCTGGATGAGCGGGTCGCTCCGCGTCTTCATATCGAGGAAAGCGTCGAGCGCGGGATCGATTAGCGGATCGGCGAAGCTATGGAGCTGAAGGACGGTGCCTTCGGGGAAATTGATGTTGAGGAGACCGAGCAGCGCCTGATGGACATGGGCGAACATGTAGGCCGATGGGACCAGCTCCCACGCATGGCCCCAGCCATCGTCGATGCACAGGAAAGCCTCGTCCTCGTAGTCCCACGCCACCAGTGGCAGGAAATCCGAATAAGCGTCGCGAGCGACAGTCCGTTGGAGTGCGGCGAATGTCAGTCCGCCGCCATGATGGGCGCCGAGCTTCACGGGCGTACCTCCTCGGGTGCGGCAGGCACGTCGGCGGGGTCGCCCTCGACCGCCCGGTCGACGGGTGACTTGCCACGAACCTGCTCGAGAACCGGCACGCGCGAGGCAGGGGTGACGGGGTTCACGAGATAGTCGCCGACGACCCATTGCGGCCGCTCGAGGATCGAATAGACGTAGCGCGGCATATAGAGCCGGTCGGGTCGTTTGCGATCGGCGTACGGAAGGATCAGCGTCCGCACCGTTCGGCCCGGGCGAAGCATCGGGGTCACGGGGGCATCCACTAGCCCCTGCAGCTCGCGATACACGCTATCGCGATAGCCGAGATATGGAGCCGGCCCGCTGCCTGCGCGCGAAGTGCCGCGGCGATTCTGCCCGGAGCCCGTTTTCTGGTCCCTGAGCAGCTTTTTGTTGTTGGTGACAGCTGGATCGGAGCGGGAGGCGACCCCGGCGACCGCATCCGCATAAGCCCTCTCGGGATGGATGCACTGCCCGTGATCGCTATTCTTGCAGCTGAATTTCTCGCTGTAGGGCGACATCATCGAGCCGACCGTGGCACAGCCGGCCAGCAGGGATGCGGCGATGCCGATGGAGGTTAGCCGCGCGGTCGCACACGCCGAGGGATGCTTGAGCATAGGGTTGGCTCCGGTGGGGGAGGGGGCGCGCGGCATCAGAATTTCGATCCCGCCGTCGGCTTGATTTCGAGGGTCACGCCTTCCTGGATGACGACGACGACATCTTTCGCGGCGCCGACTTCGACAATCGGGCCTGCCTGGCGGGCGAGATCGAGATAGAAGTCCGTGAGCTTATCGGAGGATTTGGAGAGACCGCCCGCAATTCCGGACTTAGCGGCGTCACCGGCATCCAGCGTCCGCACCGTGCCGAGCGCGGAAGTCGAGGTGTCGCCAAAGGTGTTCTCGACGGTCTGGCCGATACCTGAAATGGTCCCGGCGATGAACGCACGTGCAAGCGTGGCGCCGGCGCGGGTGACGACCTTGCCCGAGAGTCCCTTCTTGCCGTCTGTGTCGACGAAGAAGCCCTTGATCGGCTGATCCACGACGGAGCGTTCGTCGAAGTCGACACACGACAGGGACACGAGCTGGATCTCGACGCGTTCCTTCGCGAGGCTCCCCGTCGCGTTGCCGATGACGAAGCAGCCGGAGAGGTTGGCTTTCACGTCATTCGGGAGCACGGCCGGTGCCTGAACCCGGGCGATCAGCGGCTCCGGATTGGAAGTCGCGTCGCGGCTGGCCAGAGCGTCGATGCCCGTCAGCAGCCGCGCTTTCATGAAACCAGGAGGTAAATAGATCGTCCTGGTCTTTTTTTTGGCACCAGGTGCTGCCGTGCCACCGCCGGCCGCCGCGGCAGGCACGATCGCGCTCGTCGCCGCGCCAATTGACCCGACGGTCTTCTCGACAGGCGTTGCGGGGGGAGCCGGAGGAGCCGACGGGGCCGTTGGCGGCGCAGGCAGCGCGCCGTCGGCACTGTCGAGATCGGCCTGGTCAGGCGAGGGCGGGAAAGCTGGCGCTGCGCCGGGCAGGGCCGACGGCAGTTCGTCACCATCGATCCCGGCCGCCTTGGCGCCGGGCACGACCTTGCCCTCCTCGATCGCCGTGACGCGATCGCCGAGAAGGTTCTGTCCGTCGAGCACCTTCTTCAGGTCGCCCCGAAGTTTGGTCTCCAGGCTGTCACCCCGCAATCCCGCGCCCATGTCCAGTTTGGAAGCGGCTGGCGCCGTCTGGGGCTGGTCGTTCGAGCCGGTTGACGCAGTGTAGAGGCCGTAGCCGAGCACGGCGACCGACGCGGCGACGCCAAGTTGCTTGACGCGCAGCTTCTGGCGGGCGTTGAGCGCAGCCCACCGCGTTTTGAGATCGAGCAGCGCAGGCCCGCGGCCGGAATCGTCCGAGCCGTCGGCAGCAGCGGCGCGCGCGAGATGCGCCTGGTAGCCCCGCCGTGTTGGGGCGGTGTCGCCGGCCGCTTCCGGGCGATCGCCCATCGGATCTATTGGATCACTCATTGGACGGCTCCCCGTCGCACGACGATGAGACGGGCCGTCTCGCCGGCCTTGAGGGTCAGGCGGTCTGCGCTCACCGCGAAGATGCGGCTACCGAAGGTGCGGTCGAGGAATATCCGCTCGTCGATAGTGGCGTCAGCGGTCGCCTCGACGAGGTATTCGGAAGCCGAAAGGCCCGAACCTTCGATCTCGACGCGCCGTCGCTCGCTAATGCGGGCGGCGGGGAGGGTCGCGACGGTCAAGTTGCCAGCTTGGGGCGCGACCTGGGAGAAGCTGGCGGGAATACGATCCTGCAGCATCGCGAGCGTGATCGAGACCGCGCGCTCTTCCTCCACCAGCGGGCCGAGCAGATCATCATTGGCGCGGGCGCGTTGCGCGGCGCCAGGCACCAGCGTGACGGTCTGTGCCGGGATATCCGACGGCTCGGCATAAAGCGGGTAGATAGCGCCGTTGCACGAGACGAAGAATTCCGAAGGCATCGTCACGAACGCGCGGGTAACTTGCCCAGCGTCGTCGATTTCCTTGACCAGAAACTTGATCCAGGCGTCCGAGCCGCCCTTTTCGACCGTAATCGCCTTTTCGGACGAGAATTTGACGTCCTCGATTTCGCCGCCGACGCAGATGATGTGGTTGACGTCCCGGTTTGATAACCGGATCGTGCTGGTCTGATCGGGCAGGGCGGTTATTCCCTGGG
>Ga0105251_10000624_pt1 | contig 32544 bp, 21 predicted proteins | sample KBSS64metaG_FD_80424 | JGI IMG/M metagenome (GOLD analysis project Ga0105251, IMG submission 80424) | Switchgrass rhizosphere microbial communities from Kellogg Biological Station, Michigan, USA - KBS S6-4 metaG | ecosystem: Host-associated > Plants > Roots > Rhizosphere > Soil | place...
GCGATGGCCACTGGAACCCATATCCAGATGGCTGGAGCGCATGAAATCGTTGCCGCGAGCAGTCGTCGATCAGATGCAGCTGACGGCATGAAAACGTGGGGAAACCTTAGAACCTGACCCCGTAACTGGAAAGATTTTCAACTATGGATGGCCTAGATGACCCCAAACTTCCGGATCTACTGATCAAATCCAGCGAGATAGCGGCTCCCGTGTCTCCGCCATTCCGCTTCTATTGCCACTGAACCACAACAGAATCATCTTTGCTCAATGGGGAAGCTACCAAAGATCATAACGGCATGAGAGGAAGTGCACGTGGCCCCTGACCTGGGGAAAGTGCACTCTGCCCCCGTTTCGGACAGAGCGTGCGTTGACGCCCGCGGATGCAGACCATCCAGACCACACGATGCATCAGCAGATTCGCAGCAAGGTGGAGCAATTGGACGCCGCCAGCGGTCGCACCTTTAATGCCTCCAGCGAGCGCATGACCGCCAGCCTTCTGACGCTAGCGAAGGACAATGGATTGACTCGGGTGGACCATGTCTTGCTTAGCGAAGAGACCAAGAACCTGCCGGCGGCTCAGACCTTTTCGTCGTCCAGGGTGCCCCAAAGATCCAGCAAAGCTCCCGGCGCACATGCCAACCGCGCAAGCGGCCCAGCAACCGGTCCAGGAAAGCTTCGCACAACTTGCGTCCGTGAACCAACGCTTGGCGCAAGAGCGATCGCAGGAACAGGCTTTGGAGCAGCAACCGGCGCAGGAGCAGCAACAGCGGGGCCCAGTACCTTCACTAGACGAGATCACGAGGGACTCACGGGCTCAGAGTGCTAGACCCTTGCGCGCGGCCATTCAGGGTCGGCTTGGCTGCTGCGCGGTCGGTTAAGTTGCCAAAGGTCAGGCTAACAGCAGAGGAAAGTACGCTCTGACCCATGTTTCGCCCCTGTCTCGCCGTGACGGCTCGCACCAGAGGAGATAAAATTGGCCGGGTCAGATTGGCGATTCGGCGAGACAGTCAGTCCACTGTGCCGCTTACCACTCCCCGACTGCGCTGAACGCCACTCGTATAAAAGGCCAAGATGTATAAATTAGTTAGCTTATTCTCTGGATGCGGAGGACTCGACTTAGGATTCAAGCAGGCCGGCTTCGACCTTTCATTCGCCACCGATCATGACCCAGATGCTGTCCGCGTGTATCGCCACAATGTAGATCGCTCCGCGGAGGTCTTAGACGTTACAAGACCTGACTTTCATGAGGCGATAGACCAAATTGGCCACGCAGATGTTGTCCTCGGCGGATTTCCCTGCCAAGGATTTTCAAAGGCCGGGCCGAAGATCGAGAGCGATTCGAGAAATAATCTCTATCGCGAAATGCTTTCTGTTGTGAAACGTCTGAAGCCCAGAATATTTGTCGCTGAAAATGTAGACGGACTGCGGCAAAATTTCGGAGGCAAGTATCTTCGCGCGATTGTCGATGACTTCTCAAGGCTCGGGTACAAGGTTGACTACAAAGTTATTGACGCGGTTTCATTTGGTCTGCCACAGCATCGCAGAAGGATCTTCTTCATTGGGAGCCGCATTAAAACCCGCTACGAATGGCCGGCCCCCACTCATCACCTGCCTCGACGGAATGGCGACTCTCCTATTTCAGACGCCGGCCTTCTTAAGCCAGACAGTGTGAGGCTGGAACTTCAAGCAACGCGTACTGTGCGTGACGCAATCGCCGATCTTCCGGCTATCGGGAAATATCCTGACCACCAAGTTTTGCGCACATGGCCGCAGAAACATGACGCGATCATAAGGAGAATCGGCCCTGGTCAGAAGTTATGCAATGTCCGATTTGCTAGCACCTCGGTGTACACGTGGGACATCCCCGAAGTTTTTGGCGAGACCTCAGATCTTCAACGCAGTATTCTCGAAGTAATCGGAAGAAATCGAAGAAAGAAGATCTACGGGAACATCCCCAATGGCAATCCTATCCCAGCGCGCGAAATTTCACGCCTCCTGGGGCTTAAGACTGTCCCCACCAAGGACCTTAGGCAGCTAGTCAAGATCGGCTATCTGAAGGAGACTGCCAACTCCTATGACCTAAAGGGTGCGATGTTCTGTTCGGGAATATTCAAGAGGCTATCATGGAATCAGCCATCGCCAACAGTCCTTACTAACTTCCACAATCCACGTTATTTCCTGCACCCTTCCGAGAACAGACCATTATCGCTTCGAGAATGTGCGAGACTTCAGGGATTCCCTGATGACTTTTCTTTAAGCGAGAACTCCGCTGCCGAAGAGATCCTTGCCGGATACAGGCTTATCGGCAACGCAGTTCCGCCGCCATTAGCCTACGCCATTGCTTTGACTGTTCGCGATACCCTTGAAAAGGATGACAATGAAAATTCACCGCGCTGATATAAATTTAGATGTTAAGTTGGCCGAATTTGATGTTTGGGTCACTCCATCTATCGTCGAGATAAAATCAACGAAGCGCTTTAAAGATGAAATGGCCAATATACTCCAGGCGCTGGATGTGCTTGGATCGGACTCCAGGACAAACGATGAAAATTTTGCATTTGAATTAACCCAGAGACTTTTCACTCATCTGGATCAAATTGCTCATCAGAAGGCGGTCGAGGCAAAGAACTTAGGTGTCATGCCTCACGACGCCAGCGCCTCGATCCTGGAGTCGGTAGCTTCTCTCATTTTTCTTGTGACTGGCAAGTCTGATAATAATCACAAGTGCCAACTTCCAATATTTTTGCGAAATGATCTTGGCTGGCAAGGTCTTCCCAAGGTGAGACTTAACAGAAGTGGGATTAGGCTTGAGAACGAGGCAATACCCCGTACATTGGATTCAAAGAGTTTTCTAAATAGGGCTGCAGCCCTTTTGGCAGCCGCGAGGCTTGCTGACCCCGTCCACTTTTCCGATAATCTAGGATTGAGGGAAGCATCCTTTACTTTAGTTTACAATTTTATCGCCTCCCTCATTCCAGATTATGAAAGCAGAGCCCAACTTGCGGCATTCATAAGCCACTACGATCAATGCAAGGCATCGAAATCCGATCCGACCCTTATACTTGCCCCACTGGCTCTTTTTCAAGTGCGCGGCTCGGTAGCAGCCACCGGGGGGCATGAGCCCGAAGAAATTCTTCGAAAAAAAATGTCTGAGTGGGGCATGAGAGCCAGTGTGGACTTTAATACTACTGACGTTATCGTCGACAGTAAATTACAGACCCTCTCTCCAACCTATGAAAACGAGAATCTTAACCAAGCCGTTACTTTTGTCAAAACTCGGGCATATGATTTCATAATACCTTTCAAGACTCACGGGTGGATCCCAAGGCTATTTATTCAATCGCAGTTTTATGCTGGCGACTCTGGCTCCGTTTCTCACAAGAATGTCGACCAGACTCGCGCCACACGCATTGCCACCTCAAATTTCATAAAAGAAAATTGGCCAGGCGCGCCTGCTCCGTTGTATGTGGAGTATCTTGACGGCGCTGGTTACTGCGCATCATTGAACGGCGACCTAAAGAGACTACTTAGCTTTGAGGACACGGCGGACTTCTTTCAAATTCGAAGCGCTCCTGTTCGCCTCCGACGATTGATTCAAGAAATTGGCTTCCTCACTCCACTTGAGGTCTGTCATGCGGCAATTTCTTGCTCTGGAGTTTCCGCGAACATGGCCTTGCAGCTGAAGAGAGAAGGCTATGGCGAGTCCGAGATCTGCCGCGGCATTGCTCATGCTATCGAGGTCGGAGCGATCCACTCCGCGGGAGATCAGCTTGTAATTAGCGAGAGTTTTTTAGAGCCGGCGCAAAGATATTACGTACTGGATCATATCGCCAAGCATGGAAAACCGCTTGGCTCCGCAGTTCACTGTAAGGGCTGCGCTCTTATTCCTGGCTTTGGACCTTACTTTGGCATAGGATTGGGCCAACTAGTAAGCAGCCTATCTTTAGTTACTAATGGGCCGTCAGCTATTGAATTTGGCGAACTGCTTGAAACCTTAAGCAAGAACGGGGAAATTATTCTCCGCTAGCTGGGATTTCATCTTCTTAAGTACCTCACCGTCCCGCCCCCTCTAATGATCTCTACATCACCCTTCGCGATTAGCTCGTCGAGCGCGCATAGGACCTGAGTGCGGGTAAGACGGCTCAATCGAATAGCCTGCATCAATTGATATGACTCACCGCCTTTTAACACCTCCAACAGTCTCGCGACATATTCGGGGCGGGTAGGAAGCTTATTGTAGTATGCGAGCGCCAAAGTGAATACCTCGATTGCGTTGCTAGTGCTGCTCCTGAAAGACGTGGAAGCGCTCCTCTGGAGCTAAAGCTTACATTTGCAATTACGCCACATCCATTATGGCAAGCAATAATTTTAATTAAAACGAAAAGGCAAACATTTCAAGAAAAAGGGCAGCCAAGCTGCCCTAATCCTTAATTTCATCAAACCCCAACCGGATTAGCCTTCTCCGGATCGATCTTGTACTGCTTGATCGCCCGCGCCACATCCTTCCCGGTCATCTTCCCATCCTTCGCCAGCGCCGCAATCGCGGCGTGCGCGATGTAGTACCGGTCCACTTCGAAGAACCGCCGCAGGTTCGCTCGCGTATCCGAGCGGCCGAAGCCGTCAGTGCCCAGCACGGTGTAATGCCCCGGCACGAACGCACGGATCTGATCCGCAAACGCACGCACATAGTCCGTAGCCGCAACCACCGGCCCCTGACGCCCTTCCAGTAGCTGCGTCACATACGGCTTGCGCTGCTCGCCTTCCGGGTGCAGGCGGTTCCAGCGCTCGGCGTCGAAGCCGTCGCGGCGCAGTTCGTTGAAGCTGGGGCACGACCAGATGTCGGCGGTGACGCCGAAGTCCTTGTCCAGTAGTTCGGCGGCGGCGATGGCTTCGCGCAGGATGGTGCCCGAGCCCAGCAGCTGCACGCGCAGTTCGCCCTTCTTGGGCTTGCCGGCGTCCTTGAGCAGGTACATCCCCTTGATGATGCCGTCTTCCGCGCCCGCCGGCATTTCCGGGTGGGCGTAGTTCTCGTTCATCAGGGTGATGTAGTAGTACTCGTCCACCTGCTCCTGCATCATCCGCTGGATGCCGTACTGCATGACCACGGTGACCTCGAAACCGAAGGTCGGGTCGTAGCTGCGCACGTTCGGGATGGAGCCGGCGATGACCTGGCTGAAGCCGTCTTCGTGCTGCAGGCCTTCGCCATTCAACGTGGTGCGGCCGGCAGTGCCGCCGAGCAGGAAGCCGCGGGTGCGCATGTCCGCCGCCTGCCAGGCGATGTCGCCCACGCGCTGGAAGCCGAACATGGAGTAGTAGATGTAGAACGGCAGCATCGGCACGTTGCTGACCGAGTAGCTGGTGCCGGCGGCCATCCACGAGGAGATGGCGCCCGGTTCGCTGATGCCCTGCTGCAGCACCTGGCCGGACTGGTCTTCGCGGTAGAACATCAGCTGGTCGGCGTCCACCGGCTTGTACTTCTGGCCGAACGGGGCGTAGATGCCGATCTGCCGGAACATGCCTTCCATGCCGAAGGTGCGCGCTTCGTCGGCCACGATCGGCACGATGCGCGGGCCCAGTTCCTTGTCGCGCAGGGCGATGTTGAGGCTCTGCACGAAGGCCATGGTGGTGGAGTAGGTGCGCTCGCCGCTGTCCTTGAGCAGGCGCTCGAACTTGTCCAGGCCCGGCGCCGGGATGGACAGGTCGGCCTTGCGGCGGCGCTGCGGCAGGTAGCCGCCCATCGCGGCGCGGCGCTCCTGCAGGTACTGCACTTCCGGCGAGTCCGGGCCGGGGTGGTAGAACGGCACCTGCTCGGCCTCGGCCAGTTGCTTGTCGCTGAGCGGGATGTTGAAGCGGTCGCGGAACGCGCGCACGGCGTCGTCGTCCAGCTTCTTGGTCTGGTGGGTGGGGTTGAGCGATTCGCCCGAGGAGCCCATGCCGTAGCCCTTGACGGTCTTGGCCAGGATCACGGTGGGCATGCCCTTGGTGTTCACCGCCTGGTGGTAGGCGGCGTAGACCTTGTGCGGGTCGTGGCCGCCGCGATTCAGGCGCCAGATGTCGTCGTCGGACAGGCCAGCGACCATGGCCGCGGTCTCCGGGTATTTGCCGAAGAAGTTGGCGCGGGTATAGGCGCCGCCGAAGGCCTTGCAGTTCTGGTACTCGCCGTCGACGGTTTCCATCATCAGCTTGCGCAGCACGCCGTCGGTGTCCTTGGCCAGAAGCGGATCCCAGTACCCGCCCCACAGCAGCTTGATGACGTTCCAGCCGCCGCCGCGGAACACGCCTTCCAGTTCCTGGATGATCTTGCCGTTGCCGCGCACCGGGCCGTCCAGGCGCTGCAGGTTGCAGTTGACCACGAAGATCAGGTTGTCCAGGCCTTCGCGGCCGGCCAGGGCGATGGCGCCCAGGGTCTCGGGCTCGTCGCTCTCGCCGTCGCCGATGAAGCACCACACCTTGCGGTCGGACTTCTCGATCAGGCCGCGGTGCTCCAGGTACTTCATGAACTGCGCCTGGTAGATGGCGCTGAGCGGGCCCAGGCCCATCGACACGGTGGGGGTCTGCCAGAAGTCCGGCATCAGCCACGGGTGCGGGTAGGAGGAGATGCCCTGCCCGTCCACTTCCATGCGGAAGTTGTTGAGCTGGTCCTCGCTGATGCGGCCTTCCAGGAAGGCACGGGCGTAGATGCCGGGGGAGCTGTGGCCCTGGATGTACAGCAGGTCGCCGGGGTGCTTGTCCGACGGCGCGCGCCAGAAGTGGTTGAAGCCCACGTCGTACAGGGTGGCGCTGGAAGCGAAGGAGGCGATGTGGCCGCCCAGGTCGCCCGGCTTGCGGTTGGCGCGGACCACGGTGGCCATGGCGTTCCAGCGGATGATCGAGCGGATCTTCCACTCGATGGCCGCATCGCCCGGGCTCTTGGCCTCGTTGGCGGGAGAGATGGTGTTGACGTACTCGGTGGTCGGCGAGAACGGCAGGTAGGCGCCGGAACGACGGGTCAGTTCGACCATGTCCTCCAGCAGCTGATGCGCGCGCTCGGGGCCTGCGACATCGATGACGGCCTTGAGCGATTCGATCCACTCCTGGGTCTCAGTGGGGTTCGGATCGTTCTGCAGCACCTCGTTCAACCAGTTCATAGCGCTCCCGTCGGTCGCACGCACGCGCGCGATTGCATGTGTTTTTCGAAGCCTCCAAGTGTAGCGCAACCGCCCCGCGGGACCTCGTACGGCAGCGTATGGAACGGACTGTCACATTGGCCCGGGGACAGCCCGGGACAGGGATGCGCGGCGGGGCGCGGCTGCGCTTATGATCGGGGCCGACTCCCGTGGAGCGCCGCCATCGCCGCCCTATCGCCAGCGCAGGACGCTCCAGCGGTCGCCTGGCGGCACAGCCTGCGCACCCGGCTGGTGCTGTGGGGCAGCCTGATCCAGGTGGCGCTGCTGCTGGGTCTGGCGCTGCTGTTCTACCTGGGCGCGCGCCAGGTGGTGGTGCGCAACGCGCGCGAGGAGGTGGCCGGGCTGGCGCAGCAGACCGCGCGCAGCCTGGACGCGACGCTGGGCTCGGTGCAGGTCAGCGGGCGCACCCTGGCCGCCGGCGCGTCCGGGGTCGGGCGCCAGCCGTTCAACCTGCGCAGCCTGCTGCACGCCACGCTGGAGGGCGATCCGGACATCGCCGGGGCGCTGCTGGTGATCGAGCCGGGGGCGCTCAAGGGCGACGACCGCGGCTTCGCCTGGCACCTGCGGCGCGCCAACGGCCGCGTGACCGAGCAGCCGGCCGATGCGCTGGGCTACGACTACCGCACCATGCCCTGGTACCGGCGCACGCTGGCAGCGTCGGCGCCGTGGTGGTCCGAACCGTACAGCGACGCGTCCACCGGCGGCGACTACCTGACCACCTACAACCTGCCGCTGCGCCTGCCCGGCGACGGCCCGCAGGCGCCGGCGATCGGCATGGTCAGCGTGGACGTGCCGCTGAAACGGCTGCAGGCGATCGTCGGCGAGCTGCCGGCCGGGGCCGGGCTGCAGCCGATGCTGCTGTCGCCGGACGGGCTGTTCGTGCTGCATCCGGACCCGGCGCTGCGCTTCCGCCGCACGCTGGAGGCGCACGTGGCACGGGCGCGGCCGGACCTGTCGCCGCTGGCCGCCGCGGTGGCCGCGCACGCGCCGGTGCGCTTTTCCCACACCGCGCCCGACGGCGAGCGCTACCTGACCCAGAGCGCGGCGGTCGGCGACACCGGCTGGACCTTCGCGCTGACCGTGTCCGAGGGCTACACGGTGGCCGGGCTCAACCGCATCGCGCTGTGGGTGGCGCTGGGCGGCGGCACCGCGCTGCTGCTGTGGCTGTGGCTGCTGCACCGCTACACCGCGCGGCTGGCGCGGCCGATCGAGGACCTGACCAACTCGGCCGGGCATTTCAGCCAGGGCGAGTTCGACTACCCGCTGCGCCACGTGGAGCGCGAGGACGAGGTGGGGGTGATGGCGCGCGCCTTCGATCGCGCGCGCGGCTCGATCAAGCTGCAGTTGGAGGAGATCGCCACCCTGGCGCAGGCGCGGCAGCGGATGCAGAGCGAGCTGTCGATCGCGCGCGACATCCAGCGCGCGATGCTGCCGGACGGGCGCACCTTCGACAGCGCGCACAAGCACCTGGAGACCTACGCGCTGCTGGAGCCGGCGACGATGGTGGGCGGGGATTTCTACCAGTTCTTCGAGACCGAGCCGGGGCTGCTGTGGTTCGTGGTCGGCGACGTGTCGGACAAGGGCGTGCCGGCGGCGCTGTTCATGGCGCGGGCGATGACCGTGCTGGAGGTGGCCGCGCGCCGCCACGGCCGGCCGGACGCGATCCTGATCGCGGCCTCGCAGCGCATGGTCGAGGGCAACGACACCTGCATGTTCGCCACCGTGCTGTGCGGCCTGATCGATGTGCACAGCGGCGATTACTGGCTGTCCAGCGCCGGCCACGAGCCGCCGGTGCTGCTCGGCGCCGACGGCCATGCGCAGGTGCTGACGGTGGAATCGGGGCCGCCGCTGGGGATCGACCCGCAGACCCGCTACCCGGTGGTGCGCGGCCGCCTGGCCGCTGGCGCCACCTTGCTGAGCTATACCGACGGCATCACCGAGGCGATGGACGCGCACGAACAGGCCTACGGCGCCGAGCGCCTGCTGGCCGCGCTGCAGCCCGGCATCGATGCGCAGGCGCAGTGCGCGCGGGTGCTGGCCGACGTGCACGCGTTCACCGGGTCGGCACCGCAATCCGACGACATTACCCTGCTGGCGATCCGCTTGCGCCAGGATCCGACGCGGGAGGGCGCGGCATGAACTTGCGATTGCAGATGGTGCCGGCGCTGGACGCGCTGGCGCAGCTGAGCGACACGCTGGAGGACGCGCTGCTGCGCCATGGCGTGGCCTCCGAGCACGTGAGCCGCGCGCGGCTGATCGTGGAGGAACTGGCCTGCAACACGCTGGCACACGGCCACCTGAGCAGCGAGCAGCCGCCGGTGGAAGTCGTGCTGCAGGTGGAGACCGGCATGCTGGTGCTGGAGTTCCACGACAGCGGCCCGGCCTTCGACCTGCGCCACGCGCCGCCGCCGGACCTGGACGCGGAGATCGCCGAGCGTCCGATCGGCGGGCTCGGCCTGCACCTGGTGCGGCAGCTCGCCGACCGCATCGACTACCGCCACGACGCCGGCCGCAACGTCGTGCGCATCACCTTGCTGCAGCCCTTCGACCCCGCCCCCCAGGAGTTCCCCGCATGACCACGTTGAGCCTGCAGATCGACCCCGCGCAGGACAGGCGCCAGCGCATCACCCTCAGCGGGCGCCTGGACACGCACACCTACCAGGCGCTGGACGAGGCGCTGGCGCCGCTGCTGGCCACCCCGATCACCACCCTGGTGCTGGACCTGTCGCACCTGGACTACATCAGCAGCGCCGGCATCCGCTCGATCTTCAAGGCGCGCAAGGTGCTGGCCACGCGCGAGGGCCGGGTGCTGGTGGTCAACCCGCAGCCGCAGATCCGCAAGGTGTTCGACGTGGTCAAGGCGGTGCCGTTGAACGAGATCTTCACCTCGGTGCAGGAACTGGACGAGTACCTGGACGAGATGCAGCGGCGGGTGCTGGAGCAGGGAGAGGGCGGGTAGGCGATCGCGCATCCGCCACATCACCATGATCGCGCTTCTGTAGGAGCGGCTTCAGCCGCGACAGGCACCATCCGAAGATTCTGTCGCGGCTGAAGCCGCTCCTACAGGGGATTGCGGCCTCTCCCGCGCAGCACACGAACGTCGACGGACGTCGGACGCACCTCAAAGCGCCCCAGCGCCCTGAACCCTCCCCATCCACTTCCCGCCCCGTGGCCGCCCCGTCTTGCCGCCCGCCCAAATTCGATATATCTTTTCGAAAAATTTAGACATATCGAAACGATGCCTCGCGCCACCGATCCCACCCCTCGCCCCCCGCGTCGCCTGTTCGACGAGGACGGCCCAGGCGCACACGCCCGCAGCGGCGGGCGCGGCCAGCGTCCGCTCGGCCACGGCGACCTGCGCCTGCTGCTGCTGGCGATGATCGAGACCCAGCCGCGCCACGGCTACGAGCTGATCCGCGCGGTGGCCGAGCTGTTCCATGGCCTGTACACGCCCAGCGCCGGCACCGTGTACCCGACGCTGGCGCAACTGGAGGCGCAGGGCCTGGTGCAGGCCGATGCCGATGCGGCACGCAAGCGCTACGCGATCACCGCCGACGGCCGTGCCTTCGTGCAGGCGCAGCGCGCGCAGCTGGACGCGGCGGTGGAACGCACCCACCACCGCGCCCGCGCGCTGGTGCGCGCGAACGTGCCGGCGCCGGTGCGCGAGGCGATGCGACGGATCAAGCACGGCCTGCTGGCGCGCCACGGCCGCTGGACCGATGCCGAAATCGAACGCGTCGCGCAGTTGCTGATGCAGGCCGCCGACGGCATGGCGCGCGACGGCGATGGCTGAGCGCCGCCCGCGCCTGGCCGCACCGCTTCGCCGCTCCGCGGGCGCTGCGCGCTTGCCCACTTCCCCCAAGGACCTTCCGCATGAACGCCCATGAACATCGACTGCTGCGGCATCCGTTGCAGCTGCGCCACCTGCAGGTGCTGCGCACCCAGCCGCTGACGCCGCACATGCGCCGCATCGTGGTCGGCGGCCCGGCGCTGGACGGCTTCGTCAGCGCCGGACCCGACGACCACGTCAAGCTGTTCTTCCCCAACCCCGACGGCGCCTTCGTGCTGCCGACGCTGACCGACCACGGCCCGGTCTATCCGGCCGACGCCGCGCCCTCGCCGGCGCGCGACTACACGCCGCGCCACTACGACGCCGCGGCGCGGGAGCTGACCCTGGACTTCGTGCTGCACGGCGACGGCGCCGCCTGCCGCTGGGCCGCACGCGCCAACCCGGGCGACCCGCTGGTGGTCGGCGGGCCGCGCGGCTCGTTCGTCGTCGCCGACGACTACGCGGCCTATGTGCTGATCGGCGACGAGACCGCGCTGCCGGCGATCGGCCGCTGGCTGCAGGAACTGCCGGCCGCGGCGCAGGTCCGCGCGCTGATCGAGATCCCCGGCGCCGCCGACCGGCAGCCGCTGCCGTCGCGCGCCCAGGTGCGCGTCGACTGGCTGGAGCGCAATGGCGTGCCGGTGCTCGGCAGCCAGTTGCTGGAGGATGCGTTGCGCGAATTCGAGGCGCCGCCGGGCGATACGTTCTATTGGATCGCCTGCGAATCGTCGCGCGCACGGATGATGCGCAAGTTCGTGGAAGGCCGCCTCAACGTACCCAAGGAGTGGGTGCGTGCGACGGGGTATTGGAAGTCGGGGCGCGAGGAGCGGGAGCGGGGGTAAGCGGGCGGGATGCTGGTGTTCTTGATGCCGCGGTGAGTGGGCTTTGTGCGCCCAGATGCAAAAAGCGCCAAGGCGGTTTCAGGTGTGATGCTCTGCCGCTATCGGTGCATCCCGGTTGTTTGATTCTTCGGTCGCGGCTGAAGCCGCTCCTACAGGGGAGGCGGTGCGGAGCTGCCACTGTAGGAGCGGCTTCAGCCGCGACGCTTTTTGCTGGCGCCAATCATTCCGAGCGGCGGTTCCATTTTCCTGTCGCGGCTGAAGCCGCTCCTACAGAGGGCGGCCGAAGGTGCGTCGCGCCTAGGCGAAGGGGCGATCAAGGTGTGGGAGGGACGTCAGTCCCGACTTCCGCCAATTGTCAGCCTTCGCGCGCAGCACCGCGTTGCCTGGGACATTGACTAAGGCGAATCCAGGCACATCCGTGCCGCCCGACAACCCCAAAGCAAACTCCACCTCCACCCAAACGAAAACGCCCGCCAAGCGGCGGGCGTTTCGATCTACAGCGGCGGCCTACTCAGGCCGGCGCCGCAGCGCAGGCTTACTTCGCGTCCTGCAGCGCCTCGGTGGTGATGCGGATCTTGACCTCGTCGCTGACGTTGGGCACGTACGCGCCCAGGCCGAAGTCGCTGCGCTTGACCGTGGCGGTGGCGTCGAAGCCCAGCGCCGGCACCTTCTTCATCGGGTGCGGACCAGCGCCGTTGAGGGTCACCGCCAGCACGACCGGCTTGGTGGTGCCCTTGATGGTCAGGTCGCCGGTCACGGTCAGCTTGTTGGCGCCGGCCGCGGTGACCTTGGTGCTCTTGAAGGTGGCGGTCGGGAACTTGGCGGCGTCGAAGAAATCGCCGCTCTTGAGGTGTTCGTCGAACTTGGCGGTGAAGCTGTTGAGGCCCGACAGCGGCAGGGTCACGTTGACGCTGGACTTGCTCACGTCCTGCGCGTTGTACACCAGGGTGCCGTCGACGTCGCCGAAGTGCGCGCTCGGGTTGGAGAAGCCGAAGTGGCTCCACTGCACCAGCACGTCGGTGTGGCTCGGGTCCAGCTTGTAGGTGCCGCTGGTGCCCTTGACCGCGGCGGCGGCGGCCGGCGCGGCGAAGGCGGTGCTGACCGGCTGGGCGACGACGACGGCCAGCGCCAGGGCCAGCGGGAGCAGCAGGGTGCGGGTCTTGTTCATGGGCGGAACGCTCCTGGAAGTTCGGTGGTTGGGAGAAACTGCGGCATGCGCAGGCACAACGGTGTGAGGGTGCAGCGAAACGCGCGGCCTTACTCGATGCGCGCGGCCTCGTCGAAGCTCAACCGCGGCGAGCGCGGGAACAGGCCCGCCGGGTCGCCGTAGCCGAGGTTGATCAGGAAGTTGGACTTGATCGCGGTGCCGGCGAAGAACGCGGCATCGACCTTGGCGTTGTCGAAGCCGGACATCGGACCGGCGTCCAGGCCCAGCGAGCGCGCGGCCAGGATCAGGTAGGCGCCCTGCAGGGTGCCGTTGCGGAACGCCGACTCGCGGCGGCCTTCGCGCGGGCCGTCGAACCAGCTCTTGGCGTCGGCGTGCGGGAACAGGTACGGCAGCTTCTCGTGGAAGTCCTCGTCGTGGGCGACGATCACGGTCACCGGCGCGGCCAGGGTCTTGGCCAGGTTGCCTTCGGACAGCGCCGGCTTGAGCTTCTCCTTGCCGGCGGCCGAGGTCACGAACACGAACCGCGCCGGGCTGCTGTTGGCCGCGGTCGGCCCCCACTTCACCAGGTCGTACAGGGCACGCAGGGTTTCTTCGCTGACCGGCGTGTCGCGGAAGGCATTCTGGGTGCGGGCGGTGCGGAACAATTGATCCAGGGCGGCATCGTGCAGGGCGTCGGACATGCGGGTGTTCCTTTAAGTCGTCAGTGGAAGGCCGGTGCCCATGGGCAGCGGTCTCGGCGCAGGGGGGCCAGTGTAGAGTGGCACGATAGCCGCAACACCCAGCCGCAATGCAACGGATTACTACCAAACGTGAAACGATCGGACGCGCCCTGGGCGATTAGCGACGGGCGCGCCGGCAACGCGCGCCAGGCCGATGCGCTCGCCGCGGCGCTGGCCGGAGCGACGCCGCGGCCCGCACCGGGGCTGGTGCTGCAACCGCATGCGCCGTGGCGCTGGCTGGCGCCGCGGCGCCTGCCCGGCGCCGCGCAGGCCTATGGCCACGGCTTGGCCGAACTGCTGCGGCAACCGCCGGCGCTGGCGGTCGGCTGCGGCCGCCAGGCGGCGCTGGCGACGCGGCTGCTGCGCGCGCGCGGCAGCCGCGTGGTGCAGGTGCTGGATCCGCGCCTGTCGCCGCGCCACTGGGACCTGCTGGTGGTGCCCGAGCACGATCGCCTGCGCGGCGCCAACGTGCTGACCCTGCTCGGCAGCCTGCACCCGGTCGATGACGCCTGGCTGGCAGCCGGGCGCGCCGCGTTCCCGGCGTTCGCCGCACTGCCGTCGCCGCGCACCGCGGTGCTGGTCGGCGGGCCGGCGGCGTTGGCGCCATGGACTGCCGAAGACGCGACGACGGCGTTCCGGCACCTGGCGGAGGACGTGCGCGACCGCGGCGGCAGCGTGTTGGCCAGCACCTCGCGGCGCACGCCACCGGCGGTGGCCGCGGCACTGCGCGACGCGTTCGCCGGCGTGTCCGGCGTGGTCTGGTGCGGCGAGCGCGATGGCCCGAATCCGTATGCCGGCCTGCTGGGCTGGGCCGAGCGCATCGTGTGCACGCCCGATTCGGTGAACCTGCTGTCGGAGGCGTGCGCGACGCGCGTCCCGGTGAGCGTGGCGATGCCGGCGGCGGCGCGAGGCCGGGCGCGCGACTTCCATGCGGCGCTGCGCGCGCGCGGCCGCCTGAGCGAACCGGCGCAGGACGACGCCGCGCCGCGCACGCCGCTGCGCGAGACGGCGCGCGTCGCCGCGCAGGCGCGCGCGCTGCTGGGACTGGATGGCGCGTAGCGTTCCTGCGCAGGCAAGCCTCCTCGCACATGCGGCACCCTCCAACGCGATCGCGACCGCTGTCATCGCAGTGTCAGCGGCGTTGCATCTGCCGTTAACAGTTCGGCAACACCCTGACCAGCGGAATCGCGCCACGCCGCGCGCGTTGCGGCGCGCATGCGCACGGCCCGTGCCTGGCGATTCCACCCTCCCCCGCTGCCATGGAATCGCCGATGCTCCGTCCCTATCCGCTCGCCACCGCCCTGGCGCTCGCCCTGTCGTCCCTCGCCGCGCAGGCCGCCGCCGCCGAGCCCGCCGCGACCGATGCCGCCGCGGCCGGCACCGGCGACGTGCAGCAACTCGATGCGGTGTCGGTGATCGGCCAGGGCGAGACCCGCCAGGTGCAGCGCATCACCGCGCAGGACGTGGCGGTGCTGCCGCCGGGCACCAGCATCCAGAAGCTGCTCAACCGCATCCCCGGCGTCAACGTGCAGTCCAACGACGCCTTCGGCGCCAACGAGGAATCGCAGACCATCAGCCTGCGCGGCTTCAACGGCGTGCGCCTGGGCTACACCCTCGACGGCCTGCCGCTGGGCGACAACGCCTACGGCAACTACAACGGCCTGAACATCAGCCGCGCGCTGATCGCCGAGAACTTCGGCGGCGTCGAACTGGCCTCGGGCATCGGCAGCCTGGGCACCGCCTCCACCAGCAACCTCGGCGGCACCGTGCAGTACTACTCCGACGATCCGTCCACCGAGACCGGCGTGCGCCTGTCGCAGACATTCGGCTCGGATCGGAACCGCCGCACCTACCTGCGCCTGGACACCGGCGAGCACAACGGCTTCTCCGCCTACCTGTCCGGCATCTACGCCAGCGCCGACATGTGGGCCCCGCCGGACTCGCCAACCCACACCGCGCAGTTCAACGGCAAGGGCGTGTACCAGTTCGACGGCGGCAAGATCACCGCCTTCGTCGACACCTCGCGCACCTCGCAGGCCGACTACGCCTACCTGTCCAAGAGCGGCCTGCACCGCGGCCTGGGCTGGGACTGGAACCTGTACGCGCCGGACTGGCAGCGCGCGCTGGCCGCGGCCTACTGCGCGCCGGCCACGCGCGATCCCAGCCGCTGCGGCTACAGCGGCGGCGTGGACAACATCGACGACGCCTACTACCAGAGCCGCGCGCTGCGCAACGACGACCTGTATTACCTCGCCGGCGACTTCCAGCCGTCCGATGCGGTGAGCGTGCACACCCAGGTCTACCACCACGAGAACGCAGGCCAGGGCCACTGGTGGTCGCCGGGCCAGCCGTCCTACCCGGGCACGCCGCAGGCGCTGCCGATCTCGATCCGCAGCACCAACTACACCATCAACCGCACCGGCGGCATCGCCTCGCTGGGCTGGGACATCGGCCCGCACCACCTGGAAGCGGGCGTGTGGTACGAGCGCAACAAGCACCACGTGGAACGCAACTTCTACTGGATCGACGGCCCGATCGACGACGACCTGTTCCTGAGCGACCCGAACCGCCGGCTGTTCTCGCAGGACTACGTCATCACCACCAAGCAGGCCTACGTGCAGGGCACATTCAAGCTGCTCGACGAGCGCCTGACCCTGGACATCGGCGCCAAGAGCCCGCACACCACGATGACCGCGCGCGAGACCCCGGGGATCGCGGTGGAAGCGCCGGTGGCCAACGGCGAACTCAAGGCCAGCAAGGCGCTGCTGCCGCAGGCCGGCCTGAGCTACCGCCTGGCCGAGGGCCAGGAAGTGTTCGCCTCCTACGCCGAGAACATCGCCGCGTTCCAGGGCGGCGGCGCCGGCGGGCCGCTGCTGGTCACCCAGGCTTCGTTCGACGCCAGCGTCGGCGCGCTGCAGCCGGAGAAGTCCAAGACCTTCGAAGCCGGCTACCGCCTGGTGCGCGACCAGTTCGAGGCCTCGCTGGTCGGCTACGACGTGACCTTCGACAACCGCCTGCTCTCGCTCAACCCCTGCCCGAGCATCCAGCAGGGCACCACCCCGGCGTGCACCACGCGCTTCTTCAATGTCGGTTCGGTGAGCAGCCGCGGCGGCGAGCTGACCTTCATCTGGAAGCCGAACGCGCACCTGCAGTGGTACAACTCGGCCTCGATCAACCGCTCCACCTACGACGACAACTACGTGCAGAACGGCGTGGTCATCCCCACCGCCGGCAAGTACACGGTAGATACGCCCAAGCGCATGTTCGCCAGCGAACTCAGCTGGACCTGGAACGGCTGGAACGCCAACCTGCGCGGCAAGTACACCGGCCAGCGCTACTACACCTACACCAACGACCAGGGCTTCGGCGGCTACACCTCCTTCGATGCCGGCGCCGGCTACGACTTCGGGGCGGTGGCGTTCCTGCAGGACCTGAAGCTGTCGTTGAACGTCACCAACCTCACCGACAAGCGCTACGCCTCCAACCTCACCGCCTTCAGCAACAGCGACCCGAACGGCCGCTCGCTGGCCTTCCACGCCAGCGCGCCGCGGCAGGCGTTCCTGACCCTGGACGCGCGCTTCTGAGCGCGTCCATCCTGTCCGCCCACCGAACCGGAACGCATGCGATGATCCGATCCACCTGCTGGTTGTTGGGATGCGCGATGGCCGTGTTGGCGAGCACCGCGGCGGCCGCACCGGCCGCCGCCCCGGGCGAGAGCAAGCCGCTGGTGATCGGCCACCGCGGCGCCAGCGCGCTGCGCCCCGAACACACCCTGGCGTCCTACGCCAAGGCCATCGCCGACGGCGCCGACTTCATCGAGCCGGATCTGGTCTCGACCAAGGACGGCGTGCTGGTGGCGCGCCACGAGAACGAGATCGGCGGCACCACCGACGTGGCCGCGCATCCGCAGTTCGCCGCGCGCAAGACCGTCAAGCAGATCGACGGGCAGCGCGTGGAAGGCTGGTTCACCGAGGACTTCACCCTGGCCGAGCTGAAGACCCTGCGCGCGCGCGAGCGCCTGCCGCAACTGCGCGGCACCGCCTTCGACGGGCAGTTCCAGGTACCGACCCTGGACGAGATCATCGACTTCACCGCGGCCGAGTCGGCCACGCGCGGGCGGCCGATCGGGCTGATCCCGGAGATCAAGCATGGCACCTACTTTCGCGGACTGGGCCTGGCGATGGAGGACAAGGTCGTCGCCACGCTCGATGCGCATGCCTACACGCGCAAGGCGCCGGTGGTGATCCAGTCGTTCGAGATCGGCAACCTGCAGTATCTGCACGGCAAGCTCGGCAGCACCCATCCGAACGTGCGCCTGGTGCAGTTGCTGGGCGATCCCAAGGAGCGCCCGGGCGACCAGTTGCGCGACGGCCCGACCTACGCGCAGATGGGCAGCGCGCAGGGCCTGCGCGCGATCGCCAAGTACGCGCAACTGGTCAGCCCCGGCCTGCGCACCATCGTTCCGGTCGATGCCGACGGCGCGCTGGCCGCGCCCACCACCTTCGTCGCCGACGCGCATGCGGCCGGACTGCAGGTGGTGCCGTACACGTTCCGTCCGGAGAACTACTTCCTGCCCAAGCGACTGCAGGACGCCCGCGGCCCGGCGGCGGTGAACGCCGCCGGCAGCATCGCCGAGATGCGCGCGTTCATCGCCGCGGGCGTGGATGCCTTCTTCACCGACGACCCGGCGCTGGGCCGTGCCGCGGTGGATGGGACGGCGGCGCCGTCGCGCGAGCGCTGAGGGCGCTCCAGGGCTATCCAGCAATCTTGTGGGAGCGACTTCAGTCGCGACGCACTTTACCGGGAAGGCCCGCCGCGACCGAGTCGCTCCCACAACATCATGCGCGCGTCCTTTGTAGGAACGGCTTCAGCCGCGACAGAATCCATCAGAACCAGCAGGCTACCTGTCGCGGCTGAAGCCGCTCCTACAGGGTGCGCAAGACGTGCGTCGGGCATGCCACGCTGGCCGCGACGCCTCGCACCGCGATAATGCGCCGCTTCGCCCAATCTGCAGCGCCGCCTTCCCAGCAATAGGGCGATCTAGCACTCTTGTGGGAGCGGCTTCAGTCGCGACGCGCTTTACCGGGAAGGCCCGCCGCGACCGAAGTCGCTCTCACAACATCATGCGCGCGTCCTTTGTAGGAGCGGCTTCAGCCGCGACAGAATCCATCAGAACCAGCAGGCTACCTGTCGCGGCTGAAGCCGCTCCTACAGGGAGCGCAAGACGTGCGTCGGGCATGCCACGCTGGCCGCGACGCCTTCGCACCGCGATAATGCGCCGCTTCGCCCAATCTGCAGCGCCGCCTTCCGTGCCTCCGCCCTCCTCCACGTCCCCTGCGTTCGCCGCGCTGACCCCGCGCGCCCTGCTGCTGGCGGTGCTGGCGATGGGCGCGGTGGTGCTGCTGTCGAACGTGCTGGTGCAGTTCCCGATCAACGACTGGCTGACCTGGGGCGCCTTCAGCTATCCAGTGGCGTTCCTGGTCAGCAACCTGATCAATCGCCGCTTCGGCCCGCGCGCGGCGCGGCGGGTGGCCTGGTGCGGCTTCGCGCTGGCGGTGCTGCTGTCGATCTGGATCGCCACCCCGCGCATCGCCGCCGCCTCGTGCACCGCATTCATCGCCGCGCAACTGCTGGACATCACCGTGTTCGACCGCCTGCGCCGCGGCCACTGGTGGCGCGCGCCGATCGTCGCCACCACCTGCAGCGCGACCCTGGACACGACCATCTTCTGGTCGATCGCCTTCGCCGGCTCGGCGCTGCCGTGGGTCAGTTGGGCCGCCGGCGACCTGGCGGTGAAGCTGGGCATCGGCGTGTTCCTGCTGGCGCCGTTCCGCGCGCTGCTGTGGCGGACCGCCCCGCCGGCCGCCGCCGATGCAGCGGCCACGCGCGCGCCGCAGCGTTAGGGTGGACCCGATCCGCTTGGCGGCCGCCGTGGAAGCAGGCACTCCCGACGTTTGCGCAACGTCCCGATCTGGCGACGCGCCGCCACGCCAGCGCCAATGGACCGACCCGGCGGCACTCGCCACGCCAGGCCGACTTCGGCACTCTCGTCGCCGAGCCCGTGCAATGGATCGGACAACGCCGCGACGTGCGGTCGCACTCGCGCCTCCGACCCAACACACACCTCGCATTCTTCACCGCGACGCACCGACGGGGCCACGACTCGGACGCGCATCGGCCACCTCACAAACGAAAGGAAGCAAAGACAGATGACATCGAACTCCAGGCGCATGCTCCGCGATCCACTGCTTCTCCCGTTATTGCTCGCCTCGCTTTTGAATGCGCTTTGCGGGAATGGTCTTTGGCGGAAAATTGCGACCGCATACGACCTCGGCCCCGGTTGGCCGGAATTGCTGCAGGGACTCTGCGGCTTTCTTCTGCTGGTGCTCATGCTCATCAGGGCGCTTTGGCTCAAGAAGCGCATCACCCCCGGATGACGGGCACAGCCCGTGTCTGCCTCAGGGGCGTGTCATCCAGGTCCGGGCAGGCCGGGCCGGATCCGGCGGGCCGTCGGCGGGCCCGCCGCGCTACCGTCCGCTGCGCCCCGGCTCGAATGCCAGTCCCCTGGCCTGCGCCACCGCGGCAATCGCCGCGCGCGCGTGCTCGATCGCGGGCGTCATGGCGGTCAGTCGCGGGCGCCGATCCAGCGTGCAGGCCAAGCCGGCATCGACCAGCGTCGCGTGCGCCTCGTGCAACGCGGCGGCGGTCGGCGCATCGAACCATGCGCTCGCCGCCAGCGCGTCGATCAGGGCGGGCGTGGCGCGCGGCACGGTCAGCTCGGCATGCTGCGCGGCGCCGAGCAGCACCCCGGCCTGCAGCAGGAATTCCAGGTCGACCAGGCCGCCGGCGCCCTGCTTCAGGTCGAAGCGCGCCGCGTCGCTGCGGTCCAGCTCGGCGCGCATGCGCGCGCGCATCTTCAGCACGTCCTCGCGCAATTGCGCCGCGTCGCGCGGGCGCGCCAGGGTCTGCGTGCGCACCTGTTCGAAACGCTGCAACAGGCCGGCATCGCCGGCCACGCCGCGCGCGCGCACCAGCGCCTGGTGCTCCCAGGTCCAGGCGCGCTCGCGCTGGTACTCGGTGTAGCTGGCCAGCGACGACACCAGCGCGCCCTTGCCGCCGTCCGGGCGCAGGCGCACGTCGATGTCGTACAGGCGCCCGCCGCCGGTGACCGCGCCGAGCAGGGCGATCACCTTCTGCGCCAGCCGCGCGAACCAGCGCCCGCTCTCCAGCGGGCGCGGCCCATCGGAGGCCTCCACCCCGGCCGGATGGTCGTAGGAACACCAGGTCCAGGTCCGAACCGATGCCCAGTTCGATGCCGCCGAGGCTGCCGTAGCCGACGATCGCGAAGCTGCCGCCCGGCACCTCGCCGTGCGCGGCGACCAGATCGGCCCGGGCCAGGCGCAGCACGGTCAGCACCACGCCTTCGGCCAGTTCGGCGAGTTGCCGCGCGCTGTCCACCGCCGGCTGGCGCCGGTCCAGCGCGGCCAGGGCGATGCGGAAGCTCAGCGCCTGGCGCGCTTCGTTGAGCCCGCGCAGCGCCGCTTCCGGATCGTCGCCGGCCGCGGCCACGGCGCCGTCGCACAGCCGCCGCATCGCCGCGCGGTCGGGCATCGGCCCGGCGACGCGGCTGTCGAGCAGTTCGTCGAGCAGCACCGGGTAGGCCACCAGGCGTTCGGACAGGAACGCGCTGCGCGCCAGCACATCGACCAGCCGCGCCAGCGCGCTGGGCTGTTCGTCGAGCAGTGCCAGGTAGCTGGCGCGGCGCAGGATCGCCTGCAGCAGGCCGAGCACACGGTGCAGGGCGGCATCGGCCTGCGGCGAACGCGCGGCGGCATGCAGCAGCGCCGGCAGCACCCGGTCCAGCCGCGCGCGCGCGGCATCGGACAGCGTGCGCACGCCCAGCGACTGCACGAACCCGCGCAAGGCCTGGTCGGCGCCGCCGGCATCGGCGAAACCGGCCGCGGCCAGCGCCTGCGCGTCGCCGTGCTCGGGCAGCCCGCGCCAGTAGCCGGCCAGCGCATCGGGCGCCTGCGCCTGCACCCGCGGCGCCAGCAGTTCGGCGAATTCGGCGGCGACGCGGTCGCGCTGCGCCTGCAGCGCGGCATACAGCTGCGCCCAGTCGGCGTAACCCAGGGCCAGGGCGATGCGCGCGCGGTCCAGCGGGTCCTCGGGCAGCGCATGGGTCTGCGCGTCGCGCAGCATCTGCAGGCGGTTCTCGAGCCGGCGCAGGAAGCGGTAGGCCTGCACCAGCGCCGCGCCGTCCTCGGCCGCGACCTGGCCGCCGGCGACCAGCGCCTGCAGCGCCGGCAGCAGGCGGCGCTCGCGCAAGGCCGGCTCGCGGCCGCCGCGGATCAGCTGCAACGACTGCACCAGGAATTCGATCTCGCGGATGCCGCCGGGGCCGCGCTTGATGTCGTCCAGGCGGTCGTGGCGCGCGACTTCGGCGGTGATCGCCGCCTTCATCTCGCGCAGGCCGTCGAGCGCGGTGAAGTCGAGGTAGCGCCGGTACACGAACGGACGCAACGTGTGCAGCCACGCCTCGCCGGCGGCGACGTCGCCGGCCACCGCGCGCGCCTTCAACCAGGCGTAGCGCTCCCAGTCGCGGCCTTCGCGCTGGAAGTAGTGGTCCATGCCGGCGAACGACAAGGCCACGCGCCCGGCGCTGCCGAATGGGCGCAGGCGCAGGTCCACGCGGTGCGAGAAGCCATCGGCGGTGGTCTCGTCGAGCAGCCGCGCCAGGCGCTGGCCGAGCCGGGCGAAGTATTCCTCGGCGGCGAGCGGACGCGCGCCATCGGACTCGCCGCCCTGCGGATAGGCGTAGACCAGGTCCACGTCGGAGGAGAAGTTCAGTTCGCCGCCGCCGAGCTTGCCCAGGCCGAACACCACCAGCCGCTGCGCGCCGCCGTCGGCGGCACGGACCACGCCATGGCGCGCGGCGAACTCGCCTTCCAGTGCCTGCAACGCCAGTGCCAGGCAGTCCTCGGCCAGCGTGGTGCTGCCGGCGAGGGTCGCCTCGACGTCGTCCAGGCCCAGGACGTCGCGCCACACCAGCCGCGCCGAGGCGGCGGCGCGGTAGCGGCGTAGCTGCGCCGGCCACGCCGCCGGTTGCGCCGGATCCAACTGCGGCAACGCCAGCGGCGGCGGGTCCGGCTGCGCCAGGTGCGCGAGCAAGGACGGCTGCCGGCACAGCGTGTCAAGCAGGAAATCGCTGGCCAGCAGCGCGCGCGCCAGCGCGGCCTGGAAACCGGGCGACGACGGCCACGGTTGCGCGGCCACGGCTTGGCGCAGGCGCGCCAGGTGGCGGTCGAGCATGGGCTGCAGCGCGTCGGGAACCACGAAGGAAGCAGAGGACATCGGCCGATGATGGCATTCCGCGGCCACGGCGGACAGGACCGGGGCGGCGATGCGGCCGGAAGCGCGTTGCGGGACGCGGCGAGCACAAAGAGAGCGCCGCGATTGTGGCATCGGCGCTGTGCACTGCAATGCAGTGCCGCAGCGCAAGGGCTGCATGCCGGAGCGGCCTCAGTGCCGACCTACGACTCGTCCGGTTCGTACTGCACTTTCCCTTCCCACCTCCGCGCGTCGCGGCTGAAGCCGCTCCTACACGTGCGACGCCAGCATTGTCGGCAACTGCATTGTGGGAGGGACTTCAGTCCCGACCCGATAGCCCTTGCGGCGCTTGCTGCATCCCAACCTCGCAAGTAGCGCCGAAGCCAAGCGACCGCCACCGGACTCGCAAAAAATCCATGCAAAACGCAGCTTTTCAGCGCTTTTAACCGTGGTTCCCGGACATTGCCGCCAGCCCCACGGCGCCAATGATGTACAATGCGCGCCTCGATGGAGCCCTGTGCGCCTGCGCCGCCCGCTCCATCTCTTCGATCCCGCAGCGCCGTGGTGTTGACGCGGCCATCCGGGATCGTGCCCCCGCAGACCAGTGCGGCGCCGCTTGCGCCATTCCGTCCTGTTTTGCCCTGCCGCGTGCGGGCCTGGGGGTCATGACCTCACCGTTCCAGGACAGGAGAAGACATGTCGGAGTTCCACAGCCATTTCGGGTGGTTCAAGCGCCGCCGCCAACTGCGGGTGGAAGAGGTCACGGTCGTCGACAAACCCATGCTCAAACGGGCCGTCGGCGCGGCGGCGCTGGGCAACGCGATGGAATGGTTCGACTTCGGCGTGTACGGCTACCTCGCCGTGACCCTGGGCAAGGTGTTCTTTCCCAGCACCAGCCCGACCGCGCAGCTGATCGCCACGTTCGCGACCTTCACCGTGGCGTTCCTGGTGCGCCCGCTCGGCGGCCTGGTGTTCGGCCCGCTGGGCGACCGCTACGGCCGGCAGAAAGTGCTGGCCGCGACCATGATCCTGATGGCGCTGGGCACCTTCTCGATCGGCCTGATCCCGTCCTACGAGCGGATCGGCGTGTGGGCGCCGGTCCTGCTGTTGCTCGCGCGGCTGCTGCAGGGCTTTTCCACCGGCGGCGAGTACGGCGGCGCCGCCACCTTCATCGCCGAATATGCGACCGACCGCAACCGCGGCTTCATGAGCAGTTGGCTGGAGTTCGGCACGCTCGGCGGCTACATCGCCGGCGCCGCCACGGTGACCGCGCTGCACGTGTTGGCGAGCGATGCGCAGATGCTCGACTGGGGCTGGCGCGTGCCGTTCCTGATCGCCGGCCCGCTGGGCCTGCTCGGCCTGTACATGCGCATGAAACTGGAGGAAACCCCGGCGTTCCGCGCCTATGCCGAGGAAGCGGAGAAGCGCGAACAGGACACCCCGGGCCTGGCCGCGCTGTTCCGCGTGCACTGGCCACAGCTGCTCAAGTGCGTGGGCCTGGTGCTGGTGTTCAACGTCACCGACTACATGCTGCTGACCTACATGCCCAGCTACCTCAGCGTCACCATGGGCTATGCCGAGAGCAAGGGCCTGCTGCTGATCATCATCGTGATGCTGGTGATGATGCCGCTCAACGTGGTCGGCGGCCTGTTCAGCGATCGCCTGGGGCGCCGGCCGATGGTGATCGGCGCGTGCGTCGCGCTGCTGCTGCTGGCGGTGCCGTGCCTGCTGCTGATCGGCACCGGCAACGACTGGCTGATCTTCCTCGGCCTGATGCTGCTGGGCGTGGCGCTGGTGTGCTTCACCAGCTCGATGCCGTCCACCTTGCCGGCGCTGTTCTACACCCCGGTGCGCTACAGCGCGCTGTCGATCGCGTTCAACGTGTCGGTGTCGCTGTTCGGCGGCACCACGCCGCTGGTCACCGCCTGGCTGGTCGAACGCACCGGCGATCCGCTGGTCCCGGCGTACTACCTGATGGGCGCGGCGCTGATCGGCATGGCGACCATGGCCTTCGTGCGCGAGACCGCGGGTCTGCCACTGCGCGGCTCGCCGCCCGCGGTGGCCAGCGAGGCCGAGGCGCGCGCGCTGCTGCGCAGCGACGAACCGGTGACCGTCGATCCGACCCCACCGACGCTGCCTCCATCGCCGGAGCCGCCTTCGCAGGCCATGCCGACCTGACATCACGGCCGCGACCGTCGTGGTGGCGGGCAGCGGACGTGCGCGGCGCCGGTGGCGTCCGCGCGCGAACAGACTGCGCGCGGCTGTCGCCGCCTGCCTCTGACACGGCGTGATCGGATCCGGCGACGCTTGCCGCGCAGCCCCGGCGGCGACGGCGGCACCGAAAAAAGACCAAAAAAAAGCCCGCTTGCAGCGAACTGCCAGCGGGCCTTGCTCCCTCCCCCACGTCGGGATGCAGGGCGATCTTGGTCCCTTTTTTTGGGCATTGCACGCTGCAGTGCAAAACGATACCGGGCAGTACATTCTGCTGCGCTGCACGATCCGCCCGGGAGGTGGCGCGCACCGATTGCGGCGCCGAAGCGGGACCGCGTCACTCCCTCACAACGCGCGCGTTCGGGCGACACCACGGACAACGCGATCGCACCTGTCGCCACCACGGCCTGGATGCGCGCAGCGCTTGCGCAAGCCCGTACCCGATCTTGCGGACGATCGCCTGGTCACGGCGCGCGTGCGCGACAGCCCCGTGCATGACGCGCCGGACGCGAGGCGGATGCCGTCGGCGACGCTCGCTCACGGTGGCGAAGGCGCCGGCATGGCGCCCTCCGGCAACCACGCGGGCTGCCGTTCGTACCAGTCGCGCGCGTTGAGCAGATGCCATTGCCGTTGTTCGCCGCGCAAGGCGACGCCGACGCCGAGCACGCCCCAGCGCGCGTACAGGTCGCCCTGGGTGCCGGCATCGCCGACGCGCAAGCGTGCGCGCAGCGACACGCGCTGGTTTTCCGCGGCGAGGCGGTCCAGCCACAGCGCATCCTTGCGCCAGCGCAGTTGGGCGCTGGCATCCAGCTCTCCGGCATCGGCCAGCTTGAGCAGCCACGCCGGCGCGTCGCTGCGCTGCGCGAACACCGCCAGCACCGGCCCGGCATCGCGCATCTGGATCTGCAGCTGCGCATCGGCCTGCTTCGCCGGCTCGGCGGCGATGCGCCCCTGCGGCACGCGCAGCGTGGCCCACCAGTCTCGTTGTTTCGCCGCTTCGCCGTAGCGCACGGCCTGCAGGCGCAAGGTGCTGCCGCTCAGGTCGAAGCGCTTGTCGCGCAGGTCCGCGCGCCGCAGCCGCGCATCGAGGTCCAGGTCGCCCAGCAGCGCCAGGCCGGCCGCCTGCAACTGCGCCTGGCGGCCACGCAGGCGCACAGCGCCCGCACCGACCTGTCCGGCCGCATCCAGGCGCAGGTCGCCGCTGAGCGACCCGCTGCCGCCGAGCACACGCACCTGCGACGCCGGCAGGTAGCGGTTGTAGGCGCGCAGGTCGGGGACGCGCGCATCGTCGAAACGCAGGCGCGCCTGCAGCGAGTCGTGCAGGGTCGCCAGCGCGCCGTCGCCTTCCAGATCCAGGCGCAGGTTCTCGCCCTGCACGAACACCGCCTTGGGTTCGGCCGCCGGTGCCAGCGCGAACGTGTGCATGCGCACGTCCATCTGCGTGCGCGGCTGCGCGGCACTGCCGACGATGCGCCCGGACGCCTGCGCCTGGCCACGCACCTGCACCTGCATCACGTCGGCCATGGCCTGTACGTCGGGCACGTCGAGCCGGCTGCCGGGCTGCAAGGTGCCCTGCGCCAGGCGCAGGTCGGCGCTGACGTCGCCGCCGCCGGCGAGCCGGAACCATGGCTTGCGCACCAGCAGGTCGCTGATCCAGTTGAGCGACTCGAAATGCCAGCGGCCCTGCAAGGTGCCGGACAGGCGCGGCAACACCGCCGCCGGGTCGGCGAAGGGAATGCGGCGCCCGGCGATGCGCAGGTCGGCATCGAGCATGCTGCGCGGATCGACCTGGCCGGGCAGGCGCGCACGCACGCGCACGTCACGGTCCACATCGAGCAGCAGCGCCAGCACGCCGCGGTCGGTGGCGCCGACGCCGGCATGCAGCGGCACCCGCCAGTTGAGCATGCTGCCCGGTTGCAGTTCGCCACGCCGCAGGCGCAGGTTCGCTTCGACGTGACCCAGCCCGGGCTCGGTGCTCAACCGGGTCTGGCCGCCGGAGGTATCGATGCGCAGCGCCACGCTGCGCCCGTGCAGCTGCAGCGCCAGATCGGCGATGTTCAGCTTGCGCAGGCCCGGCGCCTGCGCGCGGTAGTGCCGCGGAAACGAGAAGCGCGCGTCCACATGCGCCTGGTCGGCGATCTGGCGCGTGCCGTACCGCACGCTGGCCTGGTCGAACACGATCTGCGAGGGAAACAGTTCCGACGGGCCGCCGCGGATCTGCTTGAGGAAGCCGACGGTGCCATGGCCCTTGCCTTCGATCGCAAGATCGCCGAAGCGCGCGCGTTGCAGCGTGCCGCTGTGGATCGCGTCGAAGCGCAGCGTCCAGCCCTGGTCGCTCTGCGGCGGCGGCGCGATGGCGTCGGCGACGCGATCCATCTCGCCGATCACGTTGACCGCTTCCAGCCACGGCAGGCGCACTTCGCGGTGCAGCAGCGGCAGCAAGGCGATGCGCGCGCTGGCGCGGTCCGCGCGCAAGGTCCACACGGTGCGCTGCACATGGCCGCGCATGCGCACGTCCCACGCCGTGACCAGCCCGGGCAGCACGGTCAGCGCCGGGCCGGACTGCATCCGGAACTTCTCCGGCTTGCGGTTGGTGGCCATGTCGAACAGCGGCGTGTTGAGGAACACGTTGCCCAGCAGCAGGTACGCCAGATAGGCGATCAGCAGGCCGCGCAGCAGCAGGCGCCATGGCCGCGGCAGGCGCCGGTAGCGTTCGAGGGCGGCAGCGGGCAGGTGGCGGGCGAAGGGCGGCACGCCGGCACTATCGCCGTGGCGCGGCGTCGGGCGCGTGAAAGCCGCTCCGTCGCCACGCGCCGGATAACGGCGCGATCCGCGATAATTGCGGCCTTCCCCTTTTCGCTGGTTGCCCATGTCCGCCGAACGCATCCTCCACCCGCGCCTGCGCGAGCGCGTCGTCACCGCCGAGGCCGCTGCCGCACTGATCCAACCCGGCGAGACGGTGGCGATGAGCGGCTTCACCGGTTCCGGCTATCCGAAGGCCGTGCCGATCGCGCTGGCGCAGCGGATCGAGGCCGCGCACCTGCAGGGCCAGGCGTTCAAGATCCGGTTGATGACCGGCGCCTCCACCGCGCCGGAACTGGACGGCGCCCTGGCCAAGGCCGACGGCATCGCCCTGCGCATGCCGTTCCAGTCCGACCCCGACGCGCGCCAGCGCATCAACGCCGGCACCCTGGACTACATCGACATCCACCTCAGCCATGTCGCCCAGCACGTGTGGTTCGGCTTCTACGGCGAGATCGACACCGCGGTGGTGGAAGTGTCCGGCATCCGCGAGGACGGCAGCCTGATCCCGTCCACCTCGATTGGCAACAACAAGACCTGGCTGGACCTGGCGAAGAAGGTCATTGTCGAGGTCAACGACTGGCAGCCGGCCGGCATCGACGGCATGCACGACGTGTACTACGGCACCGCGCTGCCGCCGCAGCGCAAGCCGATCCCGCTGCTGCACGCCGAGGACCGCATCGGCGAGCCGTCGCTGCGCTGCGACCCGGACAAGATCGTCGCCGTGGTGCGCACCCACGGTCCGGACCGCAACAGCCCGTTCACGCCGGCCGACGCGACCAGCGAGCGCATCGCCGCGCACCTGATCGACTTCCTCCAGCACGAAGTGGCCAAGGGCCGGCTGCCGGCCAACCTGCTGCCACTGCAGTCGGGCGTGGGCAACATTCCCAACGCGGTGCTGGCCGGGCTGGCCAGCAGCGGCTTCCGCGACCTGAGCGCGTTCACCGAGGTGATCCAGGACGGCATGCTCGACCTGCTGCGCAGCGGCGTGCTCAAGGTCGCCTCGTGCACCGGCTTCGCACTGAGCCCGGAGGCCAACGAGGAATTCAAGCGCAACATCGATTTCTATCGCGAGCGCATCATCCTGCGCACGCAGGAGATCTCCAACCACCCGGAGCTGGTGCGGCGGCTGGGCTGCATCGGCATGAACGGCATGATCGAGGCCGACCTGTACGGCAACGTCAATTCCACCCACGTGATGGGCAGCCGCATCATGAACGGCATCGGCGGCTCCGGCGACTTCGCCCGCAACGGCTTCCTGTCGATCTTCCTCAGCCCCAGCACCGCGAAGAACGGCAGCATCTCGGCGATCGTGCCGATGGTCAGCCACGTCGACCACACCGAGCACGACGTCTCCATCATCGTCACCGAACACGGTCTGGCCGACCTGCGCGGCCTGCCGCCGCGGCAGCGCGCGCAGCAGTTGCTCGCGCACTGCGTGGACCCCGGCTACCGCGCGCAGCTGCAGGACTATTTCGACCGCGCCCTGCACGGCAGCTACGGCAAGCACACCCCGCACCTGCTGCCCGAGGCGCTGTCCTGGCACCAGCGCTGGCTGGACACCGGGACGATGCACGCCGGCGGCTGAGCGGCGGAAACCGCAACGGCAGCGGGGTATGCTGCGCCGATGCTGACCACCCTGGCGGTGTCCTCCTACCGTTCCCTGCGCGAGCTGGTGCTGCCGCTGGCGGGGCTGACCTTGATCACCGGCGCCAACGGCAGCGGCAAGTCCAACGTCTACCGCGCGCTGCGCCTGCTCGCCGACACCGCCCAGGGCGGGGTGATCGCCGCGCTGGCCCGCGAAGGCGGCCTGCCGTCGGCGCTGTGGGCCGGCCCGGAGACGCTGAGCCGCGCGGTCCGGCGCGGCGAGCATCCGGTCGAGGGCACGGTGCGGCAACGCGCCGTCGGGCTGAAACTGGGCTACGCCAGCGACGCGTTCGGCTATGCCATCGACCTGGGCCTGCCGATGCCGTCTTCGTCGGCGTTCGCGCTGGATCCGCAGATCAAGCGCGAATGCATCTGGACCGGGCCCTGGCTGCGCCCGGCCAACCTGCTGGTGGACCGCAACGGCCCGGCGGTGCGGCTGCGCACCCAGGACGACGGCTGGAGCGATGCCGGCGCCGGCATCGCCAGTTTCGACAGCGTGCTGGCGCAGTTCTCCGATCCGCGCGCGGCGCCGGAGATGCACGAAGTGCGCGAGAACATCCGGCACTGGCGCTTCTACGACCACTTCCGCACCGACGTCGCGGCGCCGGCGCGCATGGCGCAGATCGGCACGCACACGCCGGTGCTGAGCAACGACGGCGCCGATCTCGCGGCCGCCCTGCAGACCATCCTGGAGATCGGCGATGCCGACGGCCTGCATGCGGCGGTGGACGATGCCTTCCCCGGTGCGCGGCTGACGATCGAGGTGCATGCCGGCCGCTTCGACCTGGCGATGCATCAGCATGGCCTGCTGCGGCCGCTGTCGGCTGCGGAGTTGTCCGACGGCACCTTGCGCTATCTGCTGTGGATTGCCGCCCTGCTGAGTCCGCGCCCGCCGGAACTGCTGGTGCTCAACGAACCGGAAGCGAGCCTGCACCCGGACCTGTTGCCGGCGCTGGCGCGGCTGATCGGCGGCGCCGCGCGGCATGCGCAGATCATCGTGGTCTCGCATGCCAGCCGACTGATCGCGGCGCTGGAGCAGCAGCCGGATTGCCTGCATCACCTGCTGATCAAGGAACACGGCCAGACCGACGTCGCCGGCCTGGGCGCGCTCGACCGCCCAGCGTGGCATTGGCCCAGCCGCTGAGGCGGACCGTGCCCGGGGCGGCACGCCTGCTGCGCACTGCGGCATGCCTGGTGGGCGATTGTGGCGTCGTTCGAGTCCATCGCGTCGGGACTGAAGTCCCTGCCACACAGGTCTGCGTGCACACCCGACGCGCTCCCTGTAGGAGCGGCTTCAGCCGCGACGGGGCGTTACCGGTAGCGCCTGTCGCGGCTGAAGCCGCTCCTACACCACTTCGGATTTGGCGGTCGCATGCGGGCTGTCGGACGCCAGTGCGGACTCCGAGGCGGACAGGAACGCCAGCTTGCGGCCACGCGGCAGTTGCTTGAGCGCGTATTCGGCGCGCGAGGCGGCGGCGCGGTCCGGATAGGCGCGACTGGCGAGCAGGCGCACCGGCGGGTTGGCGCGGGTGTACTTGGCGCCGGTGCCGCGCAGGTGCGCCTGGAAGCGTGCCTGCAGATCGGGAGTGATGCCGGCGTAGTAGCTGCCGTTGCGGCATTCGAGCAGGTACAGGAACCAGGGCGAGTCGGCGGCCATGCGCGCATTATCGACCATGCCATGGCATCCGCCAGCGCGTGCGCAAGCCAAGCGACCGGACACGCCGCATTCGCTCCGGCCCTCGCAACGTTGCCGCGCACCATTGCGCTTGCCGTGGCCACGGCATGCAGGCCACCCGTCTTCCGTCTACTGGAAGTGGCCTTCCGGCAAGGCACGCGACGCGTCTGCCCAATGCCTCGATCCCGAAAACCCGGGGCGAACATGCCCACCGCGCTGAACCCACGACAACAGGCTTTAACGCCCCGCGAACACCTTGCCAGCCGCTGCCACACACCGGCATAGCGTGGCGATCAGGGAGGCGGATAACGTCATCACCGGCTCGCCGCCGTCGACACCGAAGCTCTCTCCCTTCGCATTCGGCGGCGCGGCCGGCCCCTCTTCGGGCGAGTCCCGCCCTCCACGCACGCAGCCGGCCAGGCTGCGTGCGCTTTCCGAACGACAGCCCTCAGGCCGCCTGCGCCACGCGCGCCTGGCGCCGCGCGCGCACCGCCTGCGCCAGCCGCTCCAGCACCTGCACCGAGCTGTCCCAGTCGATGCAGCCGTCGGTGATGCTCTGCCCGTAGACCAGCGGCTGGCCGGCGACCAGTTCCTGGCGCCCGCCGACCAGGTGGCTTTCCACCATCACCCCGACGATGCGGGGCTGCCCGGCCTCCAGTTGCGCGGCGATGGCGTCGATCACCTTGGGCTGGTTGTCCGGATTCTTGCCGCTGTTGGCGTGGCTGGCATCGACCATCAGCCGCGCCGGCAGGCCGGCCTTCTCCAGCGCCTGGCCGGCGGCGGCGACGCTGTCGGCGTCGTAGTTGGGCTGGGTGCCGCCGCGCAGGATCACGTGGCAGTCGGGGTTGCCGGCGGTGGCCGCGACCGCGGTCTGCCCGTCCTTGGTCACCGCCAGGAAATGGTGCGGATGCGAGGCCGCGCCGACCGCGTCGACCGCGATCTTGACGTCGCCGCTGGTGCCGTTCTTGAAGCCCACCGGGCACGACAGGCCCGAGGCCATCTCGCGGTGCACCTGGCTCTCGGTGGTGCGCGCGCCGATCGCGCCCCAGGCCACCAAGTCGGCGATGTACTGCGGCGAGATGATGTCGAGGAACTCCACGCCGGCCGGCAGGCCGAGGCGGTTGATGTCGCGCAGCAGGCCGCGCGCCAGGCGCA